>Ga0098068_1000126_pt1 | contig 32252 bp, 29 predicted proteins | sample 26BtaG_FD_75059 | JGI IMG/M metagenome (GOLD analysis project Ga0098068, IMG submission 75059) | Marine viral communities from Cariaco Basin, Caribbean Sea - 26B_WHOI_OMZ_CsCl | ecosystem: Environmental > Aquatic > Marine > Oceanic | place: Caribbean Sea: Cariaco Basin | collected 2014-11-09 | reverse complement strand
GGATGTTTTGCTATTTGAGAATCGTATCCAAAAGCATGTAGCAACTCATCACTTTGTTTAGCCACCAAATTGGTAAAATAATCTGGGTAGTAAACTGAGCCATCAGAGTAATCAAGATACAGTTTATAGGCAAATGTCAGCACCCCATAAACCAAAAGAAAGGTCAGGATAAACTTAATAACCGATTTGTACTTTATGATCAGATCCTTCAAGAATTCAAAATTTACTTTAGGCTGTTAAAAATATACAAAAACCCAATTGAAGCGGCACATTTTGAATACTTTTACCAAAACTTTTGAACAATGAGCTTAGATCAACTTAAACCGCAAATAATCACCATAATTTCTGATACCAATTTATCCGTTGATGAACGGTTGTTATCCATCTGTGAAGTTCTTGAATCGAACATCCCATATTATAACTGGGTTGGGTTTTATTTTAGAAATGGTGAGAAAGAAGAATTAAAACTGGGCCCTTATGTAGGCGCACCAACCGACCATACGATTATTCCATTTGGAAAAGGCATCTGCGGACAGGTGGCAGTAAGCAATCAAAACTTTGTAGTTCCGGATGTTTCCGCACAGGATAATTATATCGCCTGTAGTATTACAGTAAAGGCTGAAATTGTCGTTCCTATTTTTGTGAATGGTGACAATATTGGTCAGATTGACATCGATTCCAATACCATTGACCCGTTTACAGAAGCCGATGAGCGATTTTTGGAGTTTGTTTGTGCTCAAGTCGCTTCTATCTTATCATAAATACCAATACGAAAATTCCAAATTCCAATAAGTTTAGCAAAATTTATTGGAATTTGGTGTTTGATTATTGAATTTCCTCCGTTACATTCCTGTACGAATCGCTTCGACAGGATCTAAACGCGATGCCGAAATAGCAGGAATTACTCCGGAAATCAATCCGATGATTGTAGAAAGAATAAACCCTAAAAACATATTGCCTGCAGAAAGGACAAATTCGAAATCGCCCGTAAATTGGGATGCAATCAAGGAACCGATCCAAACAAACAACAGCCCAACCAGTCCTCCAATGACCGCTAAAATGACCGCTTCAAACAAAAACTGAAATAAAATAAATCGGTTTTTTGCACCTAAAGATTTTTGAATACCGATCAAGTTGGTCCGTTCCTTCACACTGACAAACATGATATTTGCAATACCGAAACCACCAACTAATAACGAAAAGCCACTAATGATCCATCCCATAACATTCATAGTACCGATAATTCCATCTATTGCATCGGTAAATCCTGACATTTTGTTCACAAAGAAATTATCAGGCTCTCCAGCTTTTAAGCCTCTGTAAACTCTAAACCTTTGTTTTAAGACGGCTTCAAAAGCCCCCATATCCACGCCTTTTACAGGCTTAATGATGACCGCTCCAGGAATCCCGCCAGGCCCTCCTGTTTGGAAACGTCTGACAAAATTGGCGGGCACATACCCTTTATCATCCGGACTTCCGCCAAGCCCTGCGCCCATTTTTTTCATGACACCTATGACGGTCAATCTCCGACCATAAACTCTAATTTGCTTTCCAATCGGGTTTGATTTTCCAAATAAATTTTCAGCTATGGAATGCCCCAAAACAATAACAGGTGCTCCATTTATAGACTCCGATTCTGTATAAAAGCGCCCTTCTTCAATTTTTACGTTTTCAATCTCATAAATCTCATTGGACACCGGTGTGATATCGACTCCTGAAATTGTTTCTGCGCCATATCTGACCGTTTGGGGGCTTCCGAAAATCACATAGGCAGAAGCTGCAATATCCGGCACATTTCGTCTTATAAAATCAAAGTCGCTGTATTCAGTTTGAGGAAAATTATCCCGTTGCCATCGAGGTACATCGGTTGGCCCAAAGGAAAACTTGGTTAAATACATTGTGTTTTTATCCAGTCCTGAAAGCTGATCCTGAATATTTCTATCTAAAGAATCGACCGCCGCCAAAACAGCAATGATGGAAAAAATACCAATGGTAACGCCCAATAATGACAAAAAAGTACGCAGCTTGTTGTTGGTAAGTGCGTTTATGGCAAATGAAAAACTTTCTTTAAATAAGCGTAAGTAAAGCAGCATGTAATTTTGGTGGTTTTAAAACGATTTTAAAGATAGGACGTTTGCAACAATTATTTGTTACAAAAAACTTAAATAAACTGCCTCCCGTTGCCTCAAATTGTCTTCAATAATATGTACTTTTGCGCTTTAAAAAATAGCATTTTATTAAATTTTTATATTTCACCGCACTCATTGCATAATGATGCCAAACCAAACACACAACACAATGCACAACAAAACCATTTCATCTGCCTTGATTTCTGTTTTCAGTAAGGACGGATTAGAACCTATTGTAAAGGAGTTAAGCCAGTTAGGCGTTACGATCTACTCCACCGGAGGTACAGAAAAATTCATAAAGGACTTAGGTATTAACGTCATTCCTGTAGAAGATGTGACCTCCTATCCTTCCATTTTGGGTGGACGTGTCAAAACATTGCATCCAAAAGTTTTTGGAGGCATTTTAAATCGTCAAAACAACACTCAGGATGTGGCTGAATTGGCAGAATTTTCAATTCCGCAAATCGATTTGGTCATTGTGGATTTATATCCCTTTGAAAAAACTGTGGCTTCTGACTCAAGCCATGAAGATATCATTGAAAAGATTGACATTGGAGGAATTTCTCTGATCAGGGCTGCAGCGAAAAACTATTCGGATGTGGTTTGTGTCTCTTCGGTTGACGATTACGGTGAGTTTTTAGAACTCTTAAAGTCAAAGAAGGGAGAAACCTCAGATGAAGACAGAAAACGGTTTGCAGCTAAGGCTTTCAATGTGTCTTCACATTATGACACTGCTATTTTCAATTATTTCAACAAAAATCATGAGGAAACGGTTTTAAAAATCAGTGAGACTCAGGGCAAAGTGCTTCGCTATGGTGAAAACCCGCATCAAAAAGGATTTTTCTTCGGAAATTTCGAAGCCATGTTCACCCAACTTCATGGCAAGGAATTAAGTTATAACAACTTGTTGGATGTTGATGCCGCAGTGAACTTGATGAATGAGTTTAAGGGTGAAGCACCCACTTTTGCAATTTTAAAACATAACAATGCTTGTGGATTTGCTCAAAGAGACACATTACATCAGGCTTATGTTGACGCCTTGGCAGGTGATCCTGTTTCGGCATTTGGTGGAGTTTTGATTGCAAATACGGAAATTGACAAAACAACCGCAGATGAAATCCACAGTCTATTTTGTGAAGTAGTGATTGCACCTTCGTTTTCCGCAGAAGCGAAAGAGATTTTAGAAGGCAAGAAAAATAGAATTCTCTTGATCCAAAAAGAGGTCGAACTTCCACAAACAATAGTAAGAACTTGCTTAAATGGCCTCTTGGTACAGGATAGGGACAATAAAACAGATGCCATATCAGATTTAAGTTATACCACCAACAATAAACCCTCGCAAAACGAGTTAGAAGACTTGATATTCGCTTCCAAAATTTGTAAGCATACCAAGTCGAACACTATTGTATTGGCCAAAAACAAACAATTAATTGCCAGCGGAACTGGACAGACCAGCCGAGTGGACGCTCTTAACCAAGCCATTCATAAAGCACAGTCTTTTAATTTTGATTTGAAAGGAGCCGTTATGGCAAGTGATGCGTTTTTCCCATTTCCTGACTGCGTCGAAATTGCTAAAGACGCAGGAATTACTGCGGTAATTCAACCAGGAGGTTCAATCAAGGATGAATTGAGCATTGATTATTGCAATCAAAATAATGTGTCAATGGTATTTACTGGAATACGGCATTTTAAACACTAAATGGAATTAAATCTAAGGGACAAATAAGCGATCATCTAAAATGAACAAATACCTATGTAATATAACCTTTGATATTTATGAAGTTTTATTACATTTACAACAATATCAACAAACAAACTAATATCAACCTAAATAATCAACAACACGCATGGGATTTTTTGATTTCTTAACAGAAGAAATAGCCATAGATTTAGGAACCGCAAACACCTTAATTATCCACAACGACAAAGTTGTTGTAGATAGCCCTTCAATAGTTGCAAGAGACCGAATTTCAGGAAAAATAATTGCCGTTGGAAAAGAAGCCAACATGATGCAAGGTAAAACGCATGAAAACATTAAAACAATAAGACCTCTAAAGGACGGTGTTATTGCCGATTTTGATGCTTCTGAACAAATGATCAGTTTGTTCATAAAAAACATTCCCGCTTTAAAGAAGAAACTCTTCTCCCCTGCTTTACGCATGGTGGTTTGTATTCCTTCTGGAATTACTGAGGTGGAAATGCGTGCAGTAAAAGAATCCTGTGAGCGTGTCAATGGTAAAGAAGTTTATTTAATCCATGAGCCGATGGCAGCCGCTATTGGTATCGGTATTGACATCATGCAACCAAAAGGGAACATGATTGTAGATATAGGTGGTGGCACTACAGAAATTGCAGTCATTGCCTTAGGCGGCATTGTCTGCGACAAATCTGTTAAAGTTGCTGGTGATGTATTTACCAATGACATTGTATATTATATGCGTACACAACACAATTTATATGTTGGTGAACGCACTGCCGAAAAAATTAAGATACAGATTGGCGCCGCTACTGAAGATTTAGAATTACCTCCAGAAGAGATGAGCGTTCAAGGACGTGATCTCTTAACTGGAAAACCTAAACAAGTTCAAATTTCTTACCGAGAAATCGCAAAGGCGCTTGACAAGTCCATTTTACGAATAGAAGATTCCGTCATGGAAACCTTATCTCAAACACCGCCAGAATTGGCCGCAGACATCTATAATACTGGAATCTATCTTGCTGGTGGAGGTTCTATGCTTAGAGGCTTGGACAAACGTTTATCGCAAAAAACAGATTTACCTGTCTATATTGCTGAAGATCCTTTAAGAGCAGTAGTTAGAGGAACGGGAATTGTATTAAAAAACCTTCCTAAATTCAAAAGTATATTGATAAAATAGTAATTCCAAATGCAACAAATCATAAACTTTGTACTTAGAAACAAAACTTTTCTTGTGTTTTTGTTGCTTCTTGGTTTGTCTTTGTTTTTTACAATTCAATCGCATTCTTATCATAAAAGTAAATTCATTAACTCCTCTAATGTGATTACCGGTACTGTTTACAAAACAGCAAACAATGTCAGTCAGTATTTTAATCTGATCAAGGAAAACAAGGCATTGTTGGAAGAAAACCGTATGCTTAAAACCATAGTTCACAATTTGGATGTGGATACCATGACGTCCGACCTTCAAGACAGTCTTAAATTGAATGCGAATTATAAGTTTCGTACTGCAAGTGTTTATAAAAATAGTTACTCACAATCCACCAACTATTTGACCATAAACAAGGGAAAAAAAGATAGTATTAAAGTCGATTATGGCGTGATTACTTCTCAGGGAATCGTAGGTATTATTGAAAACACCTCCCAAAACTTCTCCTCTGTACTGTCAATTTTAAACACCCGTAGCCGAATCAATGCCCAATTGAAAAAGACCAATCATATTGGTTCTTTGGTATGGAATACGGAGTCGCCAGAGTTTGCACAACTCATCGATATTTCGAAATTTGCACCGGTAGCCATTGGCGACACGATCATTACCGGTGGCCAATCCACCATTTTTCCAAAAGGCATTTTAATTGGGACGGTCAACTCATATAAAATTGACAGTGGAGGCGACTCGTATATTGTAAACGTTAAATTGTTTAATGATATGACCAATATTGGCCATGTTTATGTAATTGAAAACCTTCAGGCTGCTGAAATAAAATCTCTACAAAAACCAAAAAATGACTAAGGTAACCTTAAATTTGGCCGCAAGGTTTATCATTTTGGTTTTGGTTCAGGTATTGATCTTTAACCAAATAGATTTCATGGGCTATATCAATCCGTATGTCTATATTTTATTCATCATATTATTTCCAGCAAACAACAACCGCACCTTATTTGTTTTCTTGGCATTCCTATTGGGCTTTAGTGTAGATGTGTTTTCAGATTCAGGAGGAGTGCATGCGGCGGCATGTGTGACTTTGGCATATATAAGACCTGTTTTTTTGAAATTCTCATTCGGCACAATTTATGACTACCAATCCATAAAATTCAATCAAACGGATTTCAGTAGTAAACTGACCTACTTTACGGCCTTGGTGTTTATTCATCACCTGGTGATGTTTTCCTTAGAGATTTTTAACATTTCTAAAATAATTTTAATCCTCCAAAAAACGTTATTCTCAGGGATTTTCACTATAATACTTTGTTTGATTATCACAATCCTTTTTAGCCAGAAACGTAAATGAGAAAATTGCTACTCCTTTCAACTATTGCTTTTGTAGGTTTGGTTTTTATTGCACGCTTATTTTATTTACAAGTGTACAACGAAGATCCATATAGCCTGCTTGATGATAATGCCATCAGAAAGGTACGCGACTATCCAAAAAGAGGCTACATCTATGACAGAAATGGCAAATTACTGGTGGCCAACCAACCATCCTATGATGTCATGTTCATTCCTCGGGAGGTAAAGCCATTGGATACGTTAGAGTTATGCAACCTTTTAAAAATTACCAAAGAAGACTTTATTAATTTTTATAATAAGGCGTATCGCTATTCGCCACGGTTACCCTCTGTTTTTATTCCACAACTTTCAAGGATGGAGTATGCAGTGTTGCAGGAAAAAATCAGAAAATATGAAGGGTTTTACATTCAAAAAAGATCACTAAGAGACTATCAAACCACAATTGGAGCGAATGTTTTGGGAGATATTGGAGAAGTCAACAATTATATTATTGAAAATGACCCCTATTACAAAAGTGGTGATTTAATTGGCAAACAGGGTGTTGAACTATCCTATGAAGAAGTATTGCGAGGTGTAAAAGGAATAAAGTTTATACAAAAAGATCGATTCAACAGAGATATTGGTCCCTATAAAGACGGTATTTATGATACCTTACCGGAGCCCGGAAAAGACATTACGATTACCATTGATTCCGAGCTTCAGGAATATGGTGAACTTTTAATGCGGCATAAACACGGTGGTATTATTGCTATAGAACCGGGTTCAGGTGAAATTATTGCTATGGTCACTGCCCCTTCCTATAATCCAAATTTATTGGTGGGGAGACAACGTTCTCGAAATTTCACTCAACTTTACAACGATACCATTGCAAAACCATTGTTTGACCGTAGTTTAAAAGCACAGTATCCACCAGGGTCGCCTTTTAAAGTACTCAGTGCTTTGATAGGTCTTCAGGAAGGCGTGGTTACAACACAGGATCAGTTTTCATGCCGACACGGTTATTATTTAGGGAGCAGACGTTTGACTGGATGTCATAGTCATGTGAGTCCTCTGTCAATGAACCAAGGTATTGCACAATCTTGTAATGCTTATTTTGTAAATGTCTATAGACGTATTATTGATAAGTATGACAAACCCTCAGAGGGCATGGATGTTTGGAGCAACCATGTTAAAAGCTTCGGACTTGGCGACTATTTAGGTTATGATCTTAAGATCGGGAATAAAGGTCGTGTGCCGGATGGTGCTTTTTATGATAAATGGTATGGCGAAAACCGATGGTCTTCAACCTACAATATTTCAAACTCCATTGGACAAGGTGAGGTGGAGACCACGCCCATTCAATTGGCAAATATGGTGGCCGCCATCAGCAATAGAGGCTTTTATTATACGCCTCACATTATAAAAAGTATTGAAGGAGGAACCATTGATGAAAAATACACCACGCCTAATTATACCACCATTGATAAGGAGCATTTTGAACCCGTAGTACAAGGTATGTTTGATGTTTACAATAAAGGTACCGCTTACAGTCTACGGGTGCCCGGGATTGATATTTGTGGCAAAACGGGGACAGCTGAAAACTTTATGCGGATAAATGGCAAACGGACCCAGCTGACAGATCATTCCATATTTGTGGCCTTTGCACCAATGGACGATCCTAAAATCGCCATTGCTGTTTTTGTTGAAAATGGCTATTGGGGCAGTCGATTTGCAGGGCGTATAGCAAGTTTAATGATTGAAAAATATATTAGAGGTGAGGTTACAATGACCGCCATGGAAAACTGGATTCTCACGCACAGTTTGGAGAACGAATATGCAAAACCATATTCAGGAAAAGAATTTGGCATCAACAGGCAATCAGCATTGCAAGTCATTGACAAAATAACAAAAGATACCGTTGTCAATCCTGTGAGTACACGAACATCATCGTTTAATTTACAATAAATGCAAAGAGATTTTAGAGGATTGAATTTTGATTGGATCACCATTGCTTTATTTTTATTGCTGGTTGGTTTTGGGTGGCTAAATATTATGTCAGCCTCACACACAGGAGAGATTGTGAGTTATTTTGATATGAATCATCCTTACGGGAAACAATCCGTCTTCATTATATTCACTTTCGCGCTCATCATTCTCATCTTGGCCTTAGACGCTAAGTTTTACGAACGTTTTGCCAGCCTTATCTATTTAATTTCCATATTGTCTTTATTGGGTTTATTTCTTTTTGGGAAAAATGTTAATGGCGCCTTGGCTTGGTATAGCATAGGAGGAATGACGATTCAGCCAAGTGAGTTCGCTAAATTTGCAACCTCCTTGGCCGTAGCAAAATATATTAGCGACCTTCAAACAAATATGAAGACGTTCAAAGATCAAATTAAAGCTGCCGGGATTATTGCACTTCCTGCTATTTTAATCTTGTTGCAGAACGATACAGGGAGTACCGTTGTTTATGCCGCGTTCTTTTTTGTTTTTTATAGAGAAGGTCTACAGCAGATGTATCTTGTCATCGCCGTTTTTCTCGTATTACTTTCGGTATTGGCACTTAAATTCAATGTGGTTGTTGCTGTTCTCGTATCTGGAATATTAATCTTTGGACATCATTTTTTTGGCCAGAAAAAACGACCATCAATCTTACAGCCTATTGGTATTCTATTAGTCTGTGTAGCAGTAGCTTTTGGTATTAAATATTTTTACAATAATATACTACAGTTCCATCAAAAAGACCGAATCAGTTTATGGCTGCGTTTGGAAAATGATCCTCAAAAGCTCCATGAATTAAAACAGACAATTCTATACAATTTGCACGAATCAGAAAAAGCGATCAGTTCTGGAGGGTTGACAGGAAAAGGTTTTATGCAAGGCACAAGGACAACCGGGAAATTTGTGCCGGAACAGCATACAGATTATATCTTTAGTACCGTTGGGGAAGAATGGGGTTTTCTGGGAAGCGCGCTCGTTGTACTTCTTTTCGTTGCGCTACTGCTTCGAATTCTATATTTGGCCGAATTACAAAAATCTCAATTCAGCAGAGTTTATGGCTATTGTGTCGCATCCATTCTATTTTTCCATTTTCTGATCAATGTCGGTATGGTGATGGGCCTGATCCCGACCATCGGCATTCCACTTCCGTTCTTCAGTTATGGCGGTTCAGCACTTTGGGCATTTACGATCTTACTGTTTATTTTTATAAAACTAGATTCGAATAGGATTAATGAGTGGTAGACTTTGACGGTTCAAGGTTTCAAGTTCAAAGTTCCAAAATCCAATTCATAAATCTGCAAGTTATTACACTCAGTTTTACAGAGGTTCACAGAGTTTTTGTTGAGGAACTTGCGCGCTAATCTTCAACTCGAACGTTAGCGAATTGGCGAGGCAAATCTGCTGGAAAATTAACAGATGACGTTAGGCAGTTTCACCCACCTATACGGACGGGTAAGTGCCTATATAGAGTAAGGACGTGCCAATTTACATCTACTTCAAATTGGCCAAACTCGACTTAATCGTCTCTATTTTAGCCAAAGCATCTGCTTCCTTGTTGCGTTCGTTTTGTAATACTTGGGCAGGTGCATTGTTCACAAAACGTTCATTGGACAATTTATTCTGAACAGATTTCAGGAATCCTTCGGTATATTTTAATTCGTCATTTAACTTCTTGATTTCTTCCTCAACATTAATGGATCCTGAAATAGGAATAAAATACTCGTTGGAATGCACTCTAAAGCTTAGCGCACCATCGACGGCAGCCTCAACCGATTCCATCTTTGAGATATTTCCCATCTTTTCAATAACGGAGTTATAACGTTCTGACAATTTCTCGTTATTGATGACCGATAGTTCGATACTATCCTTAAAAGAAATATTTTTGTCCTTCCTAATCGTTCTAATTCCCGAAACCACCTCTTTTACCAATTCAAAATCGGCAATTAATTGAGCATCAAAAGATTCAATTTTAGGATATTCCGCAACGATCAGAGCGTCTTCAGGCGATCGTTCTGCAATAAAGTGCCAGATTTCTTCGGTTAAAAATGGCATAAAGGGATGTAATAACTTTAAATTGGATTCAAAGATGTCAATCACACTTTTAAAGGTTTTTGCATCGATAGGTTGTTGATATTCTGGCTTGATCATTTCCAAAAGCCATGAACAGAAATCATCCCAAATCAACTTATATATGCCCATTAGTGCATCAGACAATCGATACTTGCCATAATGATCCTCTATGTCAGCCAAGGCTTGTTGAAATTTAGATTGGTACCACTCCACGGCTATTTTAGAGGCTTCCGGTTGTTGTATTTCAACAATTTCCCAACCTTTGACTAACCTGAAGGCATTCCATATCTTATTGGCAAATCCTTTTCCTTGGTTGCAAAGTTCTTCATCAAACATCAAATCATTTCCAGCGGCAGAGCTTAACAGCAGACCTACACGCACGCCATCAGCACCATAATCATCTATCAACTTCAAGGCGTCTGGAGAGTTTCCTAAGGATTTGCTCATTTTTCGACGTTGCTTATCTCGTACCAATCCTGTCAAATACACATTTTCAAAAGGTTTTTCATCTCTGTATTCATATCCGGCAACAATCATACGTGCTACCCAAAAAAACAGAATATCCGGACCTGTCACTAAATCATTGGTTGGATAATAGTATTCAATTTCAGGGTTATTCGGGTTCCGGATCCCATCAAAAACACTAATAGGCCAAAGCCATGAAGAGAACCAGGTATCTAAAGCATCCTTATCCTGAGTTAAATCTGTTAGCGACAGTTGTGGATTTTTTGATTTTTGTCGTGCCAATATGAGGGCTTCCTCACGACTTTCGGCTACCACAAAATCATCCTTTCCATCGCCATAGAAATAGGCAGGAATCTGTTGGCCCCAAAGCAACTGACGCGAAATATTCCAATCGCGAATATTTTCCATCCAATGGCGGTAGGTATTATTGAAGCGTTTTGGAAACAACTTTACGTCTTCATCCTCCAAGACTGCTTTAATGGCCGGTTTTACCAGATCTTCCATTTTCAAAAACCATTGGTCAGAAAGTCTTGGTTCTATCACAGCCTTAGTGCGTTCACTTGTTCCTACTTTATGTGTGATATCTTCAGTTTTATCAAGAATTCCCAAATCTTTCAACTCTTGGGTCACATCTTTTCGTGCTAGCTCCCTATCTTTTCCTTGATGATGAAGGCCAAAACTGTTTAAAGTGGCATCATCATTAAGAATATCCACAACAAGCAAGTTATGTCTGTCACCAATTTCCTTATCGTTGACATCATGGGCAGGGGTGATTTTCAAGCATCCCGTACCAAACTCCATATCTACATAGTCATCAGCAATAATTGGGACCACTCGATTACAAATTGGTACAATAACATTTTTACCAATTAGGTGCTGAAATCGCTCGTCGTTAGGATTTACGCAAACTGCAGTATCTCCCAAAATCGTTTCGGGACGTGTAGTGGCAATAGTTACAAAATCATCCTGGTTTTCAATTTGATACTTCACATAGTACAATTTGTCAGTGCGTTCCACATGGACCACTTCTTCATCTGACAAGGTGGTTTTAGCTTCCGGATCCCAATTGACCATTCGATAGCCACGATAAATTAAACCTTTGTTGTAAAGATCAACAAAGACTTTGATGACGGACTCACTCATATCATCATCCATGGTAAACTTGGTCCGATCCCAATCGCATGAACATCCCAGTTTTTTTAGCTGTTCCAAAATTACTCCACCATATTCATGAGTCCAATCCCAGGCATGACTCAAGAATTCCTCTCTGGTCAATTTATTCTTATCAATGCCTTGTTCTTTCAACTTTGCAACTACTTTAGCTTCAGTAGCAATTGATGCGTGGTCTGTGCCCGGAACCCAACAAGCGTTCCGACCTTGTAATCGGGCGCGTCGAATGAGTACATCCTGAATGGTATTGTTCAACATATGTCCCATGTGTAGCACTCCAGTAACATTTGGTGGCGGAATAACTATGGTATAAGGTTCTCTCCCATCAGGAACAGACTTGAAATACTTGTGTTCCATCCAATAGGAATACCACTTGTCTTCTACATTGGTAGCCGAATATTTTGCTGGGATCTGCATACTTTGGTACTGTTTTTGTATCATAACGGGCAAAGTTACTTATATTTCTGTTTTTGTGAAATTATAAAAACAAATATTAACCTAAAGACAGACATCTATTTTAACTGTTTTATACCGTTCAACTAAAATATTTTGTGAAATGGTCAAAAGTGAGTAATTTTGATCCCTATCAATTTTAAAAAATTAAAATGATGAAAAATTTAATAGCAATTTTATTTGTAGGAATGTTAAGCATTTCTGCTTTTGCGCAAGAAAAAGTAGCCAAGATTGAGTTTAAGACAGATGTTATTGATTATGGTACCATCGAGAAAGGTGCTGATGGCCTTCGAGTTTTTGAATTTACAAATACGGGCAACGCGCCATTAATAATTACAAGAGTAACCTCAACTTGCGGATGTACAGTACCTAAAAAACCTGAGGGGCCAATCCTTCCAGGGCAAACAGGTGAGATACAAGTCAAATATGATACCCAACGTGTCAATCCAATAAGAAAGACCATTACTGTCTTATCCAATGCGGACACGCCAACTGTAGCCCTTAAAATCAAAGGTGAAGTTGTTGACCCAAGTAAGACCAGTGTTTTAGATAAAAGAAATAAAAGCGTTATGGAACAATAATTAGCGTTTCAGACAATTAAAAAGCTCTCATTTTTGAGGGCTTTTTTTTTACAATAAACTTTCCAATTTAAAATGAAAGGTCATAATTACACCATCCCTATCTATCTTGAGTTTAATAAGCTTACCTTGTTGTGCCCGAAAGAACGAATTGACCTCTTGCAGTTTATAATTATGGACCTCCTTATTATTAATGGTCAAAATAACATCTCCCAACATTAAGCCTGCTCTTTCAGCCGGCGAATTGGCTCTCAATTCAACAATTCTGAAAGCGGGTTTAAGGGTAAACTTATAAGCTTCTATTACGGAAAGTCTCGACAGCTCTTCATTGGACTGGTCATTTTTGAATTGAGAACCCTGATCTCTCTCCTTAACCACTCTAACTCCATCCTGCTCCAATACAATGCCACTTTTATTGTATTCAAACGGATCATTGAAATATCTGTTCTTCTTAAAAGTAACTTTCGAATTCTTATAATCCATAACAATATTGAACCGCTTTAACAATTCTCCTGCCATGCTACCACTTCTCGCTTTAAATTTTCTAGCAAAACTAACAGCTGCAGAGTCCGGATAAGCAACATTTAGGTTGTGGACATGAAAACCATTTATGCTAAAACGTTTTAATTTTGATCGTTTACCGTGAACGCTTCCGCTTAATCCTTTTCCTAAAAAATCTATAAAAAAATTACCATTTTCAGGGATCAATCCCAAGGATTCATTTTCAAACAGCCACAGCGCATCACTCCCACCAGAATCCATCAGCAATTTTACGGGAACTTCTTCTCCTTTTACTTCAACTATGGCATCAATAAATGGCTTGTTATTAAACAAAGTCAGATTTAAAGTTTCACAGTTTCTACAGGTTTTATACTTGTAGGTATCTGGATTATTCAACCTAATAAACTTGGAACCATAATTGATTTCAACAATAAAATCCTTAAATATATCATAACCAATAATTCCATGGACCGGAATGCCCAATCGAGGTGTGAAATTTATGGTTTCATCAGAAATTATAAACACATCCTGATTGACGTTTATGGCCTCACCAATTTTAAAGATATTATTTCTCGATTTTAACGCTACTGTAGATTCCCCATCTCCCAAACCTCTCAAGTAGATGCTTTCTACGTCTTTCAATTTTAAAGAATCTGATGAGTTGATAATATTGAACAGTATGGGCTTGCTAACTCCAGAATCAAAAATGAATGATAACTTTACCTTATTTATTTCTACAGGAATTATAATGAGATTGTCAATAAGTTGAAACTTGACCTTTGTACGTTCGGACCGGGTCAAACGAAAACCATTCTGCGAAAAAGATTGTCCGCAAAACAAAACGATACAAAAAATGGTAAAATATCTCTTAATCATCCTAATCGAAGCTAGAGTAATACCAATTTACAAATCTTTAGGCCCAAATTCATTTTTTACATGACGATTTTCAAAAATCTTTGAGATAATTTTCAGAACTTTACCCTCTTAAACATTCAGTTCATGCCGAAAATTTCAAAAAAAGGTCAGATGATGCCCTCATCTCCAATAAGAAAGTTAGTCCCTTATGCCGAACAAGCCTATAAGGATGGAAAAACAGTCTATCATTTAAATATTGGACAACCTGATATCAAAACTCCTGAAATCGCCCTCGACGCGGTTAGAGTGCATTCTTTGGATATTCTAGCCTACACCCGATCTGAAGGATCAGAGGAATATAGAAAAAAGATAGCGCAATACTACGCCAAAAACAATATCAATGTGGACCACAGTGATATCATTGTAACCACAGGCGGCAGTGAAGCCTTGTTGTTTGCTTTTGGAAGCGTGATGGATTCTGACGATGAAATCATAATCCCAGAACCATTTTATGCCAATTACAACGGATTTTCAACAGCCTCTGATGTTAAAGTGGTCCCGGTTATTTCTAAAATAGACGATAATTTTGCTCTGCCACCCATTGAAGAATTTGAAAGGTTGATAACAGATAAAACCAAGGCTATTTTAATTTGCAACCCTGGAAACCCTACTGGATACCTCTATTCCAAAGAAGAAATCAAACAACTGGCTGTAATTGTAAAGAAGCATGATCTGTTTCTTATTGCTGATGAAGTGTACAGAGAGTTTGTTTACGATGGCAACGAATTTTATTCCATTATGCAGGAAGAGGGGCTCGAGGATCATGCAATTATAATTGATTCTGTATCAAAACGCTATAGTATGTGTGGCGCACGAATTGGCTACTTGGTCTCTAAGAACAAAGAAGTCATTTCAACAGCGTTAAAGTTCGCACAGGCGCGATTGAGCCCTCCTACGTTGGCACAAATTGCAAGTGAGGCTGCATTGGATACACCCCAAAGTTATTTTGATGACGTTATTAAAGAATATAGTAAACGAAGAAACATCCTCATCAGGGAGTTGAAAAAAATTGATGGCCTCAAGGTTGCAGAACCAAAAGGTGCCTTTTATTGCATTGTGGAATTGCCAGTTAAAAGCGCTGATCATTTTGCACAATGGCTTTTGGAAAGTTATGAACATCATAAGGAAACTGTCATGGTTGCACCGGCGGCAGGATTTTATTCAACACCTAATGTAGGATTAAATCAAATTAGGATAGCCTACGTGCTCAATGAAGAAAGTTTGATTAAAGCCGTTTCCATTTTAAAAGAAGCCTTGAAAGTTTACCCTAATTAGTGAATATTCAAGAAAACATATCATTAAAGCCCTATAACACTTTCGGGTTGGATGCCCGTGCAAAATATTTTGTGACGGTTAAGAGCATTCAAGCCTTAAAGGAGGCCGTAAGTTTGGACAACTATCCCGAAAAATTCATTCTTGGTGGTGGAAGCAATATGCTTCTCACTAAAAATTTAGATTGTTTGGTAGTTCATTTGGCCTTAAAGGGCATCGAAGTTATTGACGAAGACGATGACAACGTCCTCGTCAAGGCATATGCTGGCGAAAATTGGCATCAGTTTGTGTTATGGTGCCTAGATCAGAATTATGGGGGTATAGAAAATCTATCCTTAATTCCGGGTAACGTGGGTACCGCTCCCATTCAAAATATTGGTGCGTATGGCGTAGAATTAAAAGACGTTTTCGAGTCTTGTGATGCGCTGAACATTAGCACAAAAAAAATTGAAACGTTTTCGAAAGACGCGTGTCAATTTGGGTACCGGGAATCGGTGTTCAAACAAGAGAAAAAGCACAGTCACATTATAATAAGCACCACTTTGAAATTGAGCAAGCGTCAGCACCAATTGCATACAGAGTATGGTGCAATTACTAATGAATTAGAAGCCATGGGTATTACAGATCCTACGATTCAAGACATTTCCAAGGCAGTAATCTCGATTAGGGAAAGCAAACTTCCAAACCCCAAAGAGATTGGAAATAGTGGTAGTTTTTTTAAGAATCCTGTGATTTCCAACTCCCAATTTGAAAAGCTCAAAATCAATTTTCCAGACATTCCGAGCTATGTAGTATCAACAAAAGAAGTAAAAATACCTGCAGGTTGGCTGATTGAAAAAGCAGGGTTCAAAGGCAAGACCTTTAATAATTACGGGGTTCATAAAAAACAAGCCTTGGTACTAGTCAATTATGGAGATGCTAAGGGATCAGATATTCTTAAATTGGCGACACTGATTCAAAAGACAATTGATCGAATTTTTGGAATTTCTATAGAAACCGAAGTGAACATCATATAAAAAGGCCCCAACACAACAGCTGAAGCCTTAAAATAATTCCTGCAGTGTCAAATGAAAAAGCTATTAATCAATTTTCTTAAAAAGAAGAAATTTAGACACTACCGATATACAAACAATATTTTAATAATAAAGTAGTTTATTTGTAATTTTACCACCTTAATATGATATACGTCCAAAAAACATATTTGGACTTTTTAAACCTTAAATTAAATTAAATTTTTACTTTTTGAGCTATTCATTGGAAGAACATATTGTCGAACTTCTTGAAAAAGGAGACAAAGCTGCCCTTAATTTACTTTATGAAAATTATTCTGACAGCCTCTATGGCGTTATTTTAAAAATAACCAAGAATGAGGAGCTCGCACAAGACGCATTGCAGGAAAGTTTCGTGAAGATATGGAAAAACTCGAAAAAATACGATTCAAAAAAAGCAAAACTCTTTACCTGGCTCTACAGAATAGCACGCAATACAGCTATTGATAAACTGAGAAGTTTCAATAATCGTTTCAGTAAAGAAGTCCAAATTGACAAATCAGACGTATATATTCTACCAACCTCAAGTTTAAATCAAGATGTTATTGATTTAAAAGAGCACGTTACGAAACTAGAAGAGAAGTATCAAATAGTATTAAATGCCCTGTTTTTTGAGGGCATGACGCAACAAGAAGCTAGTGAAGAACTAGATATTCCATTAGGTACTATAAAATCTAGGTTGAAAATCGGTTTGAGAGACTTACGAAAACTCTTCAACTAAAGAACAGTTTAAAGTTTAGAAAAAATGGAAAAAAATTTACAAATTTTTATGGATTCGGGCCTATTGGATAGCTATATCTTAGGCACCACAACTCCTGATGAAAATTTAGAAGTTGAAAGCTATATTGCTGAATTTCCTGAAGTAAAAGCTGAGTACGAGAGGCTTCAAGATAATTTGGAAATCTTAGCGAAGGCAAATACGGTAGAAGCTCCAAAGTATATATTAGACGCTATTATTAAAGAAATTTCAGAGGAGACTCCGGTTATTCAAATGAATGCATCCCCAGTACATCATCGTACTCCATGGTATAGTATTGCGGCAAGTATAGCAGCATTTATTTTTGCTGGTACAGCGTTCTTACTCTATGAGCAAAATATATCGCTAAATCACGAAAACCAAGTGGTTGTTGAAGAGATCTTTGACCTTAGAAGCGATATTGAAGACAATAACAAAAAACTCGAGAACGTCATGCTTCAATTTATGAAATTGAACAACCCGGAAACGGAAAAGTATGTTTTAAGAGGAAATTCAAGAGCTAAAGACCTTAAAACTGTGGCATATATCAACGCTGTAGATAAAACATCGATGATTGATGTGGTTTCATTACCAAAGCTTCCTGAGAATCAGACTTATCAAATTTGGGCCGAATTGCAAGATAGAATGGTCAATCTCGGTATTTTAGATGAATCAGAGCGTAAGCTCAAGACCATTCCATATATGGAAGATGCACTGGGATTGAGCATTACGATTGAGCAGAAAGTGGGTTCCAAGATCAACAAGGCACATGCTGAAAACTCTGTAGCGGAAATCACACTAAAAAACAATTAGTTTTATTTAAAGATCAAAATAACAATCACTCATTGTTTTATTGAAAATAATAAAGAGGCTGCCTAAAAAGGTGGCCTCCGTTATTTTATAATAATCAGGTATAAAGGACATATTGTACGGCGATCATGTACCAGTTGCTTTTTCATAGTGTGGAATTAAAAACAGAATTGAGATGTAGTTGGATTGGAACACCAATCAATTCGTGAAAATCAACCTAATTCAATGACTTACCTGTCAGCTTTTTCAATGTTTTTTGAACAGTACAATGTGAGCTAAATCAAAAAATAAGCTTCTTATAAAGTTATCGCAGATGTAGTCATCAGATAACTGAAAATATTCCAAAAAACCTGTATCTTTGTATAAAATTTAACTGATGAAACTTTTATTCATTACACTCATCCTTTTAGGTCTTGGGGTTGCTGGTATTGCTATAAAAATATGGGCAAAAAAAGACGGTAAATTTGCTGGAACTTGTGCAAGTCAGAATCCCATGCTTAATAAAGAGGGTGAATCGTGCGGCTTCTGCGGTAAAACACCTGATCAATTTGAAAACTGTAACGAACCTCAACACTCTTAGCGGTTAATGATTGTTTTTTATGTGCTTTTCTACATCTTTGTTGTAGTCATTCTTGTTCAATTGTTCTTTTACGCTTATGTTTTCTCTAAGGTCAAACAGAAAAGCCATAGCAATATCTCCACCGATAGGCCTTTTATTTCCGTAATTGTCTGTGCGAAAAATGAAGCCAACAATTTAGAGAATTTCCTGCCTTCCATTTTAAATCAAGATTATCCAGACTTCGAGGTGGTATTGATCAACGACAGTTCTACCGATGGCACATTGAGAGTTATGGAGCGCTTTAAGGCAATGCATAGCAATATAAAAATTGTCAACGTCAAAAACATCGAAGCGTTTTGGGGCAACAAAAAATACGCACTTACTTTAGGCATTAAAGCCGCAACACACAACCACCTTTTATTTACCGATGCCGATTGCAAACCTGTTTCCAATCAGTGGATCGCGGAGATGAGCAGATGTTTTTCAGAGGATCATCGCATTGTTTTGGGCTATGGTGCCTATGCAAAAGTGAAGAAGTCATTTTTAAATAAATTGATTCGTTTTGACACCTTAATGACTGCCGTACAATATTTTTCATATTCCAGGTTAGGCCAACCATTTATGGGTGTTGGTAGAAATTTAGCTTATACCAAAGAGTTGTTTTTTGAGGCAAGAGGTTTTATGGATCATATGCATATCAAATCAGGTGATGATGATCTCTTTGTAAATCAAATTGCCACAGCGGAGAACACAGTCATTTGTTTGTCGAAAAACAGCTTTACTGAATCCCCTTCAAAAAAATCATATAGTGATTGGATAATTCAGAAACGCAGACATATCACTACCGCTAAACATTACAAATTAAGGCACAAGGCAATGCTGACTTTGTTTTACCTATCGCAGTTTTTGTTTTTAACATTAAGTATCGCCCTAATCAGCACTCTGTTTTATTGGGAAGTTGTGGTTGGTTTAATTGGTTTAAGGTATATAGTTTTATTTATCACCCTGACTTTAGCAGCTAAAAAATTAGAAGAGAAAGATTTGATTCCATTATTTCCAATTCTCGAAATATTTTTAATTGTGTCCCAATTCTCTATCTTTATAAAAAATCTCATCTCAAAACCAAATCGTTGGAAATAAAGGAAATCATTAAAAAGGCAAAAAAAAATGACCAATCAGCATTTAATGCCTTGTTGGATTTTTTTTGGAATGATGTCTACGGTTTTCAATTGAAGCGAACTGAAAATGAAAATGATGCCGAAGATATCGCCATTCAAACATTTTCTAAGGCATTCGACAAAATTGGGACGTATAATGAAGAATACGAATTTAAGACTTGGTTGCTTACCATCTCTAAAAACATTCATATTGATTTAATAAGGAAACGAAAGTCCTCTATTCAAAATAGATCAAGCCGTAAAGACCATGAAGATTTTCATAATATTATCGATGAGTCTCCTTCTCCTGAAGACAAACTGATCACCGAACAGAATTTAGCCAAGTTGCTTCGGGATATTAAAAAACTCAAACCACATTATCAAGAAGTGATCAATTTAAGATACTTTCAGGAATTATCTTATAAGGAAATATCCGAAGAGCTTAACGAACCAATAAATAACGTTAAGGTCAAGCTTTTAAGAGCAAAAAAATTACTGGCAGATATAATAATTAAATAACCGTGAACATCAGTTTTAAAAAATTAGGACCTGGTTTATTGTTTGCCGGAGCTGCTATTGGTGTTTCCCATTTAGTGCAATCTACTCGAGCTGGTGCCGATTTTGGTTATGGTCTTATTTGGGCCCTTTTGTTGGTCCATATTTTTAAATACCCATTTTTTCAATTTGCTCCAAGATATGCTTTGGCAACTGGGGAAAGCCTATTGGATGGCTATAAGAAAATGGGCAAGGGAGTCTTATTTGCTTATTTCATCCTCACATTTACGACCATGTTTACCATCCAAACTACGGTAACCATTGTTACGGCAGGCATTGCTTCCACTCTTTTTGGAAATCTGATTTCAACAGAAATATGGGCCGTTATTATTCTTTCAATTTGTGCTCTTATTTTGATCAAAGGCAAATACAGCTTTCTTGATCAAATAATGAAAGTCATTGTCATTACATTAACTATAAGCACCTTAATTGCTGTTGTTCTTGCTCTAAACTCAAACCCACATGCGCTTTCATTCAAACAGATACTACCAGAGAACACTTTGGAAATTAGTTTTTTGATTGCATTCATGGGTTGGATGCCTGCACCTTTGGACGTTTCAGTATGGCAATCACTTTGGGCTTTGGAAAAACGTAAAGTGAACAACACTTATAACGTCAAATCTTCGCTTTTCGATTTTAATGTAGGCTATTTGGCAACCATTATTATTGGCCTCGGATTTATGGCTCTTGGTGCCTTGGTAATGTTTCAAAGCGGCTCCACATTTAGTGATAAAGCTGGCGAATTTTCCAATCAGTTAATCTCAATGTACACCAAAAGCTTAGGAAACTGGGCTTATCTTATTATCGGCATTGCCGCATTTACGACCATGTTTAGCACCACATTGACCACATTGGACGCCTCGCCAAGAACAATGGCCAAAACAACTGAATTGCTTTTTGGCCATTCTTCAAAACGGAATTACCTGTTATGGATCGGTATTTTAATTGCCGGAACTGTTTCTATTTACTTCTTTTTGGGTTCGGAAATGGGTTTGCTCATAAAAGTCGCCACTATCATATCTTTTTTGACAGCGCCGTTTTATGCCATTATCAATTATAAGCTCATCAGTAGTAAACATACTCCTGTTGAATGGCGTCCTTCCCGAAAAATACATGTATTAAGTTGGTTGGGAATTCTCTTTTTAATTGGATTTAGCCTTTGGTATCTGACCACTCTATAATGTATATTTTCAAATTTACTTTGTACCTTTGTGTTTGTAAACTTCCTAATAAATGAGTGCAGAGACTATTTCACAAGCAGATACCATTTCTAAAATAATCCCAGAACGCCAACCAAAACCAAAATGGCTAAGAGTAAAACTACCTACTGGTAAAAAATATACAGAACTTAGGGGGTTAGTGGACAAATATAGTTTGAACACTATTTGCACCTCAGGAAGCTGTCCAAATATGGGCGAGTGCTGGGGGGAAGGAACAGCTACATTTATGATTTTAGGAAATATATGTACTCGTTCGTGTGGATTCTGCGGTGTGAAAACCGGACGTCCCGAAACTTTAGATTGGGACGAACCTGAAAAAGTAGCACGCTCCATAAAAATCATGAATATTAAGCATGCGGTTTTGACCAGTGTAGACAGAGACGATTTGAAAGATATGGGAAGCATTATGTGGTCAGAAACCGTAAAGGCGGTGCGACGCATGAATCCTGAAATTACTTTAGAAACACTCATCCCTGACTTTCAAGGAATAGAAAAACATATTGATCGGATTATTGAGGTTGCCCCTGAAGTGGTTTCCCATAATATTGAAACCGTCAGAAGATTGACACGTGAAGTAAGGATTCAAGCAAAATATGACCGTAGCCTAGGAGTTCTTAAATATTTAAAAGCTCAAGGACAACGACGAACAAAATCGGGCATCATGCTTGGACTTGGCGAAACTCGTGAAGAAGTTATTGAAACGCTTCACGATTTAAGAGCAAATGACGTTGATGTGGTGACTATTGGACAATACTTACAACCAAGTAAAAGGCATTTGCCGGTAAGGCAGTTCATTCTTCCTGACCAGTTCAAAGAATACGAAACAATAGGTTTGGATCTTGGTTTCAGACACGTGGAAAGTAGTGCCTTGGTAAGATCCTCTTACAAAGCTCAAAAACACATCCACTAATGATCAGGGTTGCTATTAACGGTTTCGGGCGAATTGGCCGACGCGTATTCAGACTGATTCAAGAACGAGAAGGTGTCCAGGTGGTGGCCATTAATGATTTGGCTGATGCCCGCACCTTAAGTCACTTGTTGAAATACGACAGTATCCATGGGGTCTTAAAAAACCAAGTTACATTTGATGATAACCATATCATATTTGACCAGCAGCTGGTGCCCTTACTGAACCACAAGCAAATTGAAGATATTGATTGGATACCTTACGACGTTGACGTTGTCATTGAATCTACAGGAAAATTCAAAACTACAGAAGATTTAGAAAACCATCTTAATAATGGTGCCAAAAAAGTCATCTTATCGGTCCCTCCTATTGATGATTCCATAAAAACCATCGTGTTAGGGGTTAACGACGACATCCTGACTGGAACAGAAACCATCATTTCCAATGCTTCCTGTACCACCAATAATGCAGCGCCCATGCTTGCCGTAATCAACGATCTTTGTGGTATAAAACAAGCGTACATTACTACAGTTCATTCATACACCACTGATCAAAGTTTACATGATCAACCACATAAGGATTTACGACGCGCTCGAGCTGCAGGTCAATCTATAGTTCCAACAACCACTGGCGCAGCAAAAGCACTGACCAAAATTTTCCCTAAACTGAAAGATGTCATTGGCGGTTGTGGTATTCGCGTTCCTGTTCCCAATGGCTCCTTGACTGACGTTACTTTAAACGTCATAAATACCGTATCCATTGACGATATAAACCAAGCCTTTAAGAGAGCTTCAGAAACCCACCTAAAGGGCATTTTAGAATACACGGAAGACCCTATTGTTTCTATCGATATAGTTGGCAATCCGCACTCTTGTATCTTTGATTCCCAAATGACTTCAGTTATCGGGAATATGATCAAAATTGTGGGTTGGTATGATAATGAAACTGGATATTCAAGTAGAATATTAGATTTAATTTGCAATTTACCGAAGAAATAACCACTTTTGTCGAATAAATAATTATATTTGTTTTTATAAAGTGACCAAAAATGTCCCAACCTAAATACTATATAGTTACTTTTCTAGTCTTTTTTTCCCTGACATTATTTGCACAGAATAATGCCAGTGAAGATATTGACATTCTCAAGATGCGTATTGAAAATTATATCACCCAATCTGGTTTTGAATCAGAGCGCGGTGATTATTATAACGCTAAAGAGAATCTCGAAAAAGCATTAATTATCGCCAAGCAGATCGGCGATAAGAAATCTGAAGGCAGTATCCATACAAAAATCGCAAAGGTTCAATTTATTGTTGAGGATCCCGAGAGTGCTCTAGTGTCTTTAACAAAGGCAGCTGAGTTGCAGAGAGAAACCAATGATTATGCAAATTTGGCCATTACCTATAATATACGGGGCATTTTGCATACAAGCAAAAAAGAATATCCAATTGCTTTGGATTACTTTAATTCTGCAAAAACCAAGTTTGAAGAAGAAGGTTTAGAGCGCCTCATTGCAGATGTCAATTTAAATGAAGCCAAGGTATATATAGAATTAGAAGATTATAAAACAGCCAAGGCAAAGCTGGAAAAAACAATAATTTTAGCCAAAAAACATAACCAGATAGGAGTTTTAAGCAGCGCCTACATTAATAGCGGAAAAGTGCTTCATAAGCTTGGAAACGACGATTTAGCGCTTTCTATGGCTAAAAAAGGATTGGAACTTGCCAAAGAAAATAAAATTCCGGAATATATTAATGATGGATATCTGACTTTGAGCGATATATATCAGGCAAGTGAAGAATATAAACTCTCCAATCAATACTTAAGGAAGCACATTCAGTTATCAGATTCATTACTTGACATTAAACGGGAAAATTTATCGCCAGAAAAAAAAGCACAATTCATATCTGAATACAAGGATTCTGAACGTAAACAAATGGAGGTAAAGCTTGAAGAAGCTGATGCTTCAAATAATCTAACAAGAATTACCACCATCTTGAGTATCGCCTTAATTACGATTTTATCTCTATTGACATTATCGCTATACAAAAACAATAACATTAGGCTTAAAACCAATAATATGCTCCATAAGAAAAATGATGAGCTTATTATTGCAAAAGAAAAAGCCGAATTGGCGTCCAAAACAAAAGCTAACTTTCTATCAACGGTAACCCACGAACTTCGTACACCGCTTTATGCCGTTACAGGTTTGACCAATATGCTATTGGATGAGGAGCCAAAGCCAGAACAACTACCTCATTTGAAATCTCTAAAATTTTCTGGAGATTATTTATTGACATTTATCAATGATATTCTACAGATCAATAAAATTGAAGCCAATAAAGTGGACTTGGACCCTGAGGTTTTCAATTTGCAGAAAAAAGTAGAAAACGTGGTTTCGGCATTGAGCAATTCAGCTTTGGACAATAATGTCAAATTGCATTATGAATACGACGATAGCCTTCCATCAACCTTTATTGCCGATCAATTAAAGATTTCGCAAATTCTGATCAACCTCATCGGAAATGCGATTAAGTTTACCAAGGACGGAGATATATGGGTGCGAGTAAAGAAACACATCCAAACCAATGACGATTATATAATACGATTTGAGATAGAAGATAATGGTATTGGTATCACTAAAGAAAAGCAGGAAAATATGTTTGAAAGCTTCTCTCAAGGTTCTATTCAGATCAACAGAAAATATGGAGGGACAGGACTTGGGCTTTCCATTGTAAAAGGACTTATTGAAATTTTAAAAGGAAAAATTTATTTAAAAAGTGAGCTCGGAAAAGGATCCATATTCATTTTTGAAATCCCTCTACTCTATGCGCCTGAACCAGTAATTACTGCAAAACCTAAAACCCTTAACGAATTTAACACATTGGACTTGACAAATATCAAAATTTTGGTTGTTGAAGACAACAAGATCAACCAAATGATAACCCGAAAGATTTTAAACAAGATGAACCTTTATTGTGATGTTGTCGATAATGGTGAAGATGCGGTGGATCGCGTCCAACAAGAACAATATGACGTTGTTTTGATGGACATCCACATGCCTGGTATAAGCGGAATTGAAGCCACAAAAATCATTAGAACCTTTGATAAGGAACTCACTATTTTTGCGCTTACAGCCGTTACTATAGAAGATAAAATGCAAGAATTTGACGAAGCTGGATTTGATGATATTATCTCAAAACCATTTAAGCAGGAAGACTTCGAAAAGAAACTTTACAACGTCTTAAAGTCTAATCAAAAACCTGCAACGTCTATTTAACAAAATTACTTATCAACGTATCAAACTCTACTTGTCTATCAATTCTTATTTCAATAGGCAAATAATATAATAAGCCACTTTCACTAAAGTGAGTTTGCAAGCGCACCATGTCTTTTTCGGTGGTGACTATTAATGATTTTTGCTTTAAAATGGTAATTTCACTTGCATTAAAATCATGATGATCCTTAAATCTTAAATGCTCAAACTTTAATCCCAATAATTTTAAATGGGCAATTAAAGGCTTCGGATTTGCAATTCCAGTGACCAGGGTAAATGCTGTGTCTTTTAACCTTTCCAAATCCAAGCGATCTTGGTTATTTCTAACGGATTTAGAATACGCAATACTTCCGAAAAAAACATCTTGATGCGGTAAAGGATTTATATCATTCTTGATTTGTTGTTTCTTTTCTTCCGATAAATCTTCCGGACATTTGGTCACCACAATAATGTCGGCGCGCTTGGCTCCTCGTCTTGGCTCCCTTAAATTTCCAGTCGGCAATAAGATATCCTTTGTATAAAGATCATCAAAAGCAGTCAATAAAATATTAAAACCTGCCTTGACCCTTCGATGCTGGAAAGCATCATCAAGCAAAATGATTTCAGGAGGCTTAGCTAAAGTCGATAACTGTGAAATGCCGTGAACCCGGTTGGCGTCAACACTCACTATAATATCATCAAATTTTTGATAAAACTGGAAAGGTTCATCACCAATTGAGCTCGCTGTAGCAGTATCATCCGCAATCACAAAACCTTCGGTCTGTCTCCCATAGCCTCTACTGAGTGTTGCCAGATGGTGCTCAGATTTCAACAATCGGATTAGATATTCAATCATTGGCGACTTACCAGTACCTCCTACACTCAAATTTCCGACACAGATCACAGGGAAATTATAGGATGTGGATGTTTTGATCCCCAAATCATACAATTTATTTCTGAACCAGGTTACCAAATAGTAAACAGGAACAATCGGAAAAAGAAGATATCTTAATATTTTCATCATTGGCTAACTATATGGTCGTCAAGGAAAATACGAGCAACAATTTTCTTCAAAAAAATATGTACTTCCCGCACCTACCGTTCAATACGCATGTTTTCAGGTATGTTCACAATTCCGCAACCGTCCACTAATATATGACCGTCCTCTTTGACCAATTGCAATGCTACTTTAAAATCGTCCCAATCTATTCCTTTGACAATGACGTAACCTGTTGGGGCATTGAACTCATGGAGCTCAAAACCATTTGGTGGATAATCTTGCGCATCAAACAAAGGATTTGCCAATAACCCAATTCTCGGATTCTCTTCCCAGGCCAAAATGACCATATTTTCTAATTCCGATTTTAATTTTTCACTAGCAAGAGGTGAGTTCTTAACAAATTCAAGAATTTCAACTTTATCGATACTTTCAACATAGGAGTTGATAAAATCGATTGCCGCTTGATAGTTCTCGTCATCAGAAGTAGCTTCACTTTCTAAGGGCTCGTATAAATCAGTATTTGGAAGTTCAATAGCTACCCCTTCAGACAGGTTCCTTTTTTCAGATTGACAGGCCAATAAACTTAGAGTAAAAACGAGGGCAAGGATGTATTTCATAATTATCAAAGGACATGTTTACAACGAAAATATAATATTTTATCTTTGCAAGTAACCTAAAACCTAAAAATCATATGTTAATCCACAATGTCATCACTCATCTCGAAGAATTGGCACCTTTAGCTTATGCTGAGGAATTTGATAATGTAGGCCTATTGGTTGGTGATAGAAATAAGCCACTTACAGGGGTTCTGGTAACTTTAGACACCTTAGAAAGTATTGTGGATGAGGCCATCGACAACAACTGCAACTTGATTGTCAGTTTTCATCCCATCATTTTTAAGGGCTTAAAAAAAATAAATGGCTCTAACTATGTTGAGCGCGTCGTTCTTAAAGCCATTAAGCATGATATTGCCATTTATGCCATTCATACGGCTTTAGACAACAGTTTACAAGGCGTCAATGATATTATATGCAACACACTAGGTTTAGAAAATAAAAAAATATTATTGCCGCAGCAGGGCACCATAAAAAAACTGACCACTTACGTTCCACAAAAGGATGCCGACGTCTTACGCCTTGCTTTGTTCAATTCTGGAGCCGGCACTATCGGCAATTATGAAAATTGTAGTTTTAACACCAAGGGCACAGGCACTTTTAAGGGAAATGAAGCTTCCGACCCGAAAGTTGGAAAACGGGGAGAATATCGCCAAGAGGAAGAAACCCAAATTTCCATTACTTTTCAGAAACATTTGGAAGGTCAAATTCTCGATGCGTTATTTAAAAATCATCCCTATGAAGAAGTTGCTTTTGAAGTAACTACCTTAGACAATTATAACCAGCATATTGGAATGGGAATGGTTGGTGAGCTTCCAAATGAAATGAAAACAGAAGATTTTCTACAGTATCTAAAACAAAAAATGAATGTTTCATGCCTAAGGCATTCCAATTTAAACAAAGATATAGTGAAGCGTATTGCAGTACTTGGTGGTTCGGGTAGTTTCGCAATTACCGCTGCGAAGTCGACAAAAGCTGATGTTTTTGTAACTGCAGATCTAAAATATCACGATTTTTTTTCGGCAGAAGATCAAATTATTTTAGCAGATATTGGTCATTATGAAAGCGAACAGTTCACAAAAACCTTTTTAGCTAACTATCTCTCAAAAAAAATTACTAATTTTGCAGTCGTTTTATCAAAGATAAACACCAATCCTGTAAAGTATTTATAATTATGGCAAAAAAAGCTGAACTTTCTGTTGAAGACCGATTAAGAGCGTTGTACGATTTACAACTTATTGATTCAAGAGTTGATGAGATCAGAAATATTAGAGGTGAACTTCCTTTGGAAGTAAGAGATTTAGAAGATGAAGTTGAGGGACTTAATACGAGACTTGAAAAATTAAACGTCGGACTTTCACTGATTGATGATGACATCAAATCAAAAAAGAATTTGATCGAAGAGGCTAAAGCTCTGATCAAAAAATACGCTGAACAGCAAAAGAATGTTAGAAATAACAGAGAGTTCAATTCAATTACCAAAGAAATCGAATATCAAGATTTAGAAATTGAATTGGCAGAAAAGCACATTAAAGAATTTAGAGCCCAAATTGAGCAGAAAAAAGAAATTATTGCTGAAACCAAGGAGCGTTTGAAAGAGCGTCAAACACATTTAAAACACAAAAAAAGTGAGTTAAATGCTATTTTGGCCGAAACTGAAAAAGAAGAAACGGCACTGATCAAAAAGTCACAAGAATATAAAGAAACTATTGATCAACGTTTGGTGAATGCTTATCAAAGAATAAGAGCCAACGTTAAAAACGGACTAGCGGTTGTTGCTATTGAAAGAGGAGCGTCTGGCGGGTCTTTCTTCACCATTCCACCACAAGTACAGGTAGAAATTGCCTCACGTAAAAAAATCATTACGGACGAACACAGTGGACGTATTTTGGTTGATGCAGAATTAGCCGAAGAAGAAAAAGCAAAAATGGAGAAAATGTTTGCTAAATTAGGTTAAACAAACCCTCATAAACAGTTATAAAGCCTTTGCAATTTTGTGAAGGCTTTTTATTTTAACATAACTTTTATATTTACATATTAAGTTTTAAAACGATCGAACGACTACTCACAAAACAAAACGTATGAAATCTCTTATTTTATCCTTATCCCTTATTGTTTTATTCAGCTGTCAAAATAAAGCACAAAATAATCCCAAACAAGAAGCGGTTAAGATGTCAGAGCCTATTGAAGTTCCAATGAAAGATGGAAAAGCAAAAGCTTATTTTGCGAGTGGCTGTTTCTGGTGTGTCGAAAACATTTATGAGCATGTTAAAGGCGTTGAAGAAGTCATCAGTGGCTATTCCGGTGGTCACACCAAAAACCCCACTTACGAATCGAGCAATACTGGTAAAACAGGCCATGCTGAAGCCGTAGAGGTTATATATGACCCAAATGTTGTGAGTTTTGCCACTTTGGTAGATGTTTATTTTGGATCACAGAACCCCACTCAAGTCAATGGTCAAGGTGGCGACCGGGGTTCACAATACCGATCCATCATTTTTTATCAAAATAATGAGGAGAAAGAGATTATTGAAGAGAAAAAATCAGCCTTGGCAAAAAAACTAAATGCAACCATAGCAGCGGAAGTTTATCCATTTCAAAAATTCTGGATTGCAGAAGACTACCATCAAGATTATGAGAAAAAGAATCCTAATAATCCCTATATCCAGAATGTATCCATCCCACGATATGAACGCTTCAAAGCAAAGTTTCCAGAGTTGATCAAAGATTGAAAAACTGCAACCAAACCTGACAGGTTTTTGAAACCTGTCAGGTTTTATCTGTTGATTTTAGTCGCTTTCAATGTAAAAATCAGCGGATAAAGTCTATCTTTAGTAACGTACATTCCCGAATCCGTTTCCACCAAGTCCGGAAGCACGTTGTACGGACTTTCATCATGTTCCTTTAAATACTCAATATGCAATCCTGCTTCGGATAATGCAGAAACCACTTCGCCCAAACCATGGTTCCAACCATATTCCTTGCTTATCATATTCGAATTGGTATTGGCGTAAGTTCCTTTATATTCTTCATAAATAACCTCGTCCCACATATAGCCATATTTCATTTTGGGCTTGCCTTCCAAATAATCAAACATCCAAACCATAGGATGAAATTCTGCCATAAAAAAAGTGCCATCTTTTTTCAAACGTTCTGCTATCATCTGTCCCCAAGGTTTTAAATCGGGCAACCAACCGATCACGCCATAACTGGTGAAAACAATATCAAAAGTATCCGAAACCTTTTCAGAGGTGTCAAGCACATTACAACAAACAAATTGAGCGTTCAGACCTAATTCCTCATTCAATTGTTGCGCTAACGCAATCCCTTCATCACTAATATCAACTCCCACACATTGCGCTCCCATCCTGCTCCAACTCAAGGTGTCCTGTCCAAAATGACATTGCAAATGCAATAAACTTTTCCTATTCACATCGCCAAGAGCCTGCAATTCATAAGGCATTAAAGATGATTTTCCATTCCTGAAAGCGTGCATATCATACATTTTACTTTCAGCATGAACCTTAACCTTGTTGTTCCATGTCGCTTTATTTACTTTAAAATATTGATCATTTCGAGCCATAATTTCTGATTTAGAATCTAAAATTAAAGCTTCTGAAACATTCTTCCGTATCTTTATAAAAAGATTTAAAATGAAAAAAACTCTAATTATTGTCACTGTATTCGTCTTTGTTTTTTCTTGTAAACAAAAAGAAGAAACAAAAACCATCGAAAAAGAATGGTCCACTGCCGAAAAAATAGCGAACGCCAACGGTTTTGAAAACTGGAAGAAGGTATCCGAATTGCAGTTTACGTTCAACGTTGATAGAGATACCACCCATTTTGAACGTTCGTGGACCTGGCATCCGAAAACAGATGAGGTCATGATGGTTTTGGGCAAAGACACTATAGTTTACAATCGTAAATCTGTAGATAGCACCTCCATGAATGCGGACAAGGCCTTTATCAACGATAAGTATTGGCTTTTGGCACCATTTCAATTGGTATGGGACACTTCTGCCAGTATTTCAGACACTTCCGTAGTTGAAGCTCCAATCAGCAAAACGCAACTAAATAAAATAACGATCACTTATTCTGATGACGGTGGATATACGCCTGGTGACGCCTATGATCTATTTTATGATGATGACTTTATGCTTAAAGAATGGATCTATAGAAAAGGGAATTCTAAAGAACCTTCCATGATGACCACTTGGGAAAATTACGAAGATTTCAACGGCATTAAAATTGCAAAAACCCACAAAAGGCCAAATGAGGATTGGACACTCCATTTTACCAATATTAAAGTTGTGATGTAAAAATCCTGTTAAATCAAGAACTTCGGGGCATTCCCTACTAGTAGTTATAAGCTTTAAAATTAAAGTTGTCGTAATCCAAACTAGTGCTATAGGACGTATATAAGATATACCGATAGAGTATTCCGCAGTATGCGTCTATATATATTCAAAGAGCTTCCACCAATTAAAGTTGAAGCTCTTTTTTTTTGGTGAAACTAAATTTTCAAAAGTCTGTCCTGTATTAAATCCTAAACTTTTAATTCTTATTTTTGTGTGAAACCCAAAATAAATTCACCTTGTCAAACCATCAATTAGGATTAGAATATGCCAAACACCAAGATCAAAATGAT
>Ga0098068_1000119_pt1 | contig 33347 bp, 29 predicted proteins | sample 26BtaG_FD_75059 | JGI IMG/M metagenome (GOLD analysis project Ga0098068, IMG submission 75059) | Marine viral communities from Cariaco Basin, Caribbean Sea - 26B_WHOI_OMZ_CsCl | ecosystem: Environmental > Aquatic > Marine > Oceanic | place: Caribbean Sea: Cariaco Basin | collected 2014-11-09 | reverse complement strand
TATCTTGCAACATCAGGAACGCCTCCATACTCACCAGTCAATTGATTTTTGACAAAATTTGTTTTCTTACCAAAAGCATTTACCGCACCAATAAGCATATTGTTGGAGATATTGTCAAGATGTCCTCTGTAACGCAACCATGGTCCAGCCATTGAAATATGGTCTGTTGTACATTTTCCAAAAGCTTTGATCAATAGTTTTGCACCAACTATCTTATTTCCTATAGGTTTAAATGGTTCCAATAATTGTAAACGCTCAGAAGTTGGACTAACCGACACATCTACCTTGCTACCATCTTTAACTGGCTCAACGTATCCTGCATCTTCTACATCAAAACCTCTTGGTGGCAATTCAATACCTTGTGGCGGGTCCAATCTCACTTCTTCCCCATCTTCATTGATCAAGACGTCATTCATCGGATCGAAATCCAAACGTCCCGAAATAGCAATAGCAGCCACCATTTCCGGAGACCCTACAAAGGCGTGTGTATTTGGATTGCCATCTGCCCGTTTTGAGAAGTTACGATTAAACGAATGTACAATCGTATTTTTCTCATCACCTTTTAAATCACTTCTATCCCATTGACCAATACAAGGACCACAAGCATTAGTGAAAATGGTGGCATCCAAATCTTCAAATATTTTCAAAATACCGTCTCGTTCTGCAGTGTAACGGATCTGCTCAGAACCTGGATTGATTCCGAAGTCTGATTTTGCTTTGATATTTTTATCCACGGCCTGTTTCGCAATGGAAGCCGCACGTGTTAAATCTTCATAAGATGAGTTGGTACATGATCCGATCAAGCCCCATTCTACTTTAATTGGCCATCCTTTTTCTTTGGCAAGTTTACCAAGTTGTCCAACTGGTGTTGCCAAGTCAGGTGTAAACGGACCATTAAGGTGTGGACGTAAGGTATCCAAATCAATTTCGATCACTTGATCAAAATATTTTTCAGGATCTTCGTAAACTTCCGGATCACCAGTCAAATACTCACGGATTTTATTAGCTTCATCAGCCACTTCATTTCGGTCGGTCGCTCTTAAAAAACGCTCCATTGAGTCGTCATAACCAAATGTAGAGGTTGTAGCTCCAATTTCAGCACCCATATTGCAAATAGTGCCTTTTCCTGTACAGGACAAGTTCTTTGCACCAGGTCCGAAATATTCAACAATGGCACCGGTACCACCTTTTACGGTCAATATACCGGCCACTTTTAGGATCACGTCTTTAGAGGCCGTCCAGCCGTTCAAGTTTCCTGTCAATTTTACTCCAATCAGCTTAGGAAATCTCAATTCCCACGCCATCCCGGCCATCACGTCAACAGCATCTGCACCACCAACACCAATAGCCACCATTCCCAATCCACCCGCGTTAACCGTATGCGAATCGGTACCTATCATCATTCCTCCTGGAAATGCATAATTCTCTAAAACGACTTGGTGAATAATACCTGCACCAGGTTTCCAAAAACCTATTCCATATTTATTAGATACTGACGCCAAAAATTCAAAAACCTCACTACTGGTTTCATTGGCACGTTTCAAGTCGGGAGCTGCGCCCTGTTTTGCTTGAATCAAGTGATCGCAATGGGTTGTAGTAGGTACCGCAACTTTCGGCTTTCCTGCTTGCATAAACTGTAACAGTGCCATTTGTGCTGTAGCATCCTGCAACGCAATGCGGTCAGGTGCAAAGTCTACATAATCTTTACCTCTTTTAAAAGCGGTTGTTGGATTGCCATCCCACAGGTGGGCGTATAAAATCTTCTCAGATAAAGTTAAAGGCTTACCAACAATCTGACGCGCTTTGTCCACACGTTCAGGCATAGTTTTGTAAACTTTTTTAATCATGTCAATATCAAATGCCATAGAGTATATTTTAAGGGTTGATGTTTATTTTTTTCCGAGGACTCGGAGTGCAAATTTACAAAATTAAAGAGACTTTTAAAAATCTCTAATGATATCTAAGATGTATTGAATTATATTTGACAAATAACACTTTTAAGTGTTTTATATCGCGATATTCATAATTTTTGAAGCGTTAAAATATCATATCCGAAATTTCTATTGCATGACATTTTTGAGAACGGGAAGTTTACTTCCATTGCCCATGATTGGTTTCTCATAAAAAGTATAGGATTGGTAAAATTAAATCAGTGGCAACAGAAACTAAACACTTTCCTAAATAGTACTTCAAGCAGTCAGCAATCACAATTTAATCAGAGCTTATAAAGATAGTTAGCCATCGGAATAGGCTGAAGTATATTCAACAATAGATTTTTTATTTTGGGTGAAGATGAAAATATATTAATGTTAAACTGGTGCGCTGAAAAACTCAACTACTTTTTCAATCTATAAATCTTGATAAGCTTTAGTATGATCATAACCAAAGAAATAACTTCAAGAGCCATTCCGGCAATTAACAATTCTACCGCAAGCTGCCAGTGCATTATTTTGAACAGACTCCCCAAAAGGATCAACACAAAACCAGATAGCAGGAAAATAAGTGGTAAGATAAAAATTTTTAAATTCATTAAAACAAACTTTTTATAATTTGTTCATCTGTAATTCCCTCAGCTTCTGCCTTATAGTTTTTAATGATTCTATGTCTGAGAATCCCGTTGGCCACCGCTTGGACATTTTCGATATCTGGAGAAAACTTACCGTTAATAGCGGCATGTGTTTTGGCTGCCAAAATTAGATTCTGAGAAGCTCTTGGTCCCGCGCCCCAATCGACAAACTCTTTTACCAATCCTGTAGCTGAAGAATCCTTTGGACGAGTTTTAGCAACCATGGATACGGCATATTCAATAACATTGTCTGCTACTGGAATACGACGGATCAAATTTTGGAAATCACTGATTTCCTGGGCCGAATATAACGAATTGACCGTCGATTTTATATCAGTAGTTGTTGATTTGACGACTTGAACCTCTTCATCAAAAGAAGGATATTCTAAGTAGATAGCAAACATAAAACGATCCAACTGTGCCTCTGGCAAAGGATAGGTTCCCTCTTGTTCAATTGGATTTTGAGTTGCCAATACAAAATAAGGCAAACTTAGCTGGTAATGGTGACCCGCCACAGTAACCGAGCGTTCCTGCATAGCTTCCAGCAAGGCAGCTTGCGTTTTGGGTGGAGTTCTATTGATCTCATCCGCTAAAATAATATTGGCAAAGATGGGACCTTTGATAAACTTAAACTGTCTGTTCTCGTCTAAAATTTCACTACCAAGAATATCACTTGGCATTAAGTCTGGTGTAAATTGGATACGCTTGAAATCAAGCCCTAAAGCTTGGGCAATAGTATTGACCATTAATGTTTTTGCCAACCCCGGAACGCCAATCAGCAGGGCATGGCCGCCAGAAAATATTGAAATCAGGATTTGGTTGACCACCTCATCCTGCCCTACAATTACTTTGGCAATTTCAATCTTTAAAGCTTTATATTTTTTTACAAACTGTTCTACCGCAGCAACGTCAGACATACTATTCCTTTTTTAACCAATTACTTTCAAACTCACAATTTCTGTATTCGCCATTAATATTGATATAGGTGTCCATCACCTTCTCATTGACCCATTTTTCAATGGCCTTGAATTGTTTGTCTTGCTCTGTCAAGTTTTTAATTTTCAGATAATCTTTGGCAAAATCGGCTTCATGGCCATCTACTCTGTCCGTAACGGTCAAAAGTTTAAATTTAATCGGATTGATTCGGTCTTCATCCTGAAGCACCAAACTGACTTCATTATCCTTCAGACTTTCAATTTGTGTATAAAGTTCTGGATCCATCTTGGTCAATTCAAAACTGTAATCCTGTGTACGAGGATTTATCAACTGTCCGCCGTCATTTCGAGTTTCTTCTTCGTCACTAAACTCTCTTGCCGCCTGTGCAAACGAAATTTCGCCATCCACTATACGCTTACGGATCAGATCGATCTTTTCCTTAGCTTCCTTTATGGCTGTCGGAGTGACCTCTGGACGCATTAAGATGTGCCGAACATCATACTCCTGTCCTCTTATTTTTTCCAAATAAATAATATGAAATCCAAAGTCTGTTTCAAATGGGTCAGAGACTTCACCTTCCTGCAGAGAAAATGCAACATCTCTAAATTCCTTCACCATTTGCGGGCGCTTTCTGTTCAGAGTATATAAACCTCCCGTTCTACGTGAGGCCACATCATCAGAATACAAAACAACTTTAGAGGTAAAACTCGCGCCTCTTTCAACCACATCTTCCTTAAACTCCTTCAGTTTATCAATAACCTTCTGCTTTTCAGCATCAGAAATTTTAGGAATGACTACAATTTGAGCGACTTTTAATTCCGTTCCAAAAAACGGACGCTCATCTTTAGGAATGTCGTTAAAGTACTGTCGTACTTCTTCTGGAGTTACCTCAATATCAGCAACGATTTTCTCTTTCATCCGACCTGCAAGTTGCTGGCTTTTGTTGATTTCAAACATCTCTTCACGCAAGCTTTCTTCGGTATCTTTGTTATAGAATTTGAGCATTCTTGGCAAACTGCCATCCATTTGCTCCAATATATAATCAAATTGCTGATCAACCTGAGAACGAATCTCCAAATCATTGACCACAATACTATCTTGAACAGCATGGTGTGCATATAATTTGTCTTCGAGTAATTTTCCAAACAATTGGCAACGGGTAGGCATATCAGATTTAGATACTCCTGAAGCCTCCAACTGTGCAAATTGCTTATCAAGATCTGAATCCAAAACAATATAATCACCTACGACAGCGACTACACCATCTACTTTGATCCGCTTTTGTACCGTCGTGTCTTTAACTATTTCCTTTTCTACAACACCTTCTTCAATGACTTCCTGTGCGGAAGCAAAGGCATAGGAGAATAGAACAATTAAGCTTAGTGAAAGCTTAAGATTAGTTGTAAATTTCAAATTGATTGTTTTTAATAGCATCTTTTGTAATATCTTTTTCAAATTGCTTGATGAGTTCCAGTTTTCTACGGTTGAGTATGATCTGATTGACCGTAGGTCTTACATATTCTAACGGCGCGTAATCATTTTGCTGTAGGACGTCATTAATTTGGATCAAATATAGTCCTAATGAATCTTTGAGTTGTATATAATTAGATTTTTTTAACAGTTCTTTTTTGTTATCAGCATTCACAACTGGAATTTTCTGAGCGACTTGGGCAGCCCTGATCCAGATGGAGTCATTTAAAAAATATGACCTGAATTGAATCCCTAATGAGTCAAGGTATTGTTGATCGTCTTGCTCAAATCTCTTAAATCGTTTTTCAACCTCCTCCTTATTGAGCGCGTTTTGAGAGATGTTGATATATCTCAACTTCACCAGCTCTTCATTAAGTTTAAAGGACTCCTTGTTATTTTCGTAAACCTTTAGTGCCTCAGATAAGGAAACGGCAGTATCTATATTTCTTTTGACCAAGGTTTCCACGTAGGCTTTAGTGTACAAATCATTCCGATATTGATTGACCAATTTATTGTATTCGTTCTGTATGTTTTCAGGCAAGTTTCTTTTGGCACCATCAACCAACAATAACTGTGTCGCCCATCGGGTTATATAACCATTGACCAATAGCGTGCTGTCTTCCACTGAAGTTCCTTCAGCCACCAAATTTTCAATATCTTCTTTATAGAGATAAGATTCGCCAACTCTTGCAATAGGTGTCCGATCATCAGTCTGCTTGAAAAATTGGCAAGAGACCAAAAAACTACAATTGACCAGTATAAGGACTATTTTTTTAATCAATTTTGGGTTGGATTTGAGATTTTACTTTTTGTAAAATGTCAGCATTTACCTCAACTTCATAACGCTCATTGAGCGCCTCCAACCAATTGGCTTCCAGCGTGTTTTGATAATCACTAATAATTTTACCTTTCGCCTCGTCAAAGGTCTTATTTGTTTTTGGGAGCAAGGCATTGACTTTTACTACATGATACGCCCCGTTATGACGATAAACTCTAGAAACTCCTGTCCTTAAAATCCCATCTTGAGGCAAGCTTGGATCATTTGAAAGCCTGATTCCTGTGGTAAACATAACTTTTTGCTCCTTATCTGTGTTCATTTCTTTACTGATATCTTCTGGCGATTGGCCTCTCCTCAAAAGTCTGGCCACGGTTTTGATATCATTTTCCTTAGCTCCGGAAGCGATGACCACATCGACCCGATCTTCCCAAAAATAATTGTCTTTATGCTTCGTATAATATTTCTGCAAACCGATAGTATCGGACGCCGCGGCATTCCACACTTCCTTTTCCATAAGATCGAACAAGAGCAGGCCGTCTCTGTATTCCTTTAATATTTGTGCAAAGTCTTCGTTAACAAATTCTAAATTATCTTTATGGTACTTTAAAATCTCATCCTCTTCAAAGTTTTTATATTCTTTATCAATAACTGTTCTAAAAGGCATCTTTTGGCCTGCATATACTTTTTGAATGTTCATTAAGCGCTTCCCAAAATCTTCGTATCTTAAAGTGTCCTCTTCAATGGTCAATATCACCTGATCTTTTTCAAAGTTTTTTGGCAAGGTCCAGGCAGATGAGAAAAAATCAGAATTCAAAATAGATTCAAAATAACCCCTAGCGTTAGGATTTACAACAATTCTATAATCTTCCTTTAAATCATTTGCCAGAGTGGCATTGATCAGACTGGAACGCGAATCGCGCAAAATTTTATTTTCAATATCGTACTTTACGTCTTCGAAAGGTGGCACACCTTTTTTATCTAATAGTTTGACAATATGCCAACCGTAGTTGGTTTTAAACGGTTCTGAAACATCACCAATAGCATTCATAGTAAAGGCCACCTTCTCAAATTCAGGAGCGCTTAATTGCCCGCCTGTAAACGGCGCTAATATCCCTCCATTGTTTGCCGAACTCTTATCGTCAGAGAATTGTTTGGCCAAGGACTCAAAGTCCTCTCCCTGTTTTAATTTCTTATAGATTTCATGAATTCGTTTTTCGGGATCAGATAAACTGTCCTTATCGTTGGCCGTAACCATAATGTGGGCTACAGTCACCTCACCTAGTGACCGTCTTTTATCTTCCACGTTGACAATATGGTAACCGAAACGTGTTCTAAATGGCATTGAAACATCGCCAGGCTTTGTCTTATATGCTGCATTCTCAAACTCATAGACCATTTTAAAAGCGGTAAAATAACCTAACTCTTCAGCAAAAACAGTTTTCCCATCGTGCACCTCAGTTTTGACCTTTTCAAAACCTTCCTTGATGATTCGATCACGTAATTTTAATAATTTTTCGTAAACCTTTAAGGTATCTATTTCGTTTTCATCAAGACGGACTAAAACATGAGAAGCCTTTACATCATAGCCCATGCGGTCATAAGCTTCCTTCACCAAGCCCTCTGTAACCTTTGAATCCGAGAGATAGTTTTTCACCAACTGATCCTTATAGGATGAAAACTCCCTGATATATTTAATGTCCTGATCCAATCCCATTCGCTTGGCTTCTTTGACCTTTAATTGATAATTCACAAAAAGATTGAGATAACCATCAATATCCTTCTGGCTTTCATCTTTTACCAAATCGAGGTTTTTATTATAAACCCTTATAAACTCCTCTGCCTTAATGGGTTCGTCATCAATGGTAAACAATACGTCTTCAGGAGACACTTGTGCATTTGCAAAGGCAGTTAGCCAAAGCAATAGTAAACTGATATTTAACTTCATTATGCTAATTTGATATCTTCATTTTAAAATACGGCTGTTCCATCGACTTTTGAAAGGGCAGCCACATCTTTTTGTTAAAAAACGGAATGACAATGTTGCAAAAATAATACAATTAGTGCATTAAACAAGTTGCTTTTTTCAAACGAAACACAACCTAGTTTAGTATAACCATAGGCATATAATAAAAATCAATTCAAGAATTGACAATACAGATTTATCATAAAAAAAAACTTTTAGAGCAAATAAATAACATCTCAGCAGTTTTTTTAACCGTTAAACATAAGGACACATATTTTTTTTAGAAACCAATGTATCTTTATTATAACTTTTTCATCCCTTTAATCAATGAAATATACGCTAAACATCCTAATTGAAGCTCCTTTAGAGGTTTGTGCCAAAAAGTTTAGCATAACAGAAAACATGATCCATTGGCATCGCGGTCTGGTTTCAGTAGAGCACTTATCTGGCACCCCAAGTCATCTTGGTGCAAAAATGAAATTGCATTACGAGATTGGAGAATTCAAGCTAGAACAGGTTGAAACCATCACTCATGTCAACTTCCCCAATGAGATCCATTGCTCCTACGCCACACAAGACATGGAGCATCTCCAAGACAACTTTTTTACGGCCACTTCACAAAACCAAACGCAATGGGTAAGTGTAAATGAGTGTATGCCACTAAATTTTAACATGCGCATGAAACTATGGTTAACACCCAAAATATTTAAGAAACAATCGTTGCTGGCCATGAAAGATTTTAAGAACTTTGTGGAAAAGGGAATTTCCGTTGTAGATGCGTAAACTAAAATTAATCTGGGACTTTAAAGGGCCAGAAGGTATTAAGATTGCAGAACACCATGCTATCCATTTAAATGAGTTTATCGAAGCCGAAAACTACAAGAACCTTACTACCGGTTTTGAAGCGCTCAATGAGTTTCATGCGATAGCATTTTTAATCACTCCAGAGGAACAGATGAGGCCACTAAGAGATGCCTTAAAACCGCATCGTGGACAGGTTGCAGAGTAAGGTTTTAGACTCCATAACCCTTAAATTAATGTTTATGGACAATTGAGTTTTAAAATTCCGTAACCTTAAATCAATTGATCAAAAACCAACATCGCAAACATCTATTCTTTTAGCTATGAGCTTATCTTATTGGGATTCAAATTAAGAGACTTTTAGCAAAAAGCGTAAATTTTCAACCTAATCCTCAAGTCGATTGAGTGAAGACAAAACAAAAAAGTCCCATTAAAAAACGAGACTTTTTTATCTTAAACTTTGACTTAGGCGTTATTAATTATCGGCCATGTGATGTCTTAACTGTATTTTTTAGTTCCAAAATTAAATTCAAAACAAAAACATCTGTCGCTATTCAGTAATGAGCAGTATAAACGATTCACAGAAATTTTTGAGAAAAAAGCTGGTTCTTTGAGACACTTCGATCATAACTCAGTATAAGCGATTCACACAACTTTTAAAAAAAAACTTGGTTCTCTGAGATACTTCGACCAAAGCTCAGTATAAGCGATTCACACAACTTTTAAAAAAAAGTTGGTTCACTGCTTACTTTACATCCATTAACTCCACATCAAAAACCAAGATAGCATTTGGAGGAATCACGCCACCCGCACCTTGTGCTCCATAACCTAAATCACTTGGAAGGACCAATCGTGCCTTATCACCTACCTGCAACAAGCAAATACCTTCATCCCATCCAGAAATCACCTGACCAACGCCCACTTGAAAATCTAAAGGTTGGTTCCGTTTGTATGAAGAGTCAAAAACGGTTCCATCGGCCAACTGCCCTTTGTAGTGAACAGAAACCATTTTGCCTTTTTCAGCTGCTTTTCCGTTGCCTTTGTTAATTATTTTATATCGCAATCCACTAGTTGTCTGCTCAAACCCAGCGGCTAATTTATCAAGCTCAGCTGCTTTTGCTTTGCGTTCTTCTGCAATGCGTTTTTCTCTCGATCCTTCAAATGTTCTAAACGCTTCAACAGCGTTAAAATCTTGGGCATCTTTACCTTGTCTGACGATCTCCAATTTCTCAATGACATCACCTTGCACAATGGCATCAACCACATCCTGACCCTCAACAACGTTTCCAAAAACCGTATGCTTGTCATCCAACCAAGGCGTGGCAATATGCGTAATAAAGAATTGGCTTCCGTTAGACCCAGGCCCAGAATTGGCCATAGACAAAACACCTGGCGCATCATGTCTTAAATCCTGATGAAACTCATCGTCAAACTTGTAACCTGGATTTCCTGTTCCAGTACCTTGTGGACAACCGCCCTGAATCATAAAATCAGGAATCACACGATGAAATTTCAATCCATCATAAAAAGGTTGCCCTTGTGCCTTTACAGAATTTTCTAAATCTCCTTCTGCCAAGGCTACAAAATTACCTACCGTCCCTGGTGTTTTTTTGTATTCTAAATTCACTAAAATATCACCTTTGCTAGTGATGAACTTCGCATATAAACCGTCTTGCATTATTTCTTGTTTTTATTTAAGGCTGCAAAGATACAAATTGATTTGGAAATTTTGAGGAATGAGTTCGGAGTTCTAAGTTCGGAGTTCTAAGTTTCGAAACAATAACCGAAGACATTCCAATTCACCCGTTTTTGACAATGCTTTTAAAAAAATGACTCGAATGATTTTGCTATCCTATAAATAGCAGTTAATTTTGCAATAAATAAATTTAAATTCTAAATAACAATGAAAAAGTTAATCTTAGTATTTTTAGTAGCCCTTGCATTTAGCTGTGGCGACAAGAAAAAAGAAACACCTGTTACAACAACTGATACAAAAGTTGAGAAGAAAGCACCAGCTGAAGATCCGAATGTTGCCGTTTTAACCATTGAGGGTAATGATCAAATGCAATTTAACAAAAAAGAACTTAAAGTTAAAGCAGGTCAAAAAGTGAAACTTACTTTAAAGCACGTTGGTAAAATGGATATACAAGTCATGGGGCATAACTGGGCATTACTTACCCAAGATGCTGATGTTGCTACTGTAGGAAACGCTGCTGCATTGGCAAAAGACAACGATTATATCCCAGCTGATATGACAGACAAATTTATTGTACACACAAAAATGATAGGTGGTGGAGAAAGCACTACTATAGAGTTTGACGCTCCAGCCCCAGGAACATACACTTATATGTGTACTTTCCCAGGCCACTACGCCTTGATGCAAGGAAAACTTATCGTGGAATAATAAAACACAAGCCATTCTAAGTGAGTATTTTATTATGAAGACTTAGGAATCATTTAAATTTAAAGTGCGCATATTGCACTTCTATGGAAAAGGCCGCAGACAATTGCGGCTTTTTTTATTCCTCTTCAAGCCTCATAATTTTTGTAGAGCCTAATTGTGTCGGAAGCCACTCTTGGAAGAATCCCGTATTTACATGGTACGACTCATTTTTAAAATATTTGATATTTGATTATTTTAATAATACATTTACCACTCTTAAAAACTCATCCATAAAAATGTCTCAAACTGTTTTAGAATTAAAAGATGTCTCCATATTTCAGGGAGATAGCATGGTCTTGTCTGAAGTTAACATTGAAATGAAAAAAGGCGATTTCGTATATCTCATTGGTAAAACAGGTAGTGGTAAAAGTAGTTTTATGAAAACGCTTTATGGAGACCTTGAACTGAGCAAAGGTGAAGGCCATGTTGTAGACTTCGATTTGCGCACTTTAAAAGAGAAAGACATTCCGTTTTTAAGACGAAAGTTGGGAATTGTTTTCCAGGATTTTAAATTGTTGCCGGACAGAACCGTAAATGGCAATTTGGAATTTGTATTGAAAGCTACCGGTTGGAAAGACAAAAACAAAATCAAGGAACGTGTTGAAAAAGTTCTCGATAAGGTAGCCATGAAAACCAAAGGCTTTAAATTTCCACATGAGCTTTCGGGCGGCGAACAACAGCGTATTGCCATTGCAAGAGCTTTATTGAATGACCCCGAACTTATTTTGGCCGATGAACCTACCGGAAATCTAGATCCGCAAACCAGTATTGAAGTCATGGAGGTCCTACGTGAAATCAACAAAAATGGCAATACCATTTTAATGGCCACCCATGATTATGCACTTCTGTTGCGTTACCCGAGCAAAACCCTGAAATGTGACGAAAACAAGGTTTTTGAAGTGGTCCAACGTAAAGGCAATTAAGATGTATCATGGTATAAAAAAAATCGCAAAAGCCTTCATTCCTCAAAAATTTCTCTTTAAGTACGAATTTCTTTTCAGATGGTTTATTGCCATCAAATACTTGGGAAATAAATACCATTGCAACATCTGCAAAACAAAGCTCAACCGATTCATAAAACTGGAGTCCGATGATTTACTTTGTCCAGCCTGTGGAAGTAGAAGCAGGACGCGAAGATTATATAATTTACTTTTAAAGGACAACGCTTTTCAAGGCAATGTGCTACACTTTTCGCCATCGCGAAGCTTATACAGAGTTTTCAAAAAAATAAAATCCATGAACTATTTCAGCACGGATTTTGAAAATGAATTTTTGGCAGATTATTCCATCGACATTAGAAAAATCGACTTTGAGGATTCATATTTTAACACCATTATTTGCTATCATATCCTTGAACATATAGAAGAAGATATTGTAGCAATAGAAGAATTGATTCGAGTTTTGAAGCCAAATGGAATCTGTTATATACAAACTCCATTTAAGGATGGCGCTATTTACGAAGATGCATCAAAAACTTCAGAGTCACAGCGTATAGAAGCTTTTGGCCAAAAAGATCATGTTCGCATTTATTCCGTCAAAGGATTAAAAGAACGCTTGGAGCAGGTTGGTTTTGAAGTATCGGTGACAACGTTTACACCACAAAAAGAGGACGTATTTGTAGGCTACCAATCTCCAGAAACAATTTTAATTGCCTCAAAACCCTAACCAACCAATCAAGCGTTTGAAAAAAGCACGTGTACCAGTAGAAGCTTCTCCACTTTGGAATTCAATAATAAACACCCCAAAATTCGCAGGAGTTTTTTGTGCAACGCCATTGTGCAAAGGATATTCCAATTCTGTCAATCCAAGTGGAAAATTAATTTGACCAGATTCATCCAATGATCCTGAAAGGATTACTTTATTTGGATTTTCCGCATCGTAAATTTTATAAGCCATTCCCTTTTTAAGTAAGTATCTCGAAAAATCAACAGCTACTTCAGTCGTATTTTTATTCATCAAGACAACTTTATAGGCCCCTCTTCGATTGTCGTACGCAACAATATTTTCATAGGGCTTAAAGTCGGCATTTTTGATAAAGCCCCACGTACTGTTTGCATCCAACTGAAAGTTCTTTTGCCAATCGGCCATTCTGTAATCTTTATGCTTGAGGACTCTAAAACCATCCGAGCGTCGAGTGTAGTAAGTGTTGTGATCAAAGTTCCAGTTTTTATGGTTTTCCAAGGCGTAAGGATACAAATGCACATTCCCTGTGTATATGATATTATTTTTAAAAGTCAGAGATTCAGCAAACAAGATGTTCAACCCATTATTTTTGCCAACAATCAGATTATTTTCAATAACAACATTCTTTACTGGTGCATTTCTATTCCAACCCAAATTCAGAGACGTGCCATCTCCAAAATTATTTTTATCTTCAAAATCAATATTATGATAGAGCACATTATTTTTTAAGGTGATATTTTTTGCAACATTGATTCCCTCATTATCATCGGATGCAATGATCACATTCCCTTTAAACGTCTTAGACGGCGAGCCATTGTTAAAAACGGCATTATCTGCCATTTGCACGTTTTTTACAAATTCAAATTTGGATCCTGAGGTTGCCGACCAAATTTCGACCCCCTTGTAGTAGTTGTTAAAAATAATATTATTGGTGATCTCTCTAATCTTTTCAGTTTGATTTTGAACATACAAACCTACCCCACTACCCCTAGATTTAGACATATAACCATTGTTATAAATCATGCACCCTTCTATTTTTGATCCTCCGGTCAATTTCCACGAACCCATGCCGGAACCAGGCATGTTATGGATTTTAAGATTAATAAACTGGCAGTCTTCACCAGAAATATGGTTGATACCGGTAATTCCCTTAAAATTTCCATCAGTGCTATCCCTTGAAAAATCACCCAAGCAGGTCACCTCAAAATCCTTGAAAATCACTTGTTTCCCTCTAACCTCCAACACATAACCTTTATTATTTGGGATATTTCCATTTAAAACCACCTTATCTGAATTAAAAGCGGATACAGTCACAAAAGACTTGGTCACGGTGCTTTCCAATGTACTCACAAATTGCCCCGTATAAACACCTTCATGCAACCAAATCGTGTCGCCACCGTTAACCTGATCGGCTTTTTGACTCAACGCAGTTTGTAAATCCCACGGATTGGAGACACTCCCATCGCCTGATGGTTTTCCATTTGGAAATACGTGAAATTCCCTTTGGGCATTGACAATTGAAACACAGAGAAGCCCGAAAAGTAAGAGGTAAATATTTTTCATAAAACAAAAAAATACAATTATTATACCATTTAAGAAGATTAGCATTTAATATACCAATTACTTCGTTTTCTACTTATATATATTGAAGATTCTTACCTATGCCTTTCTTAAAATATTCTGAGCAACATTCGGAAATGCGCATCAAGGACTAAAATGACGTTTGCAACAGCATCTTCTGGCTGCGCCCTGAATTTGTTCGCATAAAACTTATAGCTATGTTTTAACGGCGAGTCACTAAAATAATAGGTATCCACAAAAAAACATGCAATTTTAGATCAGGCATTTTTATAAACGATTGTTTGTGCTTTTTACCCTTTTTTTATTTTTCTCATAGATATGTTATAAACTCCCATTTAACCCGAGAATTTTCATAGATTTACTCCAGCTAGGAATTGATACAATATTAAGTTTTGGTGCTAAAGACCTTCTCAAAGCCTTCAAAAAAATGTATTTTTAAATCTCTTATTCATTTTAAATGATTTCGGTATTAATTCCTGTATACAATTATAACATCATCCCTTTGGTTGAAGATCTCCATCGGCAACTTACAGAAGCTGGAATTGTCTTTGAGATTTTAGCTCATGATGATGGCTCTACCAACCAAGCCATTATTGAGTCCAACCAATCTATTAATAATTTAGAATACACCTCTTACCATATTTTAAATCAGAACATAGGCCGAAGTGCGGTTCGAAATCTATTGGCGAAGGATGCAAGTTTTGAGTGGTTGTTATTTCTAGATGCTGATGTCTTACCAAAAAACAGAAATTTCATCTCCAAATACCTACGATCAATTAAGGTAAACTCAGAAGTTATTTATGGTGGCATTTTATATACTGAAGAAAAACCAGAGCAAACTAATTTACTGCGCTGGATATATGGAAACAAACGTGAGGTGCTTTCTTCAGAAGAGCGAAATAAGAATACGTATATAACGTTTTTAACCTTAAATTTTCTAATTCATAAAAGTGTGTTTTCCAAAGTATCTTTTAATGAGAACATACCCAATTTAAGACATGAGGATACCCTCTTTTCTTATAACTTGAAGTTAAAAAACATAAACGTAGAACATATTGAAAACCCAACATACCATTTAGGCCTAGAAGACAGCAAGCAATTTCTCAAGAAATCCATGGAGTCGGTTGATGCCTTGTTCTTGCTTTTAAAACAAGGGCTTATTCCAGAGGATTACACCAAAATATCACGAATCTTTTTCAAGCTCAAAAGACTCGGACTTCATTATGTATTAGCTATAATTTATAAGTTATTCAGAAACAATTTTAAGAGGAATTTACTTTCTAGCAAACCCTCATTATTCATTTTTGATTTCTGCAGATTAGGTTACCTTTGCACTCTTTACATACAATAAATGTCGTTTTTCTCCATAATCATTTCGCTTTACAATAAAGAAAAGCATATCAAGGCCACAATAGAAAGTGTGTTGGCACAAACTTTCGAGGACTTTGAAGTTATTGTAGTCAATGACGGATCAACTGATGGAAGTGAGGCTGTGGTAAATTCAATTTCAGACCCTAGAATCAAGTATTTTAAACAAGACAATAAAGGCGCCTCCTCAGCTAGAAACGCGGCCATCTCAAAAGCAAGTGGACCGTATCTAGCACTTTTGGATGCCGACGACATTTGGCAAGAAAACTATCTTGAAACCATAAATCAGCTTATTAAATCCCATCCTGACCATCATGTGTTTGCCACCGCAGTAAATATAGAAACATCAAATGGTGTTATCCGTTCAGTTTACTCTATCAAAGATATCAGAGACAAAGACATCTATATCGTTGATTATTTTAAATCAAGTTATATCAATACAGTGTTGACTAGCTCTAGCACTGTTGTCCACCAGAGTGTTTTCGACAGAGTTGGCACTTACGATACTTCCCTAAAAAGTGGACAGGACACAGATTTGTGGATCCGTATTGGATTAGACTACAAAATTGTTTTTATTAATGAAGTGCTTGTCACCTATCGCTATGCTAAAAGGAGTCTTTCCAATAGAACCAAGCGTGCGGATAAGCCTAGGTTTGATAATTATGTACAATTTGAATCCGTCAATCCAGGTTTGAAAAAATTTATAGACTTGAATCGATTTTCGATGGCCATTTTATCGAAATTGGAAAATGATCCCACTAGTTTTAAAAGATTTGAAAAAGAGATCGATTATAACAATTTGAATAAAAAACAGCAGTTTTTATTAAAACAACCAACCAGTGTGATTCGGTGTTTACATTTTTTCAAAAAACGAATGCAGCATTTAGGGATTCATTTAAGTGCTTTTAGATAGTTTAAATTCGTCATAATCCCTTATATAATCTGCTTCATCAAACGTATCAGAGGCCAATACCAAACAGACGGCCCCGGAGGAAAAATTATCGAGTTCACGCCACATCATCGTAGGAACGAGCAAGCCCTTATTGGGCTGGTTCAGCATGATTCTTCGAGTTTCAAAACCATCGTCCAAAACCACTTCAAAACTGCCGCTCAAGGCAATCAAAAACTCGCTCTGTTCTTTGTGGGCATGTGCTCCCCGATAGGCCCCGGTTGGCACATCGTATAAATAATACACTCTTTTTATTTCGAACGGAATACACTCTTTTTCTATAACGGCGAGATTCCCTCTTGTATCTTCAATTTTGGGGATGGTTATAAGTTCTACTCTTTTCATGACTTTAAGATATTTGACCATTGCTCTCCAATGATTTTTTGATTAAGATGGGCTACGCTTTGTTTGCTGTTTGACTTACATGTGTTGTAGATATCCGTATCCAACAAAAACCGGTCAAAAGCTTGGGCTAATGCTTTAGGGTTATGATTTTCCACTAATAGTCCGTTTATTTCGTGATCAATGATTTCTGATGGTCCACTTTTACAATTTACTGAAATGACGGGGGTTCCCACAGAAAGCGCTTCTATCAAAACCATCGGAAATCCTTCATAGCGACTGGTCAATACCAAAAACAAGCTGTCTTTTAACATGAAATAAATGTTGGCCGTAAAAGGAAGTATTTTGATCTGATTTTGGAGCTTATACGAATTGATTTTTTGCTGCACTAAATCCTTGTCATCCCCATCTCCAACTATATAAAGTCGAACCCCATTATCAGGCAATTGTGATTGATTATACGCCGCAATCAACAACGACAAATTCTTCACCTTTTCATCTATTCGGCCCAAGAAAAGGATATAAGGCTGCTGAATTTCATTCCCATTTTGTTGTTTCTTGAAACTCTCCACTGAATTATAAATGGTCAGTGCATTTTGTGTCTTGAATTCTGAATTGATCCTTTCAGAAATGGCCTTAGATACTCCAATAATTTTATGGGATTTCTTAATCATTGATTTTGCTATCCAATTGTTCTTGGTTAGGTAATTTTCAAGTTTCCAACTGTGAACGAGAAAAATGAATTTCAGGTTTAGATATACATAATTCAAATAAATCCATTCTATCACTACTGAACGTCTCGCTCGGGTATCGATGATATAATCGAAATTTTCCTTTATTAGATATTTTCTTAATTTTTGGGTGCGACGAAGCCGTTTCCATGGCGTATCAGAACCTGTTTTATCCACTCCTAAATTAAAAAGTTTTCCTTTGAATTCATAGTCGATGACATCATTGAGCAACACAATATGCACGTCAAAACCCTCGTCATGGAGCATCTTGGTTAAAATCGCAGTCGAACGCTCAGCTCCTCCTTTAGCCAAAGAAATAGACACCAAACATATTTTTAATTTAGGTTCTGCCAAAGAATCCATTGCTATCAACTACTTTTATTTTGATTAAGTTTACAAAATCAAATATACAATTAATGAACATTCTTTTAATTGGTGAATACAGCCGTTTGCACAATTCCTTAAAGGAAGGATTGATCAAACTAGGACATAACGTTATACTAGTTGGTACAGAGGATGGATTCAAACAGTTTCCTGTGGATTACAATTACGGCGCATCAATTTTCTCTCGACCTAAATTAAAATTATTCTCAATACTGATCAACCGACTGACAGGTTTAAATTTACAACAAATTGAGTCTGCTATTAGGTTTTACAGACTCTTACCAAAACTAAAGGAATTTGACACCGTACAACTGATTAACGAAAACAGCATTAAAACAAATGCGACGCTCGAAATTTGGCTACTAAAAAAGATAATTAAAAACAATAAAAAAATGTTCTTGCTTTCGTGCGGAATAGATCATTTAAGTGTCAAATATGCCTATGATAAGAAGTTCAAATATTCAATCTTAACACCATATCATGAAAACCCAAATTTAAAAGAATACTATAAATTCATTTTTTTGAAACTTCAGAGACCTGCTATCAAACTACATGATTTTATTTTTAAACATATAAGCGGCGTTCTTGCTTCAGATATTGATTACCATTTACCCTTACTCAACCATCCAAAATACCTGGGACTCGTTCCAAATCCAATAAATTACAACAAAATAGAATTCATCCCTTTGTCTATGACCAATAAAATCATCATTTTTCATGGGGTCAATTCACAAAACTACATTAAAAAAGGAAATGTGTTCTTTGACGAGGCCATTGAGATAATTAAGAATAAATTCCCAGATAAAGTCAAAGTGATAAGAACCGAGGATATCCCATATAATGATTATATAAAGGTTTATGATGCTTGTCATATTCTCTTAGATCAGGTTTATGCTTACGACCAAGGTTATAATGCATTAGAGGCAATGGCAAAGGGCAAAGTGGTATTTACTGGTGCTGAACAAGAATGGTTAGACTATTACAATATAGAAGCTGATACTGTTGCAATCAATGCATTGCCAGACGCAAATAAAATTTCAGCAAAATTGGAGTGGCTAATTTTAAATCCTGAAAACATATTGAAAATATCAAGAAATGCTCGCGCATTTATCGAAAAGGAACATGATTATATTACTATTGCCCAAAAGTATCTTGAAGTTTGGAAACATTAATTAAAAATCAAAATGAAACATTTTTTAATAACACGTTTCAATCTTAAAAATGAACATTGGAAACACACCAAAAGTGGTCAACAGGTCATTACAGAAGAATGGCTCCATGAGCGGTTCAGATTATTTGAAACCTACTGCTTTCCCTCTGTAGAAAACCAAACCAATCAAAAATTTTATTGGTGCATTCTTTTCGATACTCAAACACCTTCCGTTTATAAAGAAAAAATTGAGCACATTGCGACTAAAGGCACTAATATATATCCTTTATTTATTGATGGATTTAAGTCTTTACAAAGCGCATTGATTGAATTTATAACCTCACAGCTAAACAAAAACGATAAGTACATCATTACCACACGATTGGACAATGACGACATCATCCATAAGGATTTTATTGATACGATCCAATCCTTGTCTGTGCAAAAGGATAAAACTATTATCGATTTAATTGAAGGGTATCAAGTCAGTATTAACAATAAAGAGACAGATTTGAGAGCTTACAGGTCACAATATAATCCGTTTATAAGCTTAGTGGAATCTGTTCGAGATTTTAAAACTGTGATTTCAAAAGATCATAATGATTGGAAATCACTTGATAACATCATAACGTATGATTCTAAGCCTATGTGGATTCAATTAATCCATAAGGGGAATCTCACCAATGATAAAATCAAAGCTCTAAAAAAAGTTTCCAACCTACACATAGAAGAATTTGGATTAGATAAATTGACGTTTGACAACCCTAACAGCTCCATAGTACTTTACAATACCTTGATGATCCCCTATCGAATTTATTATCGAACTAAAATCTATTTAAAAGAGAGGTTGCTCGGTAAATAATTTTATACCATAAGTTATTTATCTCTTAGAGTCATATCTTCTTGAACAGAAAAAAATTACAATAATCACTTAACATAAGAGTTGACTACTAACCTGATCCAATAAGGGTTCATCATGGACATCAGACATAACAGCACTATAAACCAATTCCAACTTCACCCACCAACATCGCCATTGCATCTGAAAAACTATTTTTGTTGATTGAACATCCTGAAAAGATTTTATGATTTCCAAAAATACAAGAACGCTTTTTGGTCGGAATCATGAATATAAAAATATTGCAAAACAGTATCTTGACTTCTGGAGCAAAAACTAAGTGAGGTCTTTTAGTATTTTTGCAGGAGAACCACCAATGACCACATTGGCTGGAAAGCTTTGTAATACCATTGCTCCTGCGGCTACCACACTATTTTCACCAATGGTGACCCCTTTTAAAATGGTCACGTTGTTACCAATAAAAACATTTCTCTCAATGATCACCTTTTCGGGATTTGGATCAGTGTTCTTCCGATTTGTTTGATCCAAGTCATGAAAATTACTGTCGAATATAGCACAGTTTAAGCCTATAAGAACGTCATCATGAATAGCAACTCCCAATTCCGAAACGACTGTAAATTGATTGTTGATACTCACATTATGACCAAAACTAATACTTGAATTTTCTGTACGAGCCTCAATATAAGCATAGGTGTTATAAAACATAGGTGAATTTACAACCCCAAATTGAACATTCTGACCGAAAACCACCTGTCCTTTACCTTTAATAACTACAGGTTGAACTGCCCTATATTTTCCGTTGATTTGCCCATTAGTAGAAGCCATTCTGTAATATATTCTTTTCAAATACATCACCAATTCAACATATTTTGATTTTAGACTCTGGCTCATATTTCAAAATTTTGTTTGCTAAACAACAGCTTCTTAAAAACAGTGGCAATAACAATCAGATGAAGAGCGAAGTTAACAAAATGCGCAATAACGGCTCCCTTTGCCCCATAAATATCAATAAGATAAATGCTGGCAAGATATAAAGTAATGAGAGAAAACAACTCAATTCCAATATAGTATGAGACCATTTTTTTAGCGATCAATTGATACGCAATAACAGAGGCAATCACTCTTAAGAAATCGCCCAATAACTGCCACATAAAAAGATCTTCAACCGGTTGGAATTCGTTGGTAAACAAGATGGTAACTATATATGATCTCAAAAAATAGATGGCCACCAAAGCCGTTCCGAAAACGGGAAGTACGGTTTTATAAAAATGACCGATCTCTTTTCTGAAATCGAAGGCATTTGTTATTTCTGAAAATCGGGGTAAAATATACAAGGCCAGTAAGGAGTTCACAAACATCAGATAATAATTGGAAATTCGTCGTATAGCTTCCCAAAATCCAGCATCTTTCATACTGACATGGTCAATCAAATAATTTCTGATAAATACAAAAACCAAAGGCATGACCGCTGCAGAAAACAGGGCCATTACAGAATAATGACTGAAGTTTTTAAGAACCTTCTGTTTGATTCCCGACAATTTGATGGGCTTTAAAAATTGTCTAATATCAAAAAAACTGAACAAAGTGACAAAAAACAACAATCCTGGAATCGCTACAGCTGCTATCAATGCACCATTCAATTGATGCTTCCAGATCAATAGCAAGGTCACTAAGAGCCCAAAAACCTGGCTGTAAATATTGATTTTAACGAAAGCTTTGTATCTAGAAAGTCCGTTGATTATTGCCAGCAATACTAAATTCATCCCATAAAAAGGGAGCATAAGGGCTAAAAGCTTTATTATAAAAACATACGATTCCTGAGAACCAAAAATCCAAACGTCTATAGTTTCAGCATTAAAATAGATGATCAAGGAAATGACGAGTGCAGTTATCAGAAGTGTAGTCAAGACCGTACCCACAGCTTCATTAAGTTTGGCTTTATCTTCTTTGTACTCGGCAACATATTTAACGATGCCGTTTGTAAAGCCCAATGTGGAGAACGACTCGACTGTGGTGAGAAAATTTCTTAAATTTCCGATTAAAGCCAATCCCTCCGCTCCAATAAAAACAGCAATTGCCTTTGACGTAAGGAACCCAGCCACCACTTTTGTTAAAACAGCAATAGAGTTAAATGATGCTATTTTGAGAAGCAGGTTACTGTTGATATATTGGAATATTCTTTTCAATATCAATATATGTTTTGGTATGCGTTAGTCGTCGTTGGTATTGGCAATCACTCCAAAAAGCGAACTTCCAAATATCAACAAAATAATGCCATAATGCATCAAATAGCTCACAAAATGGCCCATGACTGCACCTTTGACACCAAAAATATCAATCAAATAAACACTGGACAAATACATGATGATCACCAAAAAGACTTCAATAATAATAAAATGCGTAAACATTTTTTTAGCGATAAACTGATAGGCAATCACTATGGATAATACTTTTACAAAATCGCCCAGCAGCTGCCATAAAAACAAATCCTCGGTCGGTTTAAAGGCTTCTGAAAACATGAGCGGCACCAAAAAAGAGCGCAACAAATAGATGATGACCAGCCCCATTCCAAATATAGGCATAGCGGTTTTATAGAAATTGAAGACTTCCATCCTAAATTCTTTTTTGCTCTCGATCTCACTAAATCTCGGTAAAAAATATAGGGTCATTAACGAATTGATAAACATGAGATAGTAATCCGAAATGCGCTGCATGGCTTCCCAATGCCCAGCTTCCTTTATCCCAACCTCATCAATTATATAGTTCCTGATGACAATGGATACCATCGGAATGGCAATGGCAGTCACCAAGGCCATCGTAGCAAATGGTGCAAATTTTTTCAACACCCCAAGCGTAACGTTCGATATTCTCACCGACGACACCAGGCTGCGCTGATTGACAAAACCGATAAAAGTAATCAGAAAAATAACTGAAGGTGCAATGACCGCCGCAATCATGGCCCCATCAATATTATATTGATAGATTAAAATCAGGGTAATTGAAAGGCCTAAAATCTGACCAATTATATTGATGATCAATAAAATTTTATACTTTGAGAAACCGTTCATTATAGCAAAGCTAAACATGTTCAGGGCGTAGAACGGTAGTGCCAGAGCCATGATCTTAATGATGTAGGCATAATTATAATGAGTCGCAAATAAGAAATCATTAATGGATTCTGCATTATAATAACTCAAAAAAGCAATCAGTAAGGTAGAGAAAAAACCTAGATAATATGCCGTTGATAAGGTCTGACTTAGTTTTAAAGCATCATTTTTAACCTCTGATATCGATTTGACCAATCCATTATAAACTCCTAAAATGGAGAAGGAATGGATAGCCCCTAAGAAATTCCTGAGATTACCTATAAGCGCCATACCTTCCACCCCTATAAAAACAGCAATAGCCTTAGAGGTCAGAATACCGGCAACAATTTTTGTGATTATGGTTGCCGTATTGAGATTGGCCACCTTAAACAACACGTGTTCATTGATATAATTATTGAATTTACCCACTTAATAAGCGTTTAAAACGTTAACAACTGTGGATATTTCAGCATCCGTCATGACTGGACTCATAGGAATACTGACGATGGTTTTATGGATCTCTTCCGTAATAGGATATAAGTTTTTGCTAAACATTGACAAAGCATTTTGTTGGTGGGGCGGAATTGGATAATGGATCAAAAACCCAATATTACGGGATTGCAAATAGGTTTCAAAATCAACACGATCATCAACTCGTATAACAAACAGGTGAAACACATGATCCAACCCACCACTATAAAACGGCAGGGTCAACTTTTTATTTTCAATCTCTTGAAGATAGCATTTTGCAATTGCTCGGCGTTTAGCATTGTCCTCATCAAGGTGTTTTAATTTGACATTCAAGAATGTTGCCTGGAGTTCATCCAACCGACTGTTAACGCCTATCATCTCATTCACGTACTTCTCTGAGCTGCCATAATTACGCATCGCTTTGATGGTTTCTGCCAAATCCCTGTCATTGGTGGTGACCGCTCCTGCATCTCCCAGAGCGCCTAAATTCTTCGTTGGATAAAAACTAAATGCAGCTGCGTCTCCCAAGTTTCCAGCTTTCCTAAACTTTGAACTTTGAGCTTCAAACCTTGAACCATCTATCGCACCATGCGCCTGTGCCGCATCTTCTATGACCAGCAACCTCTTAGACTTTGCAATGGCATTTATCGCATCCATATCTGCCAACTGACCATAGAGATGTACCACCAATATGGCTTTTGTACTTGGGTTAATGCGTTCAATTAGTTCTTCAGCAGAAATATTATAAGTATCAAGTTTAGGTTCAACCAAAATTGGTCTTAAACCAGCATTGATAATAGAAAGAATGGAAGCGATATAAGTATTGGCCGGGACGATGACTTCATCATCAACTTGCAGCCTTCCCAAGTGGATATAACTTTTAAAAACCAAGGTCAAGGCATCCAATCCGTTGGCTGTACCTATACAGAATTCAGTGCCACAATACGCTGCAAAATCGGCTTCAAACCGCTCCACCTCGCTTCCTAAAATATAATAACCTGAATCGAGAAAATTCTTAAACCGCTCTTGAAATTCCTTATCAAAACGTGCATTAATTTTATGGAGATCTAAAAATTTTATCATTTGAGAACCGTTTTCAATGCATTATAGTTTTTAGTTTCAATTTTAAAAAAATCTTGAGTCCTGGTTCTGGCACCAAAACCTTCTTTCCAGAATTGAAGTCCTGCGTTAATGTTTCTCCCTCCATTCTCATTGGACGCACCAAAATCAAAATAACGCTTGTTGGCATAAACAGTAGTGATCAAATAGTTGTGTAAAGCATCCAAACTTCCTAAGGTGTTTTTATCTTTATTTCCAGAAATATATTGACAATGAGCCACGTGTTTAGTCTCAAATATTGTGGCGCCAGCGACCATACTGTTTTCATGATACACGTTGAATTGCTTAATGTTTTTAGGAAATCTCTGCTTTAGATATAAGATCTCTTCTAATGAATGAACAGGATTTACCTTATGTTTTTCGTTCAAATTAGGTTTTAGAATCCGTTCCCAAAACGCTTCAAAATCATCATCATTTTCAATCCTTAACCCATGTTTTTCTGCGCGTTTGATCCCTTCTACTCGGCTGCCTGAGAATTTTAGCTTGTTTTGATTATCAATTACTGAAAGCGTGTCCCTTCGTATCAATTCGGCATTTAGGATAAAATTTAAATAATGAATTTCATCGGAGGGAATTTGATGATAAATGGACGGCATTTCCTTTATATATAGGGTACTGATATTCTGTTCATACAAAAATTTCAACAGCATTTCAAAACTGTGCAATACGTTTTTAAACCTGATATTTTTTGGCAATACCAATCCGCCATAAGTCAATCCTTGGTGCGAATGAAGTTCATTTCCTTTTCGGTTGGCAGGTAATAAAGCCACCAATTTCCCTTTCTGATACACCATCAAGGAAAAATCTTCAAACCGATCCTGATGATATTCCATAAAATCACGGTGGAATAAAAACGTTGCATTTTTAGAATTGGACACAAAAGCATTCCATGCCTTATTTTTTAATGGGCAATACCGAATGACTTTAAAATTGGAGTTGATATGTTGCTCTTTTTCTTTCAAGAAAAGTAATACTTTATGAACAAGGTAAAACTAAAATTATTTTTACTTTTAACTCCATTATTAATGACAAAATATCAAATGACTGAAAAACGGTTTAAATATGTGCATATTGCGATTTTATGTATCGTTTTTATTGCAGTCATCAACAAACCTATTGAAATATATCCAGATTCAAAAGGTTACTTGAATATGGAAATTTATAGATCTGCCGGATATCCCATTTTTCTCTGGATTTTAAAGCAAATTTCTGGCAGTTATTTGAACCTCGTTACCATAGTTGTGCAGGGCGCCATTGGATTAATTGCTATTTACCTTTTCATTTCACGATTGAAGAGGCTTTTAAATCTGCATTCCTTTTGGTATTTACTTTTATGCATGGTTATGGCCGTCCCTTATGTTTATAATCATCAAATTGCCAACAATTATCTTTCAGAAGCACTGACCTATCCTTTATATTTATTGGTAGTTATCTCTTTTTTGGAAAGCATGATTACCGGAGAAGTCAAAAAACTTTGGATAGCTTGGCCAATTTTAATGGTTTTAATAATCACAAGAAGTCAGTTTCTGTTTATGGTTCCTGCGGCACTGCTCATTATACTATGGTTGGCCTATAATCAGAAAAAGACCAAGAGCTACCTGTGGATAGGCTTGGCATTTTTCATCTTACCGGTGCTTACTTCGCTAATGGACAAGACTTATCACCAACTAAAACACGGATACTTTGTCAACACGCCCTGGACAGGAATCCATCTTATAGCTCCAGCATTCTATGTTGCTGACGAAGAGGACTATCAATTGTATGATTCGGAAGAAGAACGAGACTTCTTTAAATCGATTTTCACAAAGTTATATTCCAACCACTTAAATGTGAATCATCTAAATGAAGATGGCCAACGCGATGCGACAGAGTTTTATATCCGCCATTATTCAGCGATTGCAAACGCTACTATTTACGATTCAGGAAAGGAACTTGTTGGCATACAGTTAAGCGAAGACCAAAAGTTCATCGCACTCGACCAATTGACAAAGAAAATGGCCTTGCCACTTGTGCTCAATAATTTTAAATCTTGGTTTAAATTATATATCAAAAATTCGGTCAGTGCTTTTGGTAGTGCAAAACACACTGCAATCTATATTATCTTATTATTGGTTGGTTTAGTCGGACTCTTTAAAAAAGGACTAAACGACTACAAAGTGATGAGCCTGTTGGTACTTTTAACGCTTGGCAATGTTGCTTTGGTGGCCATTGGCATGCATGCCATCAAACGCTTCACATTTTATAATGATTGGGTGCTGTTTTTAATTCTTTTTATTTTAATAGATGCCTATTCCAAACCTATAAAATCAAGCTTATGACCATTGAACTTACCATCGTAATGCCTTGTCTCAATGAAGCGGAAACTTTGGCAGACTGTATTCAAAAAGCACAGCGTTTTTTAAAATCCAATGACGTCACTGGCGAAATTATCATTGCGGATAATGGAAGTACGGATGGCTCCCAACAGATTGCAGAGCTTCATGGCGCTCGACTTGTCAATATTCCGAAAAAAGGATATGGCAATGCGTTGAAAGGCGGAATTGAAGTGGCTTCCGGAACCTATATCATTATGGGAGATGCGGATGACAGCTATGATTTTGAAAATTTAATGCCCTATGTCATAAAATTAAGAGAAGGTCATGACCTGGTCATGGGAAATCGCTTTAAGGGCGGCATCAAACCTGGTGCCATGCCTTTTCTGCACAAATATCTCGGCAATCCTGTGCTATCTTTTTTAGGACGTTTGTTTTATAGAATCAAAATCGGCGATTTTCATTGTGGATTGAGAGGTTTTTCAAAAGAGGCATACCACAAAATGGATTTAAGGACCACCGGAATGGAGTTTGCATCCGAAATGATTGTCAAATCAAAATTGAATGACTTGAAAATTGTTGAAGTTCCAACCGTTTTACATCCAGATGGCAGGTCTCGCAGGCCACACTTAAAAACTTGGAGCGATGGATGGCGCCATTTACGTTTTCTGATGCTTTACAGTCCCCACTGGCTGTTCCTCATTCCTTCAATTGTCATGATGTGTATCGGATTGGTGATTTCAATCTTATTGATTTCACAACCGGTTATGGTGGAAGGTATTATTTTTGACATACACACCTTGATGTATTCCTCAGGTATGGTATTGATCGGATTTCAACTTTTGGTATTTTACGCCTTGACAAAAATCTTCGCCGTCGAAAACGGCTTACTTCCAAAAAGCGATCGCTATAACAGATTGTTCAAATATATCAATTTGGAAAAAGGGTTGATTATTGGGGTGATTTTTTTGATTGTTGGATTTATTCTGAGTTGCAAAGGCTTATCCATTTGGAAATCCACTGATTATGGAATGTTGCAACCTACGGACACTTTTAGGGTCATTATTCCTGCCGTTTTCACTATTTTGCTTGGGGTTCAGGTGATTCTATTTAGTCTGTTTTTCAGTATCCTTGGATTGAAAAATACCGCATAAAAAAAGGAACTCCGATTTGGAATTCCTTTTTCAATTATGTGTTTCATATCCTTTCCAACTGGTGCGCTTGGGCAAGTCAGCGAGGTAGGAATAATATAACTCAATGCTCTTAGATCGACTTATTTCTTTTACGTTCGACTTCCGTCAATAAAATTTTACGCAAACGGATATGATGTGGTGTCACCTCTACGTATTCATCCTTTTGAATGTATTCCAAGGCTTCTTCCAATGAAAATTTAATCGCTGGAACAATTCGCGCCTTATCATCAGCACCTGATGAACGAACGTTACTCATTTTCTTGGTCTTAGTAACGTTAACCGTCATATCGTCACCACGGGAATTTTCACCAATCACCTGACCTTCGTAAATATCTTCTCCCGGATCGATAAAAAACTTACCTCTATCCTGTAATTTGTCAATAGAATACGGAATGGCCTGACCTTTTTCCATAGAAACCAATGAACCGTTCTGACGTTCAGGAATACCGCCTTTAAGTGGCTGGTATTCTTTAAAACGGTGCGACATGATCGCTTCCCCCGCTGTAGCAGTCAACAATTGGTTACGCAAACCAATAATCCCACGTGAAGGAATTAAAAATTCACACACCATACGATCGCCTTTTGCTTCCATACTTAACATTTCACCTTTACGCATGGTCACCATTTCAATGGCCTTTCCAGAAACTGATTCCGGTAAGTCAATCGTCATCTCCTCAATAGGCTCACATTTAACGCCATCAATTTCTTTAATAATTACCTGAGGTTGGCCAATTTGAAGCTCATAGCCCTCACGACGCATTGTTTCAATCAACACCGATAAGTGCAAAACGCCACGTCCAAACACCATAAATTTATCAGCACTATCTGTCGCACTGACACGTAGTGCCAAGTTTTTTTCGAGTTCTCTTGTCAAACGGTCTTTGATGTGTCGAGAGGTCACATACTTTCCATCCTTACCAAAAAATGGCGAATCATTAATTGTGAACAACATGCTCATGGTTGGCTCATCAATTGAAATGGATTCCAATCCTTCTGGGTTTTCATAATCGGCAATAGTATCGCCAATGTCAAAACCTTCCAGCCCAACCAGGGCACAAATATCCCCAACCTGTACTTCTTCTACTTTTCTCCGACCTACACCTTCGAAAACATGAAGTTCTTTAATTTTGGATTTCACGATTTTTCCATCGCGCTTAACCAAAGAAATGTTCATTCCTGTTTTTAAAACGCCACGTTGTAATCGTCCGATAGCAATTCTACCCGTAAAGGATGAATAGTCCAAAGATGTGATCAACATTTGAGTCGTACCTTCTTCAACTTTCATCGAAGGAATGTGTTCGATCACCATGTCCAATAATGGTTCTAAAGAATCGGTTGGTTTTTTCCAATCGGTACTCATCCAGTTGTTTTTGGCAGATCCGTAAACTACCGGAAAGTCCAATTGCCACTCTTCAGCGCCCAGTTCAAACATCAAATCAAAAACAGCCTCATGTACCTCATCTGGGGTACAGTTCTCCTTATCCACTTTATTGACCACTACGCAAGGCTTTAAGCCCAGATCAAGAGCCTTCTGAAGCACAAAACGAGTTTGTGGCATTGGTCCCTCAAATGCATCGACTAAAAGCAAAACGCCGTCAGCCATGTTCAATACGCGCTCCACTTCACCACCAAAATCGGCGTGACCAGGAGTGTCAATAACATTAATTTTTGTGTCCTTGTAGTTTACGGAAATATTCTTAGAGATGATAGTGATCCCTCTTTCACGCTCCAAGTCGTTATTGTCTAGGATTAAATCACCCGTATTTTCCGATTCACGAAACGTGTGACAGAAGTACATAATTTTGTCAACCAGGGTGGTTTTACCGTGGTCAACGTGTGCAATAATTGCAATATTTTTTATCTTCGCCATATATATGGTGCCATTTTTCGGCGTGCAAATGTAAGCTATTTATTTTTTACAAGCTTTCTTGCCGCTTCTATATTTTTCAGATTTATTCATAAAGCATTTATAATAATGATAATTACTCACACATACAAACGATTGAAGTCCATAAACATAGTGTTCCAAGCATAGAATATTCTTCAATGGCAGAGAGTTAATAAAATGTTATTGCCTAAAGTATTTATACTATCAATTCGTATCTTTCGTTTAAGAATTGATTAATAGTAAAGCGCCATTCCCACTAATCCACATAACTCATTGGCAATTTACATCTGACCGTTTAGTATTTGAAATACCTGTTTATTGATAACAAGACCCTTCTTGATTTTTGATATTCACAACGATTAAATCACTTGAAATAACAGATGAAAACACTTAAAACCTATTCAAAATTCATCCCTTACCTCTATTTTATTGCCGTAATTATCTATTGGTTTACTGATGTCAACAAAAGTGAAGGTCTTACAGCCTATCCTATATTGCTGTTTGGAATTCCTTTTTTATGGCAATTGATAAAACCAAATGAGAAACTTAACTTTTCTTTAGGGATCACATTTGTTTGTCTCTCCTCTTACCTGATACTGGCCTACTTATCAGATCTCTTAAACATCATCAATATTTCATATGAAACCAAACCATTTTTGATCATGGGAGGCTTTTTCGTTATCGGCAATTTTGTGATGGCACTTTGGATGGTCCGCAATAGCATCAAAAAGGTATTTTAGCCAAAATCAATGTTCTTTGTTCTGTCAGAAATTAAATTCTGCCGCCTGATCTAAAATTCATCCTTTAAAAGCTTGGACCTTTAAAGTTTGGCTTAAGCATTTGATTATCCTTTTGTTTCGCGGCCATAGGACTGACCTATAGCTGGCTAAACACTTCAGGAATTGATGTTCAAATTGCTTTGATCAACACCCATCCAGAACCTTGGAAATTCAACTCAGTTTTAGGAATTAAAAGCTTCTCCAGACATTAGAAATACAGCGGCAACCTTGTCAATAAAATTCCATGATCAACAAAAACAACTACACACATTATTTTCCGTAACTTTGCATTTTTAAATAAATATATAAATGACTCTTAACGACGTTCCAAAATTAAAATATATAACTGCCGATAATTTCTTTTTATTATGTGGGCCATGCGCCATTGAAGGAGAAGAAATGGCGTTACGCATTGCTGAAAAAGTATTGGCAATTACTGATAAATTACAAATCCCTTATGTTTTTAAGGGGAGTTTCAAAAAGGCCAACCGCAGTAGAATTGATAGTTTTACAGGAATTGGCGATGAAAAAGCTCTTAAAATTCTAGGTAAGGTTTCTGAAACTTTTGACATCCCAACGGTAACCGATATCCATGAAGTCTCTGATGCGGCGATGGCTGCCGAATATGTGGATGTATTGCAGATTCCGGCCTTTTTGGTCAGGCAAACAGACTTGGTTGTAGCTGCCGCGGAAACGGGAAAAGTGGTCAACCTCAAAAAGGGACAGTTTATGAGCCCGGAAGCCATGAAGCATGCCGTCCAAAAAGTAAAGGATGCGGGCAATGAAAAAGCGTGGATTACGGATAGAGGGACGATGTTTGGCTACCAGGATATGATTGTTGATTTTAGAGGTATTCCTACCATGCGCCAATATGCACCAACGATCCTGGATGTCACCCACTCTTTACAGCAACCCAACCAAAGCATAGGCATTACCGGCGGTAGGCCAGATATGATCGAAACTATTGCTAGAGCTGGTGTTGTCAATAATGTTGATGGCCTATTTATTGAGACCCATTTTGATCCTGCAAATGCCAAAAGTGATGGCGCCAATATGCTCCACTTGGATAACTTAGAAAAGCTGCTCACCAATCTGGTGGCCATCAGAAAAACAATTCTTACTTTATAATTCTATTTCAATGTTTATAATTCCTCGCGCACCATTTATTGGTGCCTTACTCTTTTTGTTTACATTCAACAGTTATTCACAAAACAGTACAGAACCGACAAAATACACTGCAAACAACAAAGGCAAATTCTTTGTAAGCTGGGGCGGCAATAGAGCAAGCTATTCAAAATCTGATATTACATTTAAAGGAGAAGATTATGAATTTACCATCAAAGACGCCACCGCAAAGGACAAACCAAAAGGTTGGCATATCGATTACGTAAATCCAGCGCGTATTACCATTCCACAGACCAATTTTAAGATTGGTTATTTTATTTCAGATAAATATTCATTGGCTCTTGGCATGGACCATATGAAGTATGTGATGACAAGGAATAAAAACAGAGTGGTTAACGGCTATATTAATTTGCCTTCTAATGATGTAGGATCTATTTTTAATGGCGTTTATGACCAACAAAACGTTATGGTTTCTGAAGAGTTCTTAAAGTTTGAGCATACCGATGGATTAAACTATGTGTATCTGGAATTTGCCCGACGTGATGATATATCCTCAATATTCAATATTCAAAATACCGATAAATTTCAGGTAAATGTAACGGAAGGCATAGGTGCAGGAATTCTTTATCCTAAAACCAACACGACACTTTTTGATAGAGACCGATACGACGAATTTCATATTTCAGGTTATGGACTTTCAATTGGTGCAGGCTTGAACTTTACCTTCTTCAAACATTTCTTTATACAGGGTGATCTGAGAGGTGGTTATATCAATATGGGCAATATTAGAACAACCCGCAACCCAAGCGAAGGTGCCTCACAACATTTTTACTTTTCCGAGAGGATAATTAGCTTAGGCGGCATATTTAAAGTTTAATTATGATTCAAATTAGAAAAGCAAACTTAAAAGACATTCCTTTTATTACGGCAATTTTCAGGGATACCATCATGCATGTCAATGCAAAGGATTATTCCGAAAAGCAAATTCGTGTTTGGGCATCAGGTGCATTAGACATTGACAAATGGGAAGACCGTATTGAGAATTCCTATTTTATTGTTGCCGAATTAAATGATTCCATTGTCGGTTTCGCTTACCTCAGCAACGGCAATTATTTTGACGGCCTCTTTATACATAAAGATCATTTACGAAAAGGATTTGGCATTAAATTGATGCGTATTATAGAATCTCAAGCTTTGGCAAAGGGCCATGAAGTTATCAAAGCCGATGTAAGTATTACGGCACTGCCGTTTTTTGAAGACCAATATTATATCGTCGAAAAGAAACAGAAGAAAAATTACAAAGGTCTGGCGTTTGAAATCTTTAAGGTATATAAGGAATTGTAAAAAACGCTTGTTTCTTGTTTCTCGTT
>Ga0098068_1000109_pt1 | contig 35634 bp, 53 predicted proteins | sample 26BtaG_FD_75059 | JGI IMG/M metagenome (GOLD analysis project Ga0098068, IMG submission 75059) | Marine viral communities from Cariaco Basin, Caribbean Sea - 26B_WHOI_OMZ_CsCl | ecosystem: Environmental > Aquatic > Marine > Oceanic | place: Caribbean Sea: Cariaco Basin | collected 2014-11-09 | reverse complement strand
TGTATCCAATATTTCTTGCATATTACTTAATGTTAAATGTTTTTATTTTAATATTTCTTCTACCGAACTCTATACACTCATCATAATCGTCAAAGAGTATGTCTATATTCCTGCCTGTGTAGCGTGGGTTCATTCTATCCCTTACCGTATACACATCCTCGCCAATAATAACTTTAGTTTCAAATGGCAAGAAATTCGCAGCAATAATCTTATCGCCCTTTTCGATCTTCCAACCACTGGCAGTGATATCAGGCGATGAATCAGTTTGAGCAATAGTGTTAGTGTAGCAACTCGCCTCAACAACCATATTGCTGATCGGGGCTTGACACATGATTGCTTGGCATTGTAGTTGGATTGCATATAGGGATATTGTTAGAATAATCATAACTTGTTTTAGATCCTCCCTCAAGAAGATCTAGCAATCTTTTATCTATTTCTCTTTCACGCTCTTTAATTCTATACCACCAAAACTTAAACTGTTTATAACCACCTAAACCTTTACATATCAACTTTTGATCAATCGTTAAATTTTTATATTTTGGACAGTTCATAACTTATTATTAGTGAGAGCATGTTATTTTATTTATAAATTACTTAGCACAGCTGGGCAGGGATTTGCACCCTAGCTCGTGGGGTTTATATTAATTCTTGTTTCTTCTCTTCTATTATTTTAAGCATTTCTTTTTTATAATAGTCTTCTTCATCCGCATACTCGTCACCACCAGCATGTTGTTCATTATAGATATCGTTCAACAGGAACTTTAGCACCTGTGACAAACTTCCTTTTCTTGGCTTACCAAAAACCACCTTGTCTTCCTGAATAATTGTAATTTCATCTAAGTTCTTATACCTATAGGTTATGTCTTCCTCTGTGCCATCAACACTTTGTGGCTTTCTGCTAATACTTGTTAGACCAGCTCTCTTACACACAAAGCTAATGTCTTTTTCTTCGTCTAGTTTGTGCGGGATGTTCATTTTCCCGCTAAGTGTAATATTATACATATATTTAAATCCAGCTCCGCCGTTTTTATATACCCTCCCTGGTTATACCGCCAGGACGGACTGTTGGAAGCACATGCAACGCACGGAGCTAGAGTTTAAATTATTAAAATGGGACTTGTTCTACATTGGTATCGTCTTTCTTTTGCTCTGGCTTCCAGTCGTTTAAGTCTAAATACAGCTTGCCAGCTTTTGACTTCTTAATGTCGATGTTTACCCATCCGTTATTATTCTTTTCCTGTAGGTATTGAATAAACTCTTCTGTCTTAAAAGAAAGGTGTCCTTTAATAAATTCAGGAGCATTCTCTCTTGGTGTCTTAAATATAATTCCTTGCGGAAATTGTTTTTCTTCTGTCATAATTTTATTTTATTTATAATCTATTAGCTGGAAACCCAGTAGGTGCATTATTAGTTACTTGCTTGTCATCACTTCCACCAAGTTCATCAGCACTACACATTCCGATATTGTTATACCATCTCAACGCTCTGGCTATTGCTCTTGTTTCAGCCATTCTTATTTTGTGTTTTACTATCATTTTATTCACATTCTTTTCGTCAGCATCACCCATTCCTTGGTACATTCCCTTTTCTCCTTCAACTGTCGCTCTTACAATGAACGGCTCTGTTGATACTATTTCTGTGACAATTGACTTCCCACCGTTAGCATGGAACTCGTTTAATAATCCTTCAAACTTTACAAAATCATTACCCTGTAAATTGATTATAAATTTTTTATCAATCATATTATTTTACTATGTTATTTAGAACCTCGAACAACTTCTCTTTATTCTTCTGTATTAGTAGTGCATTAATAAACTTCTTTTGTGCTGATGTAATATTTGCCAGCTTATCCCACCACCATCCAGGGTCATCGCTGTATTCTTTTTTAATCCATTCAGATTGTAATAACCAGCTTATAAGGTTTGACCTTTCGTTTAGTGTGGCTTTCATATTTATCTTAGTGTCACTCTCAAGTATTTAGTTTCGCTCTCTTCAGCGACTCCAGTTTCTTCTTCGACTTTCTTCAATTCTTTTAGTTCTGTATCGGCCTTTTTTACATTATCGCTATATTTCCAGCTTTTTCTTGATGCTAGTGTTATTAACCCATTATCTGACTCTGCCTTATCGAGCTTCTCAGCTTCAAATTTTTTCATTACTTGTTCTTTAATTACCTTTTTCTGATTTTCTAGATCACTAATCTTATTGCTTATTTCAATAAATTTTGAGTAAAGTTCTTTTTCCATATAGTTATAGTTCAAATTTAATTAGCTTGGTTAGTGTTTTGTTATAAAGGCTTAACTCATGTATTAAACCTCTAAGGTGCATTTTAATTAGTCGTTTGTTTTTCATATTCTTTTTAGAATATATCCTCCCCCAAGACAGTTACCTCTCCAAAGCCTTGTAATAGTTTGCTTGGCTCTACTCGACACTCTTGTATAACCTCATCCAAGCTGTCGTGCCATTGTTGTATTGTTTCACTTAGCATACTTTTTAATTTTAGACTTAATATAATTAGATATGTCCTCGTTCATATCAACCCCCTCAACAGTACATTGAACCTTGTATCTATATTTTAATTCAGGCTCAATTTCTACTGTTAGTCTTACTTTCTCCATAATGTTTTCTCCTTTCTGACTCTATTATATCAAGATTGACAATGTTGTCAATAGCTATTATTCCCACCTGTGGATAAATTTTTTCCGTTCCAATATACCTTTTCCACCACTTTGTTGTTTGCTGTTGAAGATAATGTTGATCTATGCTCAACTTCAAATATACACTTAAAATCGCCTGGCATATTATACTCAGATATAAACACAGGATTTTCATTGTCTAAACACCAACTATAAAATTTTTCATAATCAAAATCTTTTCCTTCTTGATAGCCAGCAGTGTTTATATATGGGGGGTCACAATATATAACAGATCTGTTACTTATGATAACATCATCATAGCTTTTGTTTGAAAGATCTAATCGCTCTAGTTGCTGTAATCGCTCTAATCGCTCTAGTTGCTGTAATCGCTCTAATCGCTCTAGTTGCTGTAATCGCTGTAATCGCTCTAATCGCTCTAATTGCTCTAATCCAAATCTTCCTTTTATCCCTTCTTTTTCTTTAAATTCACTTAATAACTCGTTTCTTTTTTCGCTTGTCCAGTCATATCCATTTTTTAATTGATATTCATGTGCTTGTCTTTTTAACTCTTCAATGTCTTTTCCAAATAAATAGCCTTGTTGATTGTTCCCGAAACTCCAACAACACTTAATAAAGCCAGAATACCAGTCATCACCATGTTTGTGTTTGTTAAACTCTTTTCTGCTTATCCACTTGCGGGGTAACTCACCACCACCTTTTATATACTTCAGTAAATTATAAATACCAGTATTCAATTCGTTATAATATACATTATGTCCTGCTAACAATCCAGCAACACTCATTGAGCCACCACCACCAAACAAGTCATATAGATTTCCAAAGTCTCCAACAGTATTATAAATTGAGTTTAATATTTTTGTTGCCAACTTTCTTTTATTGCCCATATATGGCATTGCTGGAACTATTATCTCGTCAACTTGTGGAACTCCAAATAAATTAACTGCTCTCATATTTTTCTATTATATTCTTTTAGTAGTTGTTTATCCCCACAAGTAGTGCAATAAACCATTTTTCTACCGTCTTCGTCTTGCTTGTATGCTTGACCTCCACACTTATTACACCTTATTTCATGGCTCATATAATCTTCTCTACCCCCTCCACTGTCGGTATCCATGTACCCTCAACAACATTATTGAAGTATTCTTTAGGCGTAGTGTCGCCTGACTTCAAGGCTGTATAAAGCTCACACAGGTCAACATACTGCTCTTGTGTTAGCTTGCCCTTGTTTAGTCCGTTTACCTCGAACTTGTGCTTGAATGTTGCCCAGTCAAGCTCGCCTATTTTTTTAATGTCTTCCATTTTAATCTTCATAAAATATTATCTCCTCTAGTTTATGTTTTATTTTTGTTAACTCTATTTGATTCTCATAAGCATTGTCTGTCGCATTTTCACAGGCAATTATTATCATGTCTAATAAAATACTTAACTGCTTTTCGATTTCCATCATAGTTAATCATTTAATAAATTAGTTATTTCATCGCTACTCAATGCTCCGCTGTTATAATAGTTTTCCTCGCTTGGCGGTATATCAACAAAGTCGCCCCTAATAAAATACACATCTTTCATCGTCTCTGGATAGCCACGACCTTTCTGTAAATAAATTGTTGACCTATACTTATCTGGATATGGAGCGTCTGGTTCAGCGTTCCTTGTAATCTTTATTACCCTATCAGCACCATCTCTAATCTTTCCACTACCTGCCATCTCATCCATTCCCATGTCCTTTGAGTTCGCACCAGTTTTTCTGTAATGATGAATCAATACAACTGGGATCTTAGTGAACGAAGTAAAGTTGAGTATGCTTTTTACTATTTTCTTTTGTCGTTCATTATCGCTGTCTTCTCCTCCTGTCGATATTAGATCAAGATTATCAACAAACAAAATATCTACATTGGACTGTTCCTTAACTAAGTCTTCAATGTCATCCCACTTAACATTACCATCCCTACGAATACCATTTAGGCTTAAATTCTCTATTGATTCAAGCTCTTTCTTCTTTCTGGTATACGCCTTAGATTTATGATCTGGTGTTGTTTTGTTATACTCTTCGCTTATTGTAATCCCTGCGTATTTACGACCTATGTCGTCTAATATATCGCAAGTATCCATTTCTAGTGACACAAACAATACCTTATGGCCGAGAGCTGCATTCTTGCAGGCCATATTAAAAACAAATGTCGTCTTACCTGCGTTACTCTTTGCAGCTGCTACAATAAAATTACCTGGTTTTATAATGGCAAGTGAATGATTAAGTTCTGTTGTTCCCCATGTGTATCGCTTGTCTTCTTCAACTATTGGCTTTATTTTTTCTAATCTCTTTGTGTGTTGTTTTGATTTTATTTCATCTATGTTGAATTTATTACATATCCACTTAAAAGCATCGCTATAAGTAATATCAAGTATATCAGCGACTGATGTTATCTCATTGCCCTTTACAGGGTCGTGTGAAGAAGAAGCCAAATATCGCCTATCGCCGTTTCTGCCCTGGAATGTTCCTGTTGTCTTACCCACTGGATCAATCAAATGACCACTCTCATCGAATGTAACTGGTCGTCCAGTCTCTGCAAATGCAGCAATTATTATATCCCTAAACGGAATCATTTTAATAGCATCAAATGTTGGATTATCACCAGCAACATATTCCACTTGCTTAACAAGGGGCTCACTGTATGGAAATATCTGCTCAAGCTCGGATAGCAAATACTTCTTTCCTGATTGATGTACGACATTGCACATATATGGCTCACCCTTCATGTGATAGTAGCCAGGCTTTCTCAATATTCTGGATACATCATGAACAGAATCGCCATAGCTCCCTATTGTTTTGGAGAACTCTGTTATTCCCTTGTTGGCCTTTTCATATAAACACTTATTGTCCTCTGTCGGTTCATTATCTGTTATCTGCCATAGCGGTTGAAAACCGTTTGATGTGTCAATGACTATGGTCGGCTCACACTTCTTTATTAATTTCTTCAATGCTATTAACTTCCTGATATCTTTTTGATCCCTGGTTAGCTCCTCGTCATCTTTGGCTATATCAAAATCACAATAGCAATAGTTTAGCTTGGTGCAGTTGTCTCTTGATCTCTTGCCATCAAACTCGTTTACAGTTCTAAATATACCCCACCCATCTTTGTTCATTTTCTTGAACCGTATCTCGTCATAGTCCTGATTCTCTTTGACCTCCTTTGTTTTTGTATTTTCTTTTATTAGCGTGTACAAAACTTTAGACATACTTTTATTTTTATAATTTGAATATACCTTTATATTTTAACAGACCAGCCTCCTTTATTCCAGTCTCACGAGTAAACTTGCTTCTAGCAGAGTCGTAAGCACCATCATTATCACCGTATTTAGCAATGGCCTCTCTAACCATGTTGTGTGCCTTATCCTCCAAGCTCTCTTCTTTTGGTTTATTTCTTGTGTGCCATGTGACAAGTGCTGCTTTCCAGCTCTTCATTTTATTTTTGCCTATCATCCAATCCTTGCTCTCATAAAACGCATACCATTGTTCAGCATCAACAACATAGTTTTTCTTTGCTATATATTCCCGAACTTCCGAAAGAGAAGGCGGTATTACCTCTCTTTTCTTTTCATTCTTTTTGTTCTTGTTATTATTAGTTGTTTTTATTTGTTTTTTATTTGTTTTTTGTTTGTTTACAATCTGGCGTTCAATACCCTGATAATCTTCCCAGTTTATTATCCTAAATAAGCTAAATCTCCTGTTCGGCAGGTGTTCAATCATGCGTTCAACAACTAGGTAGTCAATGATGTATTTAACGGTTGACACACTTAGTTCGTAATAATCTGCAATCTGTCTCATTGAGCCAATAAAGCTCCCCCTTTCTATCTTTACTTTTTTGTTGTTCCAGATTATTTCTTTGTCTGAGTGGTTTGCTTTTCGGAGTAAATAAATCCACACAGCCAAGTAGTTCGGCTTGGTGCAGATTGGGTTGTCTTCCAATTTTCTCCAAAGTTTTATATATCCTCTGTGCATATTGTTTTTAATTAAAAAAGACGAGAGCCATGCAAAGTACAAAACACCCTACGACAGGTGCAGTGGATTGCTCCACTTCTTTACATGGCTTTCGCCTCTTTAAATATTGTCGTAGTTTATTTGTATTCATATTGTTAACATCATTATACCAAAAATAAACAGTCTTGTCAATACCATCAACTCATCGCAAACTTAGCAAATTTAAAAAGTTATACACATGTAACAAAAAACCACCAGAGGGGTTAGGTGGTTTTCTTGAGAACACGATGCGTTAAGCATCTATATGTATTCTATTAAATATATTTGTGTTTGTCAACTATTTACTATGCAAATATACTGAGGTATATCTAAGTATTACCCCAAGCGATACTCCCCAAAAGATAGCTTCAAAATATGTCATATGGTAATATTATACATCTTTTCTACTTTTTGTCAACATTTTTAAGTTCGGCTGTTATTAGTGGTGTTAATATTCTATTAATAACCACAGGGACCTCTTTTGCTGGTAACCTGCTCAACTGCCTAAGAGTTTCTGCTGTAAGTGACCTAGCTAGTGTGCCAGCAAGGTGTTCTGCCAATAGAGTTGAAGCTCCTATTCCGACCGCAGCACCAACTGGACCAGAGGCAGCAGTTCCCAAGCTAGACCCCATTCCTAAAGCCATAAACTTTCCAACCAGTCCGATTTGTTTTCTTGATGCAGCAAGCTCTAGCAACTTTCTAGCTTCAATTATCTTTCCATATTCGCTATTAAACTCATTTAATGTTTTGCCATTTATGGTTAGATCTTCTGCTCCTTCTATAATGTTCTTTCTAAGAACATCACCAACATCATGTTCAACGAAGTCTAAAACTTTATCACCAGCCTTGTTGTAAGCGTTTTTATATGTTGATCTTTTCAGTTTGTTCAATGACTCTATGGATATTTCTTCAGGAAACTTGTTTTCAAGTAAGTCCTTAAACCCATCAAGTTGTTTTTCTATTGATATAACGTCTCTTTCGTTGGCATACTTTTTCTTTAAGCCCTCAATTTCTTCTATTATTTTTTTTCTAGTTACTGATCTGTCTTTAGCTTCAATTGTTAAGAATTTTTGTATATCATCTTCAGCTTTAATATATAAGTCTTTCACTTTTTCTACCCTAACATCTGGCGTTCCTATTATTTTTTTCTCTTCGATAAGATCTATGGTGTTTTGTATTCCCTTTTCTGCTGTTCTTTTTTGTGTTGGAGTTAGTCTTAGGCTTGTCTTTTCCAATGATTTTGACAACTTTGGGAAAAGACCTTTCATGACTGGAGCCAAAACAAACTCACCAGCAGCACCACCTATAGCACCCATTGCTGCGCCCTTTAGAGACTCTTCCTTGTCTCCTCCAGTTTGGATTGCTGCCTTTGTTCCAATTTCAGCTGCCTCTTTTAACACATTCTTTCCTTTTGCTAAAAGCTTTTTTCCGAACGAAAGACCTTTCTTTGCCTTGCTTACCTTCGTTGCTGGAACAAAGAACTCAGCTATTTGCTCCGTCATGAAACCTGCCTTCTCTGCTTTGGTTTCTGGAGTTCTAAGTGTTTTAGGGATTAACTCTTCTGCTGCCGTTTTCTCCATTTTCCCATCAAGCTTTAAAGCTTTTTCAGCTGACTTTGGTAACATTGTTTTAAGTGTTCCCCTTATTAGTCTCTCGCTAAGACTAGAAAGCCCTTCTACCGTGCTTATTACCCCCTTGCCTGCTCCAGTTATAAATTGGTCAACCTTAGACCTTTCCTTTCTGGCTGTACCAAACGAACTTGGCTCTACATCCTCCTTGTATTGTGGGTATTTTTCTAAGGTTTTACTAACAAGCTCCTCATCAGTTAGGTCATCATATTTACTGGGGAATTTTCCTCTAATTTTTTTTGCAAATTCTTCTCTTGTCATATTTATTACTTTATACCCATAGGGTCATCCTCTGAAACAATTCCAGAAGAAAAACCAAGAGGGTCTTCTGATTTAATTATATCCTTACCTAAACCAACAGCGTTTCTTAAAGTTTCTTCATCCTCAATGTCGTATCTATTAAGAACTGTTAGAATTGTATTATTAAGATCATCCTGGAAGTCCTCAACGGCGGTTATGAATTGGTCATCTTGCATGTTTACATTAGGTATGTTTCTAGCCAGTCTTTGAGCCTCTTGTTCTGAAACTGCTGCTCCAGAAATGTCTTTTATGTATTCGGCTAATTGTTTTCCTGTTTTTATTTCTAGTTCTGTAAATTTCCCAACATCAAGTCCAGCAAACCTAGACGCCCTGGCACTCCTAGAAGAGAATGGTCCAGTGTTTACTTCTTTTTTAAGATCTTTAATTTGATCTATATCCTCTAATAACTCAAGCAATGCTCCAACTTTTTCATACTCTTTCCCGTTAAGCCTTTGAAATTCTATATTACCTGGTCTTCTCTCCATTATCCAATTTGCCTGTTCTTGTGTGATCCCAAATGGCAGATTAGACTGTCTTGCAGACTTATCTGTTATTTTCTTCGTTCCTATTTTTGGTAATTTATTAAAGTCTATTTTTTCATTATAAGAAAATTCAATGTTATCGTCATATATCCCACTATCAGTATTGAACTCGTCGTTCAGTTGGCCACTAACATATCCATAAATTCTGTCACTATTTAATGGGATTTCTCTATTGTTTGTAATAAGCTCGTCGCCATTATAATTAGACTCATAGGCTGTTATCATTCCATCCTCTATAGCACCCACTATGAACGCATGACCAGTCTCTGTTCCAGGAGTGCTTTCATTTGTAATTACAAGATCACCAACCTGTAGCCCGTCTATTCCCCTTGTTCCATGACTTTCAACCCACGCCTTTTTACTTACGAAAGTATCGCCCATGCCTTCTCCACCAGCAATGCTTGAATATTGTTGCCTTGCCCATGTCCCACACTGTCCGCCATAGTCTCCAGCATTAACTGGACCTAACAATTCTCCAGACCCAGTATTAACCTCTCTTACTGTATTGTTAGTTTTGTCTAACGCATACCATTTTCCATCTTTATATTCATATTCTATTTCACTAGAACCTGGAGAGATAGCCATTTGGTTTGCTATTTTTTTAGCAGCCTCCTCATAGCTATCAGCAAACGTAACACCACCAGCCTGTGCTAGTTTTGGGTTGTCTAATATTAAGTTCGTAACCTTTTCTTTATTAGCTTCTAACTTTTCCTCCTTAGACTTAACAAGTTCCATCTGTAGGTTCAAGAACTCTTGTTCTTTACTATCAAGACGAATAACATCATCCTTAGCAAGATCCATTAATGTTTGATAGGTGTCCTGCTGGTTTCTATAAAAGTCACTTAAATAATTTGTTGATGTTTTTGCTATCTCCATTGCCTGACTCATGTTTCCTTGATAGATCTCAGCAATAGATGTTAATGCTCCGATCCTTGCTATTCCTCTCTCTTCAATTCCCTTTTGTCTACGACCAATTAAAGTCATTGGTGCAATTCTGTCACCCTCTTGAAGTATTCCAAGTTGCATTGACTCTTTCTCTTGTGCTATTCCCTGTAAAGCCCCATTTAGTAATGCTAGGTTTTCATTATATTTTCTTTCTTCTAATTGTTTTTCAAACTCCACTTGTGGGTTAAATTCAGCAGCAGCTTCAAAACCAGCCTTTGCTCCAGCAAGTTCTCCTTCTGCAACCTTTAAGTCAGAAGCAGCCTTTGCTTGTCGCTCTTGTGCGATCTTATTAATATAAGCGTCTGCACCAGTTAAATAACCGTTAGCGAAATTTTGGAAGTCTGTTAAAGCCTTACTACCAGTTCCGACAGTTCCCATATAGTCTGCTGGGTTAACCACTGGAGTTGCCTCTCCTGCACCAATAACGCCCTCTTGACCACCTGCTATACCCTCAGCACTACCTGGCATCTTGCCCTCATAAACAAAGTCATGAAATGCTAGCCAGTCTTGGTCGTTCTTAGGTGAGCCTGCAAGTTTTATCCAGTCGCCCAACTTAGCTTGTTCTTTTGCCAAGTCTCTTCTATAAATATTAACGCCAGTTGTTCTAGCAATATCATCCTCTGTCAAGCTAGTTCCTTGTGCAATGTCTGATGGCTTTAATAAACCTCCAGCCTTAACCTCTCCAGGAGCAGCTTCGCTTGGAGCTTGTATAATACTCCAACCTTGTGAAACCTTAGCATTAGCAGCATCCTCGTTCATCTGTAGTTGTAGTCCAGTCTTGGGATCTTTTACCCACACCAAACCCTTAGCTCCAGGAGTTGCAGCTGCAATTCCCATGCCAGGTTGTTGGTCGAATATACTCTGTGGTTTAACAAACCCTTCTGGTACTTGTCCACCAGCTTTTTGTTCAGGAGTTAAGTCTGCTTCTTGAACAAACTTCTGCTGTCCTATACCAGTATCTACAAATTGACCAGGTCCTTTAAAACCCTTAAAGCCTGGGTCGTCTTCAAACCCAGTCATTCCACTAAAGCCTAGTTCAGTTGCCATATTAGCTTCTTGTAGTGGGTTAATTCCAAATGCACCAGCGTCAAAACCAGCTGCACCCAAAATACCCTTAACCACATTAACACTGTCTTGTGCCTCTGGTGCGCTACCAAGAACACCACCCTGTAGGTCTAGCAATTGTCCACCACTCCAAAAGAAGTCTTGACCTCCTACATTTATCTTCTTACCAGTTTTTCCGAACATCTCGGAAACACCAGTCTTTTGTATGTCGCCAGCAAGTGTTTCCACATTACTTGGCAATTTACCTTTCTCAATTAAAAATTCTCTTGCTGTTGCCATATTATTTGTTTATGTCTTTAAAATGCTTAGTTATGCTCTTAGGTATCTTGCCATCCTCTAATTCTAGTCTCATCTCACCTGCCATTAGTTTAATTATCTCTAATAGTTGAAAGTAGCTTGGTTTCTCTGTTATCTCTAGTTTCTTTTTCATATTATAGAATGTTTTGTATAGCTTGATAATTATTTTTTACATATAAATGCTTTTGCCCACCACCAGACTGCTGCTCTATTCCTATGTATATATATGGAACAGTCGCACCACTTGGTAAATTAGTTGAGTGGGTCGCCACCAATGTGTCGTTTATATAAAACAATACATCTGATCCAGCTGTGAAAACAATTCTATAACTATTCCAGTCGGTCATGGTATATGTTCCAGTTACATCAGTCTTTGTTTGAGTAGCTCCGCTCGCATTGCTAGCATAAATTACAGCATCATCTATAAAAAAGCCTATGTGCATAGAGGTGGACGTTGAATTAGCTGGTACTGCTCCAGCTGCCCAACTAGTTAACCCAATAAAAATGTCCTGAGTAGCAGCCAGTTCTGTCTTAATTGATATTGTGTATTCAAGGTTAGAATTAAAGTTCGTTATAGGAGAAGCACCCAAGTTAGCACTATACATAATGCAACTAGTTGCGTCACCGCTATCAAGGTCTGTATAAAACGGATACCTTGTAATGCTTCCAGCACCTGGACCTATACTTGGTGACTCTGTTAACCCATCATTATCTCTACCATTAAATATGATCTCATTATCCCATCTGTTAGCACGCTCTTCTATAAGACTCGCTACAGTATTGCTTAGGAGGCTCTCAGAGCCCACTGAAGCGTCCACACCGTCAAACTCGAAGAACCTGTTAGCTCCGTTACCAATATACATTCTAGGCGTTCCTGCGTTGTATTCTATTTGAACACCCTGATCACCAAAGTCAGTATCATTTATATAAATAGCCTTTGCACTTGAGTCAAGAACTATGTCAGTCCCGCTCTCAATTGTTGTAGCCGTTATATCAAAACCACCAATTGCACCAGTAGTAGCAGTTATAGAGCCACTAATAGTTGCACTACTAGCAACCATATTGCCAGCTTCATCAACTCTAAATGGTGCAGAGCCAGGACTAACATTACCTGCCCAGAACCGCCAGTCAGTGCCAGCGGTAACCTCACTGCTAATGCCAACTAATCCATTACCAGAAATTAATTCACCTGTTCTTAGTTTCCATCCACCTATACTACCACTCTCCAGTATAGCACCTTGCTGTACATCATCATAAGTAGTGATCTCTGGGATTGTTTCGTTGTATGTTAAAACCTTATCGTCTTTATTGAACAAGTCTTTTCCATCTGGATTGATTATGTCTTTTGCCATATTATTTTCTTTCTAGTCTATGACCAAATACTTCTACCTTTCTAACCTTTAGCGGGTTGCTTGTGCTTCCATTTGACCAATCTAACTCTATACTAAAATCCTCTACACGTTGTTTAGGTGTAAAGTTCTTGACCACTAATGTACCATCATTGGCATGTCGCACATCTCCTATGGAAAGTGATTTAGTTCCTCTGTCATATCTAAGCGTAGCATCCACCCTTGAGCCAGTCGCTGTTGGTTCATAATGAATTACTATTTCATCTATCTGACTTGTTGCCACATTAAAATTCAAACTCTTCCATGAGGATGTGGTTGTGTAACCGCTTGTCTTCGCCAATCTATAACTAGTAGTTATATTGGAAGCCAATAAAAGCTCATCAAAAGGAACTGCTATTGCTCCAACAGTAGCATGACCACCGTCACAGTATTGACTCATATAAGCACCTAAAGCTTCGTCCTCTGCGCCCCATCTGTAAATCTTGTCGTCACTAACCCACTGAATAAATCCACTATCCTCTGTTACTTGTCCGAAATTAGGAATATTACCATCATAGTTTCTTATTAGTTGAACCCTGTTTCCATATACCTGCCCAAATGAATAGCCTTGTGCATTTGCCTTTTTATACCAAACAAAAACTACGCCATCTTTAATATACATAGCTCCCATTTGTCCCTTTATTCTAGGGTTCGGTTGTGCGTCAAATGAGCTGCTAACAGTATCCCAGTAATAAACAGCACCAATGTTTCCATTTACCCCACCTAAATTAGGGAAGTTAACAGTAGCCACCAATCTGTCATTGTCAAAGTCCACATCTACAACCTCAGCACCTTCCCAAAAGTCTAATTCATCAGCACTCATTGTGTCCGTAACTGGATCATAATATCCAACATAACGACCGTTACCAAAATAAATAATACCATCATTACCAATAACACTTGGATGCGGTGCATCTTCTAAAGCACTAGCACCAGTAGCTGGAACTGTGCTTCCCCAATCATCATCAAATGTGTTAGTAGCAATTGTAAGTCTTCCAATATCTCCAGCACTGCCAGAATGGTTATAAAGGTAATATAAATAATCTCCCAAATGTATTGTGCTCTCACCAAGCTCATCTGTTACTGCTGCTTTATCAATCGTATGTGGATAGTTTCCATCACTGGTAACAGTTGTTGGCTCAACCTTGTATAATAAGTTACCACCAATTCCCCAAGTAACACCATCAGAACTTGGAGTGTTTAATATGTGCTTCATTAGAGTAGTCACTACTCCAGCCTGTGTTCCATTTGTTAGATCTGCTAAACCTGGACCTTGTGTTATGCCAACTGGATCACTAATATCAACGTCAACCATAGAACCAGCCATACTTGAGTTTCCAACCACTGGATATGTATTCAAAAAGTAACCAGGAGCAAATCCCTGAAATGGAGCACTAATTTGTATGTTCCATGTATTTGCCATATTAGTTCATGTCCCTTCTTCTAGGTTTTATTTTAGCCATCTCATCTGCCGTTCTAGTAGCATAGAAGTTTAGCATCTTTTGTAATATCATTTGTGACTGTTGCATAGTTATTCCAGCCTTCTGTGCTTGATCTCTTGAGTTAAGCCATTCAGCAGCTGCAAGATAAGCTAGTATCTCATGAAATGCAGCATTAAATACTGGTGTGCTTGTTGCACCAGTTCCCAACACTAAATCAGTAACAAGGGTTGTAGTCCAAAGCATTAAACCGTTTGTGACAGATAAATCTGGCATTGGGTCTAAATATATAGCTCCGTCCCTTATCCACGCTATAGGGGCTGATTTTGAGCCTTTAACAGCAGTGTTATCATCCGTGTTAAGGACACCTTTGTCTGTGATTGAGTTTAACTTTACAATGTCAACCTTTGTATAATCATTCGAGTCACCAGTATAGTTAACCTCCACCCTGTCTAATGTCATTATGTCAGTTGCAAAGGAATAGCTTTGTGTTCCTGCAACTAAATTAATAGCACCGCTACCCGTACCATCCTCTGTATTCTCTCGCCATTCATTCATGATGTTTGTCAGAATACTTGACTGAACATCTCTATATTTGTTGTTGATAATAGCCAAGATGTCAGCATCACTAAATGAGGCCACATTTGACTGAGTATCAGTTATAAATCTAGCAAGTCCAAGCAATGTGCTTGGCACTGTACTTGATGCTGCACCAATTACCATATTATTTTATTTAATCTTCTTAGTTGTATCGATTCTAATTATTACATCAATTGTTGACCAGATTGTCATGATTATTGCTGGCATAGCTTCTAATAAAGAAAGTTCACCGTCTAGGCACATAATTACTGATGTCAACACACCTGCCATGCCTTTTAACTTAGCACTCCAGAATGTTCTTGATTTAATTAATTGTTTAATTGTACTCATTTTGAATAATTTCATATTATTTTATGTTAAATGTTTGTCTATCGACCATCTCGCTTCTCTTCCCAGGGTTCCAACGATTAACTGGACTAAGGTATCCTACAACTCTTTTACCGTGAGTACACCTCACACCGTGTGCGAGATATACTCTTATTTTCTCCTTGTTTCATATTTTACTATGGTTATTTGTTAGGTCTTTCATTCTTGAATAGACTTGTCTATTGCAAATATTAAGCTTTTCAGCAATTTCATTCGCAGACAAACAACAACAGTATAGTTCCCAAGTATCTTCAAGTTTTTTATTATATTTTGCTTTTTTTATTTTATCTCTTTTTGCTATTGTTTCTTTCCATTTCTTACTTGTTTTCGTAGATAGGCCAGTATTCCATATCTCCCTGCCTGGAGCGTGAAGCCTGTTGTGTGCTGTAACTGTCATTAGTGCTAAGTTATTAATGTCATTATTCATTTTGTCTTTATCCACATGATGAATAATTAAGCCCTCTGGTATCTTTCCAAAATTTTCCTCCCAGACAAGCCTTGATACAGAACAGTTTTTACCATCTACCATCCTTCTCTTATACCTACCACCACCAGTGGTCATAATGAACTGTCCTTTTTCGTTTCTTTTTCCCATAATGTTTTCAAGTTATTTATAAAACTCTTAAACATTATAGCATACTTGTGAGATTTATACAATAGAATATACCTCGCATTTTGTTCTCTTTGATTTTTGATTTGACATAGTAAGATTTCTTTATAGTTTTTATTAGATTTTATTTCCTTTAGTTTTTGTAAGTGCGACAAAACTCTTTCATTGTCACGTATTCGCTCTTCGTTGCGACGTATTCGCTTTTCAATAAAGCCCATATTCTTTTGATTAAAGAATACATACTATATAACATCTTTTTTGAGGTTAATCTTTTCAAACTCGTCCCATTGCTCTTGTGTTAGTGCCAAGGTTTTACCGTTTATGTCTCCATTATTTCTCAATATAAAACTAGCCTGAACACTTGCTAAATCATCTACAATTATTTTGCCATCTAACACTAAGCCAAATCCTCCCTTGCCCTCAACTAATTGGACTAGCGTATTGTTGTCAATCTTTTGTTTCATAGGTTTTTCTCTTATTAAATTATATCTGATTATGTGTCCGAACTTAAAGTTCCATGCAAGCTTCTTTATCGTTTTAGAGTAATGGTCATAGATAAGCCAATACTCGCCATCCTTGTAACCATATAATGCAACTGCATGATTTTGCTTTTTATCTGTTCGTTCATATATGCTATTAACAGGTTTCTCCCAGGCGTAAACTGTTACCTGCAGAGGAGCGTACCTTAATATATTCTTTAATTCTGTTATTTCTCTTGTATATACCCATTCCCATTTAACGCTGTAGTGTTGCAAAAACTCTTCACCATAGTCAAACAACGCCTCAGGAATGTCTGCCATGTATTCTTCCCAACTCTTATAATCTTCAAACGACCAGTATTTCTCTAATATTAATCCCTTCAATCTGATAGTTTCAGCTACCTTTCTTAAATAATTCCCACTTTTTGTGGTGTCACTGGCTTTGGCTATAAACCTATCAGACCAGTTAATCTCCTCACCATAAAGGTTTTTATGTAACATCTCTAAACAATTCAAGGCAGAGTACGTTACACAACTCATTGTATCAAAATATTTATTGCGTTGTGCCTCGTACACTGGTATAAAATCACCCCACTGTCCATCTCTAACTAAAACGTCTTCACTGATAGCGCTATAACCTCCGCCCACCCAGTCCTTTGAACACCCTTGTTTTTCTATTAATAAACCAAATTCTTTGGTCATATAAACTTCTTTATTTAATTTTAAACTTGTCATACCTGCTTGACTTCCATCCAATTGTTATTCCTCTCCCAAAAGCACTAGAAGGAATCAAGTAATATTTCACTGGAATATTGTTAATCATACAAACACAGAAGTAGTAGTCCGAATAACCCTTATTTTTATTAAACACCCACCAACCAGAACAGTTCTCAGTTTTTTTCCCTCGACGAAATTTCCTTTTATAAAGGTTGCAACTCTTAACATCAACCCTTTGCCCATTCCACAAGAGGTCATATCCCTTATTCAAGGCTCCTGCGTTATTATCTGTTGAACCATCAATAAAACCGCATGCAAATATTTCTGCCCTTCTGCCTTTCCATGTGCATGAATTAGATAGGCTTTTTACGGTGCTCATCCTTTTTTTCCTCGCCCAGTTTCTTTTATATAACCTCATCTCTTCTTTCGTTTTCATAATTATGCTTGTTACTGTTTATATATAGTAATTATAGCATAGTTTTTTCGATATTGTCTAATTTTTATTGTGACCATGAATTGGAGCAGTTTTTTTTGTTTTGTTCGGAGGAGAACTGCGTAACTCCCCCATGTTTAGCGGCCAGTTCATTCTAAGTCCTCCAGATCAAATGAGATTTTCACAATGTTGTGTCCGCCACAGCGTAAGCATACAGCGCAAATAATTGTCATCTCGTGAATGTGCAATGTGCCAGGGATCATGTGCATGCGTGTCTTGTGAAGACAGACTTCGCACATGGCCTCAATGGCCTTACACTCTTTCATGTGAAGGATCATTTCCTTGCTTTGCGAATAGCCAACTTCTTTTGCATCAATGGGCAATCAATACAATCAGTCTTTCTTTTAAGCCACATAATAGCTGTGGACTTACAAACAATACAATCCATCTGTACCATACATTTCTTACCAACAGTATCACATGCTTCGTACTTCATCTCTCCACCGCACTTGTAGCAGTTAACCATTTTTGTCCTCCATGATGTACTTGTAGTTGTACCCTTGGCACTTGCCACAAATGAACTGATACTTAATCATTCCGTTACCCATATTGCGTTTGCTTGCAACTAGTTGAGTTTTCTTGCATTCGCAATTCTCGCAGTAAACAATTACCTTTTCAAGTATTTTCATCTTCCCCTCCAAATGTCCTTAATCTCATTCCAGTATCCATAGACAAAGATAATGCCCAGGATAATGCTCCATTCAATCATTAGGTACTCACAAAGACTTCTTTTGCTCTAGAACCAAGTCTAACGATTGGATAACCGTTCTTGGCAGGCTCAAGTCCCATGTCTTCAGCGTAACTGTTCTCATAGCTAAGGAAAGAACCAGTAAGCACAATGTGCTTTCGTTCAGTGATCACATTCTTGTTTCTCTTATCAATAAACATCATCGGAACAGATGTCTTATCAAGAGCATGTGTGTGTGCGTACAAAACAAGGTCAACAATCTGATGAATAGTTGCATTAATAGCAGCATTCAACTTGGTAACAGATTTCTTTGCGTTGGACTTTCCATGCGTTGCAAACACCGTATAGGTATTAACTCCACACCGAATAAGCAATCTACCAGTGTACCCAAGATAGGGAACACCAAGCAATTGACACATAATACTGGTCGGATTGATGCCAACCTCTTTGTAGGCTCTTTGGCAATGATTACCGTCGAGCATACCCATAACAAGTCCAGCTTCGGCAAGAGGTCGAATGATCTCAACCATCTCTTCGATCTGACCCTGTAGGGCTTGTTCTTGTTCATAAACACCAGCACCAACAGAATACTTTGTAGCACATTCAAGCAAATCACCCATAAAGATAACTGGCATCTTCTTTTTAAGACAGCTATCAATTGCATCTAAGAACATTTGTTTGTCACAGGTTTTTGCTCCCCAGTGACAGTCACCAATTGCAGCGAACTTTGCAAATCCGCTTTTACATGGCTTTATTGTTACTCTAGCAACTCTAGTTCTTTTCATAGGTTTCTCCTCCAGTGGCTTCCGCCACGATTATTCGTTTGCACGCCGTACACTCGTAGTTACCGAACCAACGGTAACCACGCTTGTAATAAACCCATTCTTTTTTTACGCTATCAATTGAAAGAACAAACTCTCTAAACTTTCCACAATTAGCACAGAAAAGTGCTATCATTTTCCATAACTTGTCAAAAAGTTATGCACATATTTATTTCAATTTTAAGAACATCATTATTACGCCCGCTAGTACGGTTATTAAAGTACCCACGCTAGTAGTCATAATCCACCACTGGTTTTTTTTCAGCCAACTAACATCGGTTTTTACGGTGGCTATAGATGTTCTTAGTTCGGCAACATCAGCTTGTACGTGAGCAAGGTGGTTATCTTTTATCTTTTTAATATCATCTCTTGTATTAATAATATGATTTTCCATGTACTCAAAACGCCTATCATCATCTTTAATGTGGTCGTCTAGTTTTTGTGATAGCTTACTTAATTCAGGCATATTACTTCTTTTTAGGTTTACTCATTGGGTCAGGTCCATCTCCGTTTGGAGTAAGCGACACCAGTTTAATTGGTTTGTCGTCCATCTTCTTGCCCGTTACGTTTTCCCATTCAGTCATAAGGTCAACTGTTTCATTGAAGGTTGCCATGTCGTGTTTAGTCTTCTCAGCTTGTTCTTTTAGTTTTTTGTGAGTTAGTGGTAAATAACTAACCCTTGTCTCTGTGACCTTTAGCATTATTCTGCCTTGACCATCATCAACAACTTCTTTTGTTATTTCATTCATATATATGTTTATTTTTGTTAGCAAATTATTGACACGTAATCAATGTATAAATCGTGCGAGGCGTTACCATTTTGCGGATGATAAAACCTCATTATTACTTGGTCGCTACTATTTATAAAGTCAGAAGCGTCTAACGGAAATGGACTGAACCTAGTATTGTGGCTCAACCCAGCACCTGCTTGTGTAAAAAACTCTTTCCAAACCGCGTTAGTGTCATCATATATTTGAACCTGACAATCATGAGTTGAAGAACCATCATAATAGAACGAACACATTACCTCCGCAAAATTAGTTATGTTATTAAATGTGTATCTAACATCAAAACCTGGTGTTCCAGTTACCTCTGAAATATGAACCTCATTACCATCTTGCCATGTCTGTACATCACTAACAGTCCCACCTGAAAGAGTCCCAGTAGTTACAGTCTGTGTATCTGGAGTTTCAAATGTTCTTACAATATCACTAACCTCAACATCAGCGGAAACAAGAGTTTTAGATGCGTCTGTCTTTACAAATTTACTGGCAGTGAGTGTATTTATATTAACATCATCAGCGAACTCGAAATAATCTTCGTCCTCTTTCCATGTAATTAATCCGTCGTTAGTATTTCCATTAAAGGCTAAGGCTACATCAACATCAGAACCTGTTCCAATATTAACCACGTCACTAATTATATTTAGTGTCGGTGCTGTTATTTCTCCAGTACCTGAAACAGTACCGAGGGTTAAGTCCTCTCCGAAAATGTCATCGTTTATAAATCCTGTTTTTGGGTCTAATGCCATATTTTATGCTGTTGTTACTAATGATGATTTAATGTAGCCTGACCAATTAACCGTGTCGCCATTACTGTTGGCATAGGCATTAACAGTATTTCCAGGAACGTCTATAACAAAATCGACATTCCAGTTCAAGTCGCTCGTTTCAACTGAAGAATAAGTGGTTGTACCTTGCTGTAAAACATTTCCTCCGTCTCGATAAAAAGTTCCATAGAACCTATATGTTCCCCTGTCTGAGCCATCAGTTTCTGTTCCCTGAATAACTACCTCTATACGAACAGAAGAATTGTCTTCCAGTTCCGCCCCAAACACAAAAGTGTTATCAGAAGCGTCAGATGTTTGAGTTGTAAATGGCGCCCACTCTTCTTGAGCGTCATAGTCTAAGTTCGCATACCATCTTGTATAAGCATCAGAAAAGATAATCAAACCTTGGTCAGCTAAACCGAACTCTCCGAAATTAATTGTTCCAGGCGTACCAGTTCCAGATGGAAGTCCACCAGTAACGGTTATTGACCCTCCATTATTATTTCCAGATACAGCGTTTCCACCCTTAAAGTCTAACCTTGTACCCTCTCCTGTTGCTGCAATAGAAGAACCAAATGTAAAGGTGTCTCCGCCAGCAAAATCAGGAACAAATACATGCCCAGTTTCATCTGTAATAAACCTTAACTCGCCATCAAATATATATGTAACGTTTCCAAAGTCGAACCCAACAGGTTGATAATTAAGAATCTGTGCAGTAGTTGGAACACCAACGCCACCAGCTATATTCCAAGACTCAGCATTAAACTCCATGTAATGTGACGGGACACCAAAATTAACGCCAGTTGCTACTCCGTCTTGTGGTAATGAAATGTCCCAGTCCTCATTGGCTGGTGATGTCTCATCTCCTATTAGTCTCCATAATGGAGCGTTATTTATAGTCATATTATGTCCAAACCGTTAGCTCTACAACGTCGCCAGCATTGCTGCTAGCCAAATACAAAGTCTTACCAGTTAAATCAATATCATCCTCTGAAATTGAAGCACCTGGTTTCAATTGGTTATAAGGAGCTGTTGGACCTGCTACTTTACCTGTAACATAAGACCACCTTAAAGGTTGATAACCTCTATTTTGCATAGTGAACCTTAGTGTATTAGTCGGTAACGCTTGACTGTATTCAGTATCAGCCGAAGCTAATGTAACATTATATTCAGTAGGTGTTGTTGCGTCAGCAGCACCACCACTTGCATTTACCAATAAATAACCTGATCCATCATATTTATCTCTTGATCCTCCGTTATAACCCATATACTCTTAATATTAATTCTGTTAATAATTCTATGGCGATTATTATTAAAACAACAAATATTGCCTTAAATACGCCAGTCTTCATTAATTGATTTGATGATCCGTATTTCATAGTTTTATGCGTCAAAAATAGTTAAGTTTTTACCACCAGATGCACAGATTGCTCTGATCAATCCCTTGAATGGCATTGTTCCATCTAGCTCTATATAACCTGTTGGCCATATCGGTATACCTTTATTCATTACCGCATCAGCTCCTAAAGCCAAATAAATCACCTCATCTGAATCATTTACCAATAAACAGTATCTACGCTCTGATCTCTTATCCACCACTAAAGTAGATGTAGCCCCAACCGTTACACTAGAATTAGTTCCTGTATCAAATATATGATCCATATTTTATGCTAGAGCAGCACAAGAACTTTCGCCTGTCTTGCTTGTTCCAACTTGAACACTTACAGCAGCGTCAGCACCAGTAGCTCTAATTAGTTTTAATTTTGTTAAAGGTACTCCCCTAAAGCTATAATGACCAACACCTGTCAACAATAATCCGTTAGCAGCAGTTGGTGTGTTTCCGTCAAATAAAATTCTTACATCATTATCTTCTAAAGCTAAATCAACAGCATTTAGGTTAGTTGGCAAATCACTTGCAGAACCACCAGCTGCGTCAATAAAGTCATATAAACTTGTTGCAGTGTTACTAACAGTCAATTTGCTAGCCGCCGCATTCGCTAATTTGTGTATGTACATATTAGTTATTTTTTTTAATTAGTTATTTTTTCTTAGATACTTTCTTCTTAGCTACTTTCTTAGCAGGTTTCTTTGCAACCTTCTTTACTTCCCTTTTTTCTTCCTTAACTTCTTCCTTTGGAGCTTCTACTGGCGCATCTAATTCAGCGTATGTAGAAACCTTCCCATCTATTTTAACTAAAGCATCTTTTCTCATATTTTTTATGTTATTACCCCCATAGGAGGGGGGAGTTTAAATGGTACTCCCCTAAACCATCATATCTATGAAATTGTACCACCGTTATTTGAACAAACTACCCAACCGTCAGCAGCAGCATCCCAAATCATTTCACAACCAAGTCCTAAAGGATTAGCAGCGAAAGTGATTATAGTACCACCAATCATCTTAGCAGGGGTAATTTTTACAGAGTCAGCAGCATTACCAACAGCACTTACAATGAACTTTTTAATTTGTCCATTTATAATACCGTCTGCTAATGTAACATTGTCTAAATCTGAATCACCATTAGTAGTAATAGATGTGATTGCAACCAAAGGATTAGCAGCAACACCAGCATCTGTAGCGGTAATTGGCTCGGAACCAGCAGATAAACTACCTACCAAGATAACACCATTAGCATCAGCAATGATTCTATCAGTAGGAGTTCCAGCAACGGCAGGCTTTATTTTAATAGCACCTGACTCTATGCCATCGGTTGGAGTAACAATTTCATTTGTAATTACACCATATGTTTGATCGTTTGCAGCACTATCCTTACCAATACCAGAAATCTGTAAAACCACGTCAGATGTAGCAGGAGAAGCAGAGATGTGTTTTCCTACAAGCTGTGCGCCGAGAGCGCCATCATCTGTAACCACGTTCTCAAACGCAGAAACTCCACTCGGCGCCCATGTTAAGGCACCAGCAGCACCGTCGGTAATTGTCAAAGCACCAGAAACAGCATTACCTGTTCTTAAAATTAAATCGAAATCTCCTTGTGATTGGACTACGCCTTCAGCGGCACCATCACCAGCAGCGAATACACCGTATGATCCATTATGTAAAATTCTACCACAATCTGCTTGAGCTCCAGTACCATTTTGAGCACCGAATCTAACAGAACCAAATTCAGCTCCATCAGTCGGATCGTCAATAGCAACAGCTACTGTTGCATAAGTAACATCAGAAGCAGCATCGCTTTTACCTTCTCCCTCAAAAGCAGCAATAACGTCATCAGTAGCAGGACTAGCAGAAACATGACTTAATATCAATGAAGCACCACTAGCTGTATCATTAGTAGCCCTGATAATCTTACCACTAGCCATAACGCCAACAGTAGCAACAGCAGCGTTTGTGATTGTAACTTCACCACCCATTGTGTTTGCAGCAGCTACACCACCAGCATTACCAACCAAGATATCACCGTCAGCTAGAGCGATTTCACTAGCAACGATTGTGTCTAATGCTTGAAATGAAGCACTAGCAGTAGTTCCAATATTTCTATAGAAACCTTCTGTACCAGACCCTGCATCTGTCTTAATAAAGATACAACCCTTAGCATAACCAGCACCTGTTGGAGCTGATGTGCCTGTACAGAATAATACATCTTTAGCGTTATCAATCTGTAATACTTTTACAGTTGTAGCACCAACTAAGATGTTTTCACCACTCATACCAATATATTTGGCATCAATAGCTCTATTAAATTGTTTTCCTTTAGGAATTTTTCCCATAAAGTTTTCTTTCAATGTATATAGAGGTCAAAGACTCTTACCCTAAGGTCTATATACAATTATTTACTTAAAGGAGAGCTGACCATTATAGCCAGCCCTCCGTAATATACTAAACAGCAGGAGCAACGTTAACTTCTACTAGAGCGTCAGCACCATCTGCAAATGTCTTCACACCATATAGGTCGAAAGCAATTAGATAAGTACCAAGTTTCAAGTTTGAAGTAGCGTCTTGTACCTTCAATGTTGGAGCTTGTTGAACTACCATGTCAACAGCACCTTTTCTACCGAACATGCAATATACAGTCTCATCTGACCATACATCTGCAACTTCTGAACCAGCAACTGCAAGTTCACCACCACCTTGTACATCAATCTGTAGATATGTTGTACCGTCAGTAGCGTCCATTCCTTCTAACTTAGCTTGGTCAGCCTGTGAAACAGCAATACCAGTAGCAGTTGTTGTTGCAGGAGCATCCAATAAAGTTACTAAGTTATCAATTGTAACAGCAGTAGAACCACCGATATCAACAGCGCCAGGTAATACTGGAGCAGCTTTAAAAGTGAATGTTACACCATTAATAGTGATTGTATCATCTTCTGTTGGGTTATCAGCTGGAGTCCATTTAGCGTAGTAAGGTAGGTTGTTTGAAACATAAATTTCGAAACCAAATCTTGTACCTACTAAACCATTCATACCAACCTTATCACCGAAAGCAGTATCTTTAGATGAAAGATATAATTGTAACTGTTCTAAGAATCCAGGTGTAATAACAGCAAATCTTTCTGATTGCTTAACATTTAATTGGTTAAGTTTTCTTCCAGCAGCAGTAAATACACTTGAAACATTTGAAGTTGAAAGTGTGATTGGGTCACCATCAGTTCCACCAACATCACCATCATCTACATCGCTTGTAGCGTTTGAAACTTCAGCTAAGAATTTAGCGTCCATTTGTCGAGATAGATCTTCTTGCATATCTCTTGCAAATTCTGATCTTGTCTCATAACTGTTTTGGATAGCATCAATGTCATCCAAGTAAACAGGTACAGCCTTGATTTGATCTACATCTAAATATTCATCAGTTGCAGAAATATCTTGTGCTGTTAATGCAGTAGCCTTTGTATAGTTAACTGCATATAAGTTGTTTCGATAAGGTTTGTGTGCCTTATCACCGTTGTTTAATTTAGCTCTTAACTCAGTGTTTGCCAATTCCATTGCAACTGTCATCTTTTCTCTGATGATTTGCATTTCGTCGGACCAAACTTCTTTGTTTAAAGCTGTTAAAGCATTAGCCATAAAGTTTTTTTTGAACTTCTAGGCATTGATCGGACTATCTCTCTATGAACCTCAGTCCTCCTTTAGGAGACTTACCTTTTTGGTAGTCTCTGAATTTAGCTCGATCGTCAGCACTAAGCTTTTTATACTCAGCACCAGTATCGTCAGCTGCAATCCGTTCGAAGTTGAGTCTACCGCCTCCAGCACGAGTGCTTGGGTCAGCAGCAGCGTTCTCGACTCGTTCCTTTCGAGATTCCTCACTAATCATAGCCTTGAAGTAAGTTGAATTAATTACATCACTTGGCGATGATCCTTCAACTTTGGCATAAGTCATTGCTTTCTTGATATTCTCCATACTTAATTCTGGGTTATCAATCTTCAACTCTAATGCCGCAATTTTGTCATCACCTACCTGTTCAGACTTCTCTACTTTTTTTGGCTCTTCCTTTGGCTCTTCAGCCTCTAGTTTGCCTTCTAGCTCTTTAAGAGCTTTAGTTTGTTGTTCATACTTGTCCCTCCAATGCTTTTTTTGGGCAATTGAAGTTTGAAGCTTTTTAGAAGTATCGTCGTCTAACCCTTCCAAATCTTCACTTGAAAGGTCTAAATCTTCTTGGTTTTCTATACCAGTGTTCTCTGGTGCGTCTGTCTCATTAAGAGTTACGCTCTCTTTGAATTCTTCTGTCATAAGTTTTAATTTAGGGTTTATTCCCATTACTTTGTTATGAGTGTGTTCTCTATTTGAATGAACGCTTTATAGCCGAAGTATCTCCAGCCACTGATCGTTCGATTAAACTAATCATATCCCTCACCATTTTAGCTGACTTCTCTCGGCTCAACGCCTCAAGTGCCACCTCCTCTGCTATACGACTATCATAAGGTGCATTTAACCCCTCAATAACCAATTCATCGAATAATTCCTTTATTGTTATAAATACTTCGCTCTTAGCTATTTGTTCTAACTTCTTATTATCCATATTATTCAGTGCTTATTTTTGAATCGTCTGGTACTGGTTGTCTTAACTGTTGTGCAGCCTGCGCTCCACCTTGCCCTGTGGGGCTCTGTGGTGCGATCTGTGGCGTTTCCTGCAACTTCTTGATATCAGCCTCACCTATTCCAGATAGGTTCATTAATTCAGCCAATACTGGACTATCGATCAATTGTGGACTAGCGCCTAACATCTGCAAAATAGTAGTAAGTGTTGTTATTCGTTCAGCCTTATCTAAGTTCTCATCTGTAACAACCACTTTAACCTGTAGATCTTTATAGAAGTCTTTAGGTATATTCACTGCTAACCCGTTAGTAGCACTAACTCTCTCCTCCATAAGTGCTTGTAGCTGTGTAGCTTCTTCCTTTGACGGGAATTCTCCACCTTCTAAAGCCATCTTCTTGATCATATCCCATGACTTGTTCTTAGCTACTTCTCTAGCCAAGTATTCGTATTCGTCTTTATCTGTAATTTGTAATAAATGTTCTTCTGTTAAGTTTTTCTGTAGCTCTGGCAAGATCCAATCACCAACTAATTCCTCTACAAATAGACCATAGTTCTGTCTAATGAAGTCAAACAACTTATTAGCATTCCTATTAAGCATCAACCCAAGTCTAAATGGTGTACCTGATGGCATTGACTCGCCTGTAGTAGCTTCGAAACTATTTGAAAGCTCATTTGCCAAACTATCAACTTGACCAGCCACTGCACTATTAACATTCATTGATCTAACCTCTGTAGGGATCCGTGTAATAGCTCCCTCAACTTGAACTACATCTCCACTCATTAAGTCTGTAAGTACGTTCTTAGCGAACTTCTTATCGTTTGTAGCAAGTAATATCAAGTTAGCTAGTTCCATCGCCTTAACCTCATAGTTAAGCTGTGTGTTCTTTAGCTCTTGCATCTCGAACATATCCTCAACTACACCGTATCCTAACCATCTACCTCTCTCCTTGTCATAATGACATTCTTTATATAACTTCTTCCTATATTCTTCTGTAGTAAGCTTCTCACTAAATAGCACTAACCCTTCGCCATCCATGTTGTTTTCCTTTGAATGCTCTGGCATTACCACTACCCACATCTGTGGAACTATATCATTATCATTGTAGTCGCCAGTAAGTACACTCTCCGCCATCTCAGCACTGAACTCTACCACTCTAATGAACTTAGCATCGCCTTGCTCATCATATTGACTGTCCTTTACTGTTACATAGTTCTCTTTCCTGTAGGTAGAGAAGTTTCTTATAGCATCCTCTATAGCTTCATTGTCCCATCCCTTACGATCTCTTAGCTCACTAGGAGTATAATAATGCTCTTCTATCCGCCAACTGTTCTTTAATGAGTCAGCTGTCATATCATTCTTAAAGTTCCGTAGATCAACTATGTCGAAGATCTTCTCTCCATTAACTCTCTTAACAACAAATGAACCGTACTTAGGTAACAATGCTGTAAGCTCGTTTAGCGACTTACCGATCTTGTTATCCTTCATGTATATATCTAACTCTCTTCTAAGTAACCATACCTTTGCATGATCCTCAGGCTTCATTGCCAATAACTGAATGTTCTTACTGTCCACATCAATGTTCTTTTGTGCGTTCTTTACTCTTGGCTTAGTAAAGTTATAAAAGAACTTTCTTCCGAACTCATCCTCATTACCACTGTCGAACTTACCAGCGTAATATCTGTTGATCTTCTTAACTGTGTCTAATTGACTGAAATCATACCCATCAACGATTGTTACACGATTGTTATCAAAATCATGCTCGTAATCATCAATAATGTGGTATATGCTCTTGCTCATATTTATGTAAATCTATGTTTAGTTTTAGTTCTTGTCTCCTCAAAGTATTGGACTTGTGCATTGTTCCCTATCTCGCTTGTAATGTTTAACTTAGGACTTATCTGTGCGAACTGTCTAAATGCGTCTGCGCCATGGCTAGCCCAGTTATGTTCAGGTGTGTCACTAAAGATCTGCATCTTCTCGTTCCATCTCTTCTTGTAACTCATTAGTGCGTTTATTCCCTTAAAGCATTTATCCTTATCAAACCAACACTTATGGAATATAGCCCTAGTTGCCTGTATACCATCAGCTAGGCTTGGTGTTCTAGGTACGATCTTAAATGTAATCCCTAGCTTCTGTGCAGTCTCCCACCGTGTAACTCCTGTAGTTAACTCCCTTACCTCAATATCATGTGGAGCGTAGTGACTGTCGTATATATAATCCTTTTGTTGTAATACTTGTATGTAGTGCTGTAAGCTCTCCCCCTCATTCTCGTAGTAATCTATAAACCTGTACTCCTGCCCTACCATCTGCATGAACCATATAGTCATGCTATCGCTGATACCCAAGTCCCAGAACGTAAACACTGGTAGGTTAGAGTCATAAGGTATTCTAGTAATCCTATTATCATGTCTAGCCTTCTCAAGCTGATTAGAGTAATAAGATCCTTTAAGTGAAGCTTCAAACGAACAATAGAACTCTTGACTGAACTCATCTGGATCCATCACATCCTGTGCATCCTCTAATTCATCCTTATCCAACACACCAGTATCATCCACTGTGAGCAGCATCGTAAGCCACTTAGGGTTTGTCTGATGCTCGTTATACAAGTCATAGAAGTCATTCATTCCCTTAGGAGTACCAATCCATATAGCGTATCCTTTTCTATCAGCTAGTGCAGGTCTTATAATCTCAGTAAAGATATTCCCTGGTTGTTGACTATACTCATCAAACACCACTCCATCTAATGAAATACCACGCAAAGCATCAGGGTTATCAGCACCGTATAATCTAATTCTACTACCGTTCATGAAGTCTACTCTAAGCTCACTCTCATTGAATGTAACTCCGTCTATATCTACACTACTAGCCTTTAACATGTCCCACGCAATATCCTTTGCCTGTTTGTACGTTGGAGCTATATAAGCATATCTACTCTTTTCTTTTCTCATTGCATCCCTTATCAAGTGGTTCACACTAGCATAGGTCTTGCCAGCTCTTCTGTGAATAACCAGAACCTTATACCTCTTATCACTCTCGTGGAACTGTTTACTCCACTTCCTCGGTTTGTATATTATCGTCTTCATAATCTCCCCATTGATATTCTTTAACTGATATTTCTTGCTCTATCTTCTGTTGTGGCATACCATCCACCCTGTTTATAATATCCTTTATCATGTTTACATCGCCATCTACTATGCCCTTCTTTAAAACCTTCTTAACCAATATCTCTAAATAAGTTCTCTTATCACCGTCTGGACATTGTTCTAGTTGTTTCTTTAGCTCTGCGACCACGCTTAATGTCCCCTTTGGTCTTCCTTTAGGGTTTCCTGACTGTCCTGGCTTGAATTGTGTATCTTCTTTTGGCATAATTCCTGTTTTGTCCTGTTTCTTTAGGAAATCTTTTCTGCTTTATTCCCCGTATAATCTTCCCATCGTTTTATGATTACATCTATATATTTAGGGTCTAGTTCCATTCCATAACATATTCTGTTAGTCTTCTCGCATGCTATCAATGTGCTTCCGCTTCCTAGGAATGTGTCCAAAACGACATCTTCTTGTTTAGAACTGTTAATAACTTGTTTTTCTAGTAATTCCACTGGCTTCATTGTTGGATGCTCACTGCTTCTTGTTGGTCTATCATGATTTACAATACTGGTGTTCTTATTTTCCTGTCTTTTTAATTGATTTTTGAACCATTTAAATGCTTTTTTCTCATCTTCTGGGATTTTATAAACTGTTGTTTTATCTCTGTCTCCATACCAATTATGTGTTGACCCCTCTTTCCATCCATATAAACATGGTTCATGCTTCCACTGATAGTCTTGTCTCCCCATTACTAAGCTGTTTTTGTTCCAAATAATACATTGTCTAATTAGTAATCCAGATTCTTTACATGCTTTTCTAAAATTAAATCCCTCGGAGTCCGCGTGCCAAATATAAAAAGATGCTCCCAACTTTATTGATTCATTCATCCGCTTAAACGCTTCTATTAAAAACAAACAAAACTCATTATCACTCTTTTTATCATTTTCAATTTTTAATGCGTCTTTTGTTTTTCCCTCATAATCTACATTATACGGTGGATCAGTAACAACTAAATCTGCCTTAGTCCCATCCATCAACGCCTCAACATCCTCAACCTTAGTACTATCACCACACATTATCCTGTGGGTTCCTAGTTGGTATATATCTCCCAATTTAGCTGTTGGTTCTTCTGGTGCATCAGGAACATCATCATCTTTGTCTTCTGGCTCTATAAGTAAATCTTTCTCAAACCCTGATAATTCAACCAATTCCTCACTGTCTAGGTCTTTTAACTCCTGGATAACTAAATCCATATCCCAATCACTCTCATTAAGCTTGTTATCAGCCAATCTGTATGCTTTTGCTTGTTCTTCTGTCAAATCAACTACTTTCACAGGCACTTCTTCCAATCCTAATAGTTTACTTGCTTCATATCTTCCGTGTCCTACTATAATTACATTATTTTTATCAACCACAATAGGCTGATTAAAACCAAACTCCTTGATGCTGTTTGCTACCTGCTGGATCTGTTTTTTTGGATGCTTCTTGGCGTTCTTCTCGTATGGTTTTATTAGGTTTATGTCCATAGTTTTCTATTTAGGAATCATTCCTAATTTAATACCAGAGATACTTCCACCATACTATGTAGCATCAAGTTTACATCGCCTAGTCCCCCTTCCACTTAGAGACTATCTTAATGTTGTTAGACATCACTATGATGGTGAGCCTTGCATGAGTCTCTGGTTTCACTCACCCCAATAATATACAAAAGCTTATATACTAATGGTGGGAGTGAGCTACCTCATTCAGCTCCAGTCGCTTATATTATCTACCGTAAGTCACTGATCACGGCACTTGATACGTTGTATATCTCTTATCAATAATTGTTCCTATTAACCTTTTAAGAACTTCTTAATGTTCTTCTCTAGCTTCTCTACTATAGCTAGTTTACCTCTTAATGCCTTTATTCTTCTAGCCTTTAATTCAATATTATCTTTACATGTTTGTAGGTTCTTTTCCTTATCCTCCATTGTAAGGTCAGTTCTTTCTGACAGATCTTCTAATTCATGCTCCAAACCAGCAATATTTACCTCCTCCATCGCTAGTTGATGAATTGTGTCTAGTCTATCATCGTTGAAACATCTCTCAGCCATCTCCTCATTAGTAGCTGATACAAACTTTTCCTTTTTTTGTTCTTCTGCCATATCTATTTCTTGATTATTTGTATATTTGGTTGGTTCCCTCTAGGAGAAATTGTCATTGTAATGTTGAAGTCACAACCATGCTCCTCTAATAGTGCCTTTAGGCCCTCTGTACACGCTGCAATGTCCTCAGCGTTCTTTTTAGCTATTAAAGCCTTAGCCTCATCTGTTGTGGTTTCTTCTTTTTTAACCCCCTCGCTCTTTTTGTCTGTCATAATTTTATATTTTTATAAAACTCCGCACTACATATAGTAGCATTAGAGCGCTTAATATAAGTAATAAATAGTCTTTTATGTCTTCTAACATCATTTTGCATTGTCTATAACGTTTTTTAAGCATTCCTTGCATAGCTCACCAACATAAATAATTTGGTCGCCACCTATTGCCGCATCTATATCCACTCTCTCTATATGTTTTCCGCAATAATAACAATTACACATATACTCTATTAACTGACGACGGACAAAGGAAAGAACTTTTCCAATCCCTCAGTAATTGCATGCTCACTTAGTCGTAACCAATGAGTCTGCTCCATTCGAAATTTGGGTTGTTATATCTTACTTGATTTCTTTTTCATCCACCGTCAGTTAACAAACAAAAAAAAGCACACGATTAATCTTCACAAAATCGAGTGTTAGTCTTTTTATATTTAAATTTAGTACGCATGGTAGAAGTTCTTCACTTTATACATGTATTATAGCATAAATGAATGTCTTTGTCCATACCATAAGTTTGTAGTAAATTTACTATTCACAACAGGTCTGTGTATAAGTAGCATATTTCCTAACTATCTTATCCATCTTCTTGTAACACTGGCCTATTAATACATCTTGTATAAACAAGTCACTCCAGTCACACCTACATTCCTCATATACTATATCTAAATAAAACTTACCATCTAGCATTTCTATCTTTCTGTTTAGCATTAACTTCCTTAGTCTTGATATTTCCTTTTTGTCTATACTGTTCATGTTATTTTTGTCTTTCTTTAAATATATACTTAACCCTCTAATTGTAGATGTTGTGACTTCGTTGCAATGGAATTGTGAATAATCTTTTAGGTCTTTAGTTTTCATATTATTTTAACTCCTTCTCTAACTGCTTTATAGCATTCTTTAAATTATTAAGCTTCCACAACATCTCCCTACTTTCAGTTTTGTCATCTACTGGCTCTCTAAAGTCTCCAGTATTTGCCAGTTTAATAAGGTCTAGCAATGTATTTAGGTATATTACAGCCTTTGAGTCTCCAAAGCTCTCTCCAGCCAATTTATAGACCAATACAGGCTCTCTACCAAGCACTTCCAGCTTCTGTGTTTGCTTCCACCAGTCTTTTATGTGAGGGACTTTGTGGTTCTTTGCTTCAATACCAACATTTCTTCCTAGTATTACAAGTGAAGTATTTATATCAGCTTTTTCTCTGTTGCCAGAACCTGAACCAGCAGATCTACACGCCTTTGGGTCTAACCCCTTCTCTTTTATTTGGTCAGCTATATAGTCCTCTAACAGCTTTCCTTTTTGTATTGCTGACTTAGGCTTCATATACTTAACTATTTATTATTAACTAAACTGCTGTTCACACACATTGAGAGCAATAGCATTAGAAAAAGTCTCTTGTCCTCCAAGCATTGTCATCACTCTGCCTTCCTTTTTATCATAGTAAACCTTTAATTCCCCTTCTTCTGTTTCAGCTTTTAATATAACAACCTCATGAACATTTAACTCATCTGCCATAATTTTTAGTAAGCCACTATAGTAGTTTATGTCTCGTTTGTTTTTTTCCATACTTAACTATTTATTTATTATTTCTATCTTTGTTGGTTTCCACTTTAAGCCATGGTTGAAATAATCAAATGGGTTAGTTCTTGGTTTAGGTTTTTTAAGATATATTAACGCTGTTGCACCTTCATCAGTCACAAAATATTTATCTTTATCCTTCTCAGCTAAGAACGCCCACGCTTTTATTTTATCCATATACTTAACTATTTATGTTTTTTAATATTTGTTCTTTAATCTCATCTGAAAGGTTATTCTCTATCTCCAGATCAACACCAAGCCATCGAACTATATCCTTATTATCAATCAAATTTTTTTTGTAGTCCTCGTTAATTATTTGCCTTAACACCCCTATTCCTTTCTCCAACTCACTTTTTGGAACAAAGTTTTCCTTGATGAATTGTTTGATCTCCTCTCTCTTCTTATACTTAACGCTACCAACTGGACACTCTCCAAACATTAAATCAAACTCTTTCATTGTTTTTTTTATGATTTGTTCTAGCATATTTAGGTATTTATGTGCTTAAATAATTTTTCAGCCCTTTCTTTTGCTTCCTCATAGGAATAGCCATCTTCAGAATTTGAGTCAATTTTTCTGCGACAACTCCCAAATTCATAACCTTCACAATCAATAAAAGCCCAATAATGACCAGTTATATCAGTAACTTTCCTTACTTCAAAATCTTTGTATTCTTTTGCCTCTGTTGATAAATCACAAGCCTTTCCACATAACTTGCATTTGTAGTATTTGGTTGTGTCACCAATGACACTTACATCTGATTCACAGCATTTTGATTTTTCTTCTTGCATATTATATTGTGTTATTTTTATTTATTTTTTCAATATAATATTTGTACCTTATATAATCAATTAACTTAACAAGCAACAAAGGACAAAATTTGCTGTCACGAACTAAGGATAACCTACAGTAAGTTTTATGTTTTATCATACTTAACTATTTATTTTTTATATCTCAACTTCCAAACAATGTCGTGTACGAAGTCCAGTATGACATTATAATATCTTGGTCCACACAGCCCATTGTTTTCTGTGTAGTAGATACTCTGGTAGTCACCAATAATATACCCGTAGATGTCTTTTATGCTTGGTTTTTTCATACTTAACTATTTATGTTTTAATTCTCTTTTTATATTCAGCTGGTCTTTGCGAAGAAGTACCATAAGCGTCATCTCCACCACACTTAGAGCATGTTGACTTCATGTTTCTGGCTACCGCTGAAAGCTCAGTACACATGCACCAGTTTATTTGTTTTTTTATGTTTTTTAATATTTGTTCTCGGCACTCGTTCCAGCCAACAATTTCATGGTCATTATTCTCAAATTGTTGTTTTTTTTCTGGCACAACAAACTCACAACATTCTTTAATTTTTTCTATCATAAATTGTTTTTGTTTTCCTAATAATTCATTTACTGACATCTCCCTATACTTCACCTGCCACACATTATCAGAAAAATCCTCAAATTCTTTTGATACTTCTTGGAGTTTTTTATCTAAAATGCTACCTGTTTCTTGTTTTACAATAATTCCACAATTAGAACAAACATCAACCATGAGTATATGTGGTGGTATTTTTTGAAGTTCACCTTTATTTCTATCGCCAACCTCTGATCCTAAATTTACAGTTAAAATTTTAGACTCACAACATTTTGATTTTTCCATACACTTAACTATTTATGTTTTTATTAATTTGGTCTCTAAGGTCTTCTAGTGAATGTATCCAATATTTCTTGCATATTACTTAATGTTAAATGTTTTTACTTTAATGTCTTCATTATTTCTCTTATAACATTCACAGTAACTGCATTACCCAAGGTTTTATATCTCTGTGTATCACTTATTCCATCCGTCCAGCCATCAGGGAATCCTTGTAGTCTTTCACATTCAGTAGGGGTTAATCTGCGGATTTTTGTTTCGTTACCAATTAAGCTGTCCTTTGCTATTGCCTGTGCTGTTAATGCTCCAACAGGCTTACCATCTACTGGCACACACTCTCTATGTCCGTCTGAAAAAGGTGTATAATCTCT
>Ga0098068_1000105_pt1 | contig 36069 bp, 44 predicted proteins | sample 26BtaG_FD_75059 | JGI IMG/M metagenome (GOLD analysis project Ga0098068, IMG submission 75059) | Marine viral communities from Cariaco Basin, Caribbean Sea - 26B_WHOI_OMZ_CsCl | ecosystem: Environmental > Aquatic > Marine > Oceanic | place: Caribbean Sea: Cariaco Basin | collected 2014-11-09 | reverse complement strand
TGCATAACGTTTATCCGAATTCATCTTGTCTACTGTGGACTCCTTTACGAGTGTCGGTGCCTGTATATAACTTTGCCGAAAGACCACCTTCTCACCGCACTCCCTACATACTGCGTGGGTGAAGCCACCTTTCGGTTCTCCACACTTCCAGTAATGCGTACACACAACAATTCCTATTAACATCTATATACCACCTTTATAAAAGTTTGGCAAGTTGCCCTATAGCAATTTAAGTTGCTGACTGTATTTATCCTCACAGGCCTTAAGTGAAACAAATGTTAGTTGCTGTCCTATCTCTAGTCCAGATGTGAACCAAGCGGTCGCGAACCAACTACTGCTGCTTTTACCGCTAGGTGTTTCAAAGTTTATTCTCTTATCGAACAGGATTATCTCTATACCATGCTTCTTGAATAATGCCTGTCTCTTCCGGGTTTCCAAGGTCGTTAAGGGTAGAAGCAGGGCAAACGGTTTTCCTAACTGGTAGCACCGATGCAAGAACTTCTGTTTGATTGAGAATGGGGGATTAGTGATAATGCAGTCGTATTTATCTGGTTCGTAGGTTAGAAAGTTCTCCCCGGTAAGTACATCGGATGCTATTACTTGGTGCCCTTGGCTTTCCAGAAAACTGCTTAGATATCTCTTTCCAGCAGCACATTCCCAAATAATCCACTTCCTCTTTATAAAAGGCAATAATGGTTCTAGTGCCAAAGGCGGTGTTTGGAAGTTATCAAACCCATTTGTTGATGATGGTATTTTCATGTTAGCTTCAAATCTCCATGACCCAAAGTTCAGCTTTTCTTAAACGGTGCCCTCTCAGGCGATGTATGAGGGCACTTTAATCGAATGCAAACAACTCCCCATCGGTGTCTAGCTTCACGGAACTTTCTCGCCCGGTCCACCAATCAAACATTGCGTCGCCATCAGGCCATCTTTTGACACTTTCTTTTCCCTCGGCTACTCTCTTATCATATAACTTGTTCGTGGCTTTTCTCAGCCGGCGTGCAATATCCGGCCAGCGTTTTATATCTCGTTGTTTGTGTTCATATGATTGGTTAGGGCACAAGACACAACCAATCCTCTTAAAACCCTCATCATATAACGAACAATATTCTAACTCGGTAAACCTTATATATTCCCATATCTCCTGGTTGTCCCAATCTATCATAGGATGCACATAACGCTTTGAAGTCTTATAGCATGGTTCAACCATCTGCCTTGCTGAACGCCTGGATGATTCCGCCCAACGGATGCCGGTCAAAACGATACGCCCATTGCCGTGCTGTTCTTTATACTCGGCACAACACCACTTCTTTTGGGCAATAGGCAAACCGCGAGTAAGTATATTCTCAAAGATAGACTTCCTTACTTTCTCAAAGTGGACTTGGGGATAGTTACGCCGGATAAACCGCACCAGTTCCGGTGGATCTATCGTGGTCGGTGAATAGTGCGCATCAAACTTAACTTCTGCGGTTACAGCCAAGTTCAAGAGGCTAATGCTGTCTTTACCACCAGAGAATGCAAGATAGTATCCTTCAGGTGGTTCAAAGTTCTTTATCCTCTCAATGGCTACCTCTATCTTGTTCTTGCCATCGAAGTTAAGTTGCAGAACACTCATCAGTCGGTCCAATCAGTTATATCGATTTCTATTCGCGGTGGGCTGCCGTAATACTTGTTCGCGGTTAGTCGGACTATTTGGGCATCATCATGGTAAGCGTATTTGTTCAGGGCATCCAAGACAACCTTAAGCATATTGTCTATATCAGGTCGTTTCACCGGCTTGAGGACTTTCTTGGGTATGCTTTTGGGCTTCTCTATATAGAAGTCCGCGTTAAGCCTCAACGGACAGCCGGCCGGGAACTTGATGCCTGTTTTCATAGCCTCGTTCCTGATTTGCATTTCTAGCTTAACTGTTTTGCTTGGTGTATATACGCGGGTCCGCACCTTGTCGCCATCTTTATATGAACTAGCTCTCGGTCGTTGCTTGGCTGCTGGTTCGACATATACTATTATATTCATCATTCACCCTCACTTATCAAGTCGCTACCGCACTCCGGGCAATAGCGCTTATTCTTTAGTTGTTTTGTTTTGCAAACGTGACCACATTTAAGGCATTTACATTTTATGCTCATTCTTTTCTCCTTTACAGTTTCGTTTGTGTTGTTCAATTCTCTTCAGGGCGGTCGGCTGACCCTCTCCCGGCGTTATATAACATAAGAACTCCATGCCGCACTTCGGACACACAACATGAAACTCGTTTCATTTCAACTTCTTTTCCTCAATCTGTAATCCGGTGCCGTGTTCACGAAAGTCTTTGACTGCTCAACATCGTTGAACCTACTCCATATCCTCGGTGCCATATCCTTTAAGGTTTGGGCATCAATGTTTGAGTTAATCATGGTTGACTTATAATCGTTGTACCTGGCACCAAGTATTTCCTCGATGGTATCAAGTTCCCAATACTTGTCCTCGGATATCTTCAGCTCATCCAAAACAAGGAATTGTATCTCTTTATAGTAATCCATCTGCCGGCGGTACTCGGTCCTGTCCGTGCTGTTCATGGCTGATTTCAGTCCAGCGTACACTTCAGCTACACGTATGAACTTTACCTCATCGTGATTGGCCATTAGATATAATGTTGCAGCGTGACCCATGTGAGTTTTACCGTTGCCGGTTGGTCCCACTATAAGTATGTTCTGAAGTTCACCTTTAGCCCATGCTTTAGATGCCGATAAGATATCCCTTAATTCACCCTTGGCTGGCACGCGGAATACATCGAATGTTTGGTGGTAGTCGACTCCACCCTGAACATAGTTCTTCTCCCCGGCTATATAAGCATCATGGCTGTCTTGCATACAGCCGGGTTCGGTGCAATATATAAGTTTCTTACCCTTGCCAACTACATCGATTTGTACCCAACCACCAGACTGAGCGCAATAGCAGTTTGGTCGGAACGTGAAACCATCCTCATTCAACTTCCATTGCGATTGAGTTGTGTTGCTGTCAAGTTCACACTCTTTCTTAAAAGCAGCATACTCTTCCGGCGTGGCGTTTGCTTTCCACTCCATGAACTTCTTAAGTCGGTCTTTGCGTTCCGGTGTATCAAATATCTTGTCTAGTATCTGCCTCATGTTATTTGACATTTTCTAACCTCGTATATTTACTTGCTTCCCTTGGCTTATTGGGGTTCTTATCCCCACGCTTCTGTTCATTATTAGCGAATGTTATCACGGCGCCTTGGAAGTCTTTATAACCTCGCTTATTCGTTTTCTCATATAATCCGACCTCTTCAATCAACCGCTTCAATCGGTCCTCGCCATACTTCTCTTCCAAGTGGGCGTATTCCTCATCGCTTAATAGTACATTCTTGAACTCGCCGTATCGGTGCCTGACCACTTCTTTCTTTTTCTTCTCTTTCGCCGGTTTGGGCTTGGGCAATAATGCTGGTTGCACTTCAACAGGCTTGCGACTAGCTCTACTCTTCCCAATCCACCGGGTATAATCTTTCTGTATTCCAATTTTCCCATCCTCATCTTCAAAGAGTACCAACCTTTCTATCAGGGATGCTTTTGCCCTGCTTACTGATGTTGGTAGCATTTCGGTCAACTCTATTATTTTCTTGGGCTTGATATCTGCGGTTTTCTTGTGAAAACCATAAGTCATTCTTATCACGGCACGGATAACTTGCCATTCCTCACCGCTGACTTTCAGCTTGCAGAACGCCTCTTCCAGTTCATTAGCTATCTTCACGTAGCCGTTACTTAATTCCGGTTTAGCCAATAGTCTCTATCTCCGCTATTATTCTGAGTATTTCATACGCTACTTGGGGGACAATGGCGTTTCCAAGTCCTTTAAGTCGGTCCACCCTAGCGGGTATCCCATGAGCCACTCTACCCACGTTGGGTTCAATGCCCCACCAATCTCCGCATTGAGGTTCAACGCCCTCGGCTTCCCATTCGACAGTCGATTGTACTGGCTCGGACCCGCATTGTTCTTCGCATCGTCCCCTGTCATTGTCGGCAACATCTTTGCTGCTACTGACAAGCTCGGTCCCATCTGCTTTGCTTTGGGATTCTGACGTCTCTTCTCCCATTGTTCCGGTGTTTCGTCCACTTCCAATGCCTTCGGAGTCGGCAGGAGTTTCCGTATCCGGTCGGTCAAGTGTTCCTGCTTGTTGGGCCGGCTGTTCAGCGTGTCCTTGTAATCCCTCTGAGTTGGAGTCGGTAGCATTTCCGCGTGTTCCACCGCACTCTCCAGATAGTTCATCGCTACATCGTGACCTTTCCGCTTCGCTCTCGTTTCGTATCCCTCTTGTCCCCCCACTCGCGGTGTCGGCCACATCACTTGTTCCCTCAAGTTGGAACAACCGCCCTTGTTCGCTGCGTCCGACCTCTCTTCCGGTTTCCTCGTGTCTGATCTGCTGTCCATCGCTTGTGGGGTTGCCCACAACTTCTGCGGTTCTTGGTCCACAAACTCTTCCGGGCTCGGTGTCCGCCCCTTGCGGAACTCGTGACTTCTCTTCGCCTCGGTTGCCCTCGGTGTTCCTAGCCACAATCCAGTACCTATATCGTCGGTGGGGGGCGTTGACGCCACAAGCTGGAATACATAATAGGACGGGTTGCCCTTGTTTAGTTCGTGGAACTTCGTATCCCGCTTTTTCAAGGTCTTGGATAATTTCATCCAGTATTCGGGTTTGAACAATCTTCCACTTAATTTCTGTTTGACTATGCTTCTCGAACTCAGAGATAAACCGTATGTCACAGTCCTGAAAACTTTGAAGGGCAGCAAGTTCCATTTCAGCAGTTGTAGCCGGGAAAAGAATGTTGTTGATGCCGACAACGTTTTCAGCAAGTACCCAAGTTGGTCTGAGGTCTTTAATGACATTGAGCATTGCTGGCCAGAGGTAACGGTCGTCTGTTGTGCCTGTTTGCTTCCCGGCGACACTAAAAGGTTGGCAAGGGAACCCGCCGGTAATAAGGTCAACTGTTGGCTGCCCTCTTTCTCTTTTATCGGTTCCATGCGGTTCGGTTCCAGTGACCCTTGTATCATCGCTTCGGCTTCCTCTCTCGTTATCTCCCCTGCTTCCACTTTCGCCCTCATCATCTTTATCATCCCCTCGGACCTCGCTTGCGAACCTGTCGGTGTCGGATAGAGCTTCGCGTATGTCTCCAGGGTCGGACCCCAAGCGGTCCCTGTCGTGTGGCTGATTGTCTGACCGCCCTTGGTCAACTTTCTGCCTGAGTGCGGTCCCCTCGGTGTCGCTGATGGTGTCGGTATTAACTTGTCCGGCGACTTCTTTGATTTTTTCTCTGTCATGTATATCCTCTACTATCGGCACGTTTGGCCAATGTTTTTTCAGCACCTTTTGGCAATACTGGTCGATCTCAACAAACCCTACGGTTTGGAAGCCAGCCCAATGTGCTGCAAGGGCAAAACCACCTATGCCACTAAACAAGTCAAAGTGCTTCAGCATATTGGCTTTATCCCATATTTCCATACCCAAGGGTTAGTTTTCCATGAATTATCTATAACTGTGCCATCTTTCTTTTTTTTAGGTTTGCCGTTTATGCTGTCCCAAAGCACTTGAAATCCCCAAATGCCATATTGTTTATCAATGCCCTCTGCCACCGTATCGTTGTAACTTATATCCTGCAACCGTTCACCGCCGACACTGGTGATTATTCCCTCGTAGCGGTGCATGAACTCAAACATAAATATATATGGTCGCAACATAGGTTGTCTGCCCTCATAGTCCCATAGCTTTTCATATGCTTTCATAGGGATATCTTTAGGGTTCCATTCCCTCGTTTCCCCATCTGCATACAAACACCTGACTGAAAGCATGGTATTGTGGTTGCTAAAATCAACTGCGAGTATGTGCTTCTCTGGGACCCAAAACTTATCATCAATCTCAAGCCTTGCACGCACTCTGAAGACTCGCCCATCATCTGTCCCATCTGGTTCTATGAATGGCACATGCAGATACCCGCTAGGGAATGGGTGTAAGATATGTGGTCCGCTATCTTTATATACACGACTGTCCCATTGGAGGCCACTAAAATATTTACTAGATACGTTGTAACCGCAAACCGTACTGGTCCCGGCGGTGATAACTCGCCTAGTTTGCGATTTTTGGCAAGATAAAAACTTTTTTAGGTTCTCTTGCGTAAACGATAGCCTCTTCATTTGGAAACTCCTGTCTATATTTACCATCAGGGTGTAAGCTGGCCCTCTTCAAATTATTCTTCAAAAACACGGGTACTTTTGCCCTGTCGCAAGCGTTGGTTATATCTTGTATCCACTCTATCGGCACGGCTTTATCAGGCTTTGTCTGAGCACCTATGATAACCCAATCAACGGCTAGTAATCCATTAGTTACAGGGATGCTTTCTAGTAATGGTTCAAAGCTAATGAATTTCGTTTTTGCTTCAATCAACCTTAATTGTTCAATAGCCCTGAGATATTGAATTTCGTTTGTAGCGCTTACGCCTACCCAACAATTATCAGGGTACGGCGACCATTTAGGTAGGTTCTGCGGTTGTTTGGTAAGTAGTTGGAATGTATGTTGGGGGTTGGCTTTGATTGCAGTAAAGATAAGCTGTTGCCAGCTATCCGGTATCTCATCACCGAACATATCACCCATATTACATACGAATATCTTTCTCGGTGTCTTTACGTTTACATCATTCAGCCGGTTCGGCCAGAAGCGAGGCGTAAACGGGTCCTCAATGGCTGATTTGATAGACCTTTCGTGGGCTTTGGCAACAATCATATTGATAAGCATGTTATCTTTTAGCCGACCGTTTGCCAACTTCCGTGCATAACAATAGCTGCAACCTTTGGTGCAGCCAGTTATCGGGTTCCATGTGTAGTCTGTCCACTCGATTTTTGTTTTGTTCATAATCCCTCACTTAAGTCCCACTAGCCGGGGTCGAGGCAGAGGCACCACCCACTCCCCAACCCCAACTAGCAGGGTCGTTATTGTATCATTGATATTCCGCACCGGCCAGCTTCAGGGTTGTAAAACCCGCAATCGCTGTAAGTGCAGTTGCCGTTCCGTATTGTTGTTTCTACTTCTTTGGCTTCTGGTAATAGCTCTAGGTCGCTAGATGCGTAATACTCGGCTATTATGCCGTTCAATGGACATTTCACTTTACTTCTCCTTTTGCTCTTTATTGAGCTTTGTTAAAAACTCGGCTATTTCAGTTAGGCATGAATTGTTGTATTCCGTGCCTGGGTTTGGGATATATACATATTGTCGCCAGGGAGAGTACCACTCAATTCCACCTAAAGAATATAAACCTTTCCTGTTCAATACTTCCCATACGCTTGTTTTTGGTTTCTTTCTAACCTCTGCAAATATCATGTACTTTGTTTCATACTTCCTCATGCCGCTATTACCTCGCAATTCGTTATTTGCTGGACTACATCTTTGAATAGTTCAGCATCCGAGTTATCATTTGATAAATGCAATAAGTAAACCTTTTCCATTTTGCTTAAATCATTTGCCTTAAAGAACTCTATGACCGACTCCAAACTCATGTGCGATTGCACGGTTCTCCGGAACCGTTCATTCTCTATCGTATCATTGTCCGTGTTCTGCTTGATTATTGTCTCGCTGTAATTACATTCTATCATTACGTGTGTGAGGTCTTTAATCTGGTACTTTATATACTCGGTATCGGTAGCATACAGCAAGGTTGTACTGCCGGCAACCACCACAAAACCATATGGTTGTTTAGCATCATGTACCGTGTCGAAGGGCATCACCGCCCAACTGCCTATCTTATAAGCTCGCCCTGTAGCCATAGGATATATCCGATGATGCTTTATCGCCAGGGCTTCAGCCGTGCCCGGCGACATAAAACAGGTAATTCCCGCCGTACACAACTTTTCTACCGCTTTGCAATGGTCCTTATGCTCATGGCTTATCAAGGCACCTGTCAGCGAAGATATGCCGTGATTTAGGGCAATTTGGAGTTCCTTAAAGGGTATGCCAGCATCAAGCAGCAACGATGTTTTGCCATCACTCAATCTATATGCGTTACCCTTGCTACCTGATGCTATTACCTGTATATCCATGCGTGCCTCACTTATGATTTAATAGTAAATGGATAATCAAAGCCATAATGATAAACCCAAGTATCATGCCAATATATATCCAAACCATAGTGCCGACTTAAAACGGTGGGGTGTCGGCGGTATTTTCCTCGGCATCCTCGGCTTCGTGTTCCTCGATTATCTCGGCTTGGGTTTGTGGCTTCTCCGGTTCAAACGGTTCCTTGCCATCGGTATATCCAAGGGCTTCGGCCAGCCGTTCATCTTCCGGTGTACCTCTGCCTATGAAGTCGCGATACTTGCGTATCTTATCTATAGACATAAGCTCGCCATCGGCTTGTAGTCCGTGGGCCCTGCAACCGACCTCTTTCTCCATTGAGAGTTGACCGTTCTGCATTCCCGGCATCTTGCATGGGCAATAGAAACCTGTCTTTGACCATCCCCTTGTATCTTTCTCCAAGTCGCACTCATGCAATGGGCAAATGCCGAACCACGGTGCTACTGGCGGAGGCGGTTCTTCCGGCTTTTCCATTACCTCGGCTTCTGATACCACTTCGGCTTCTGTTACTACCTCACCGACTTTAGCCTCTTCAGGTGCCATAGCTTTTTCAAACTCCTGAACTTCGGCGCTGGTTTCGGTTTCCACGATAGTTTCCGGTATCTCCAACTTCTCCGAATTGGCACTCTCCACGTTCTCATCGTGTTGTGCCAAGGCAAGTTCATCATCCGACCTGTCAAACGACTCTCTAAACAGGTTGCTATCGTTACTTGTTTTGATAACGAACTTACACGCCTTGTTCTCCACGGTCCGCCGACACATTTCAACCGGGAACTTAGCGTGCGTACTGTCCGCCTTTTCCCAATCAAGTTTGCTTTGGTTCCATGACTTATGAATTTGATCTATGTTCATTATCTCCGAGTAGTCTGGTCGGCCATCGGTGAACTCAATAGTGCAATAAGCACCAGTGATATTAGCATCATTCACATTGGTAAACTTCTGAATGTGCTTATCAATGATTTTGCGACCCTTTTCGGTGCGGAATATAACCTCATCGCCGGCATATATCACGCTGGAATAAACCTCTTTGGCACCGAACCGCTTGGCCAAACCCTGATTACCGAACCTGGAACGCATCATTGCCAGTTTCTTGCCATAGGCTATGAAATAGCATTGGTCCTTACTCGGATTAAGCCCCTGTATAGCCATATCAAGCATTGCGTTTGCAATACTTACCTTGGTGCAAGCCTCTAAAACCGGTTTATGGTCCTTGGTTTCGGTTTCCTGTAGCTTGAGCCATGCCGACTTCAACGCGTTCCCGGCGCTGTAATTCGGTGGCATTATGATAGAACCGTCGTTGATGAGTGCCATTATACGGTCCTCGGTGTGTTGCACCAGTTCGTGCGGTTTCAATACCGCTAACGCTGCTTCCTGTTTCTCTACTGTTAATGCCTGTTCCATTTTATTTACCCTCACTTTCTTTGATAACTATTTCTACTACCTCTGAGCACCATAGACAATCCTGTTCACCTTGGCAACGGTCGTACATATATGTGTTACAACCGCCTGTTTCACACTGGTAATCGCACGCTGCTTTTAGTTTCTCTACCATTTTATTCCAAGCACTCATGCCAATACCCTCAACTTTTTATCGTCGGCACTCACATACATTCGTATCTGTTGTGCCTCGGTCGCCGGGATATCTGTTATTGCCTCGGCATTGTCTATAAAGATAGGTGCTGTAGCATTGTAATAGGCTTCAAGCCGATTGATTATATCGATGCCCACGGCTATCTGCATACCGTTATTAAGTCCGCCGCTATAGGGCACGCCGTTTACCATCGTTTCACAACACGGTTCGGTTCCGCCATTGATGTTCTGCTTGAATAACTTAAACCTAGCCAATGTAAACTGCGAGTTTATCTTATCCTCAAGTAAATCGACCTTGGCTTTCTCAAACAGTTCTATCATATAGAGTTGCTTTTCGATTGCCTCAAACTCGGTGGCCAGCGTTTTCTCTTTTTCACGCAATTTATTTATGCGTTCCTTTATCCCCTCGGATTGCTTGGCTTCTGCCAAACGTTGTTCCGCTTCCTCACGTTTACCGATTATAACCGTGAGTTCATCTTTCAGTCGGTCGAAGATATCTTGGCTTTCATCCTCAAGTAGTTTTATCTCACCCTCAAGTGCCTCAATCTTGGCCTTGGTTTCACCGCCATCTGGTGCCGGCTGGTCCTCAAGTGCTTTGATATCTGCCTCTATTACCTCAAGTTCATCGCGGTTCCCTGCAATCCTTTCTTCCAGGTCTATGTTCTCTCGCGTGAGGACATTGATTGCATCCTTACAAGCAAAACCATCCGCTTCAATTATCTTTTTCATTGATGCCTTTTCCTCATTGAACTGTTTAAGTGCTTCGGCATTGGCTTCGGCAATCTTGGCTTCCGGAATAGGTTGGGCACAAGTTGGGCAAATAGCTTCCGTAGAAGCGTTATGGGTTCGGTTATTAACCTCATGCCATTTCTTTGTGAAGTCCGCCTTGCGTGTCTCTTTATTGTCAATGCTGGTCTTGTTACCGGCAATAGTCTGTTCATACGCCATGATAGAACCACGTAGCTTTTGTGCCTGAATATCAAGGTCCGTAATCTGCTGCCGAATATCGTTATCAAGCCCTCGCGAGGCGTTCACTAGGTTCTGATGTTCTGCTTTCTTCAATGCGAGGGCACCACCAGACACAACGTTATCAATCTCGGCTTGCTTCTCTTGCCTCTCTTCGCCTATAGCATCGACCTCGGCTTGTATGCTATCAATATCACCGGCATCAACCAGTAAACGCGTATCCTCATCAATCCGCCACGGTATTTCCTTCAGGTCTTTACTGATAGCAGCACGCTTGTCTTTGGCTATCTTCTCATAGTTAGCCATAGTTTGCCCTTCCAGCATGATACCGATATCCTCAAGACGGTCGTCGCTGGCGATAACATCTTCATCACTAACATCACCGCATATATCCAGTAAGATCTCACGCCTTTTCTGCCAACTGATATGTTCGTTAAAATACTTGGGGTTCGTAAGCATTCTAAACAAGTCCTCATCAATAAGGGTGCTTATATAATCCTGATACTCTTTGGCTTTGGCCGGCACATCGTTTATATAATAGTCGGTATCGTGGCCGGTGAACTCCGCCAGGGCGGTGCCTTTCTTTTTGGTGTACTTCTCTCTATAGACTTTACGCAACTTTATATCAGTTGGTGGGGTGTTCGGTTGGGTATCTATTTGGAATACCGCCTCAACCTCGTGGTCCAACTTGTGCAAAGTTACTCCATCGGTGCCGATAGTCTTGATTTCAAAGTTGGTGCGGTTTTGACTATCTTTATTAAAGAGTAGCCAAGTAACTCCATCCATCACTGTTGTTTTGCCGGTGCCGTTATCGCCTTTGATAACCAAGTCCTCGCCGAGTGGTTTGAGTTCATAATCCCTGAGCCCCTTAAAGTTGTGTAGCTTTAATGTTTGCAGTTTCATTGTGGCGTTCCTTTCTTATCGGTCGCGTGGCGGTGGGGGTGCGGTGCCATCGGCCTCAAAGGTCTTTATTTCCAGTTTAAGTTCTCCGCCAAAGTGGGTTTTCCAGTATGCTACAAGCTGACTGCCGACCTGTAGCCAAGTATTCTTGAATGGCAATACCCGGATGATAGCCCTCTTGTGATACTCCGCTTTCCATTCGGCGTTATGTATCTTCTCGTTCATAGCGGTTTGGCGTGCCTGAAATACCTCAATCGCTTCGGCAAGTTCTTTAGCTTCTGCCAGGTCCTTAAGATACGGTGGTGCTTCTGGCCTCTTGAATAGCTTGTCCTCGGCTTCGAGTTTCTTATGTTCCTCTTGCCACATAAGATAGCTACCGACTAATTCCGGCAACGGTTTGGCTGTAAGTGCGATTATCTCATTTTCAATCTGTTGTTCTATTTCCTGCCTTGTACTCATGGTAGTGCCTCACTTTCGTTATTAGAATAATGGTGCCTGTTCTTTGGGTATCGGTTTCGGTCTGCAACGGCGGACTAAACGCTTGTAGTTCCATAGATGTGTTTCGCCGGCAAATAGGTCGTACTGATTCCGCCTTAAATCTAGCGGTGGGCGTGCGATTTCCTTAAAGTAGATATTACCATCGCTAAAATCGATTTGTGCCTCTTGTGGTTGCATTGGTGCCTCACTCTCTAAAGTGGCGTGCCATCACATAATACCACTTGTTTTTTATTTGTCAAGCCCCTGTTTTTAAGTCGTGAGCCCGTAGTGTACTCCCATATAACCCATTACATAGCTGGCTGTAGCAAGTCGTACATCACTAGGGTTTTCATCAAACTGTTCACCGAGCTTAAGTATTCTTTCAAGCGTGTTCGATAGTTCGTTCCGGATTATGTACTCGCACTTACTATTCTTCAAACGCTGATTTAATACCTCGCCCCTCATTTGATCTGCCTTAAAACACGCCTCACTACAATAGGTTTGGCTGTATCCCTCATCAAAACTCACTCCACATACATTACACTCGTGCATTTTAGTGCCTCACTTTCTCCGCTGATAGCGGTGTTTTATTTCACCCTGAATATCCACTTGAATAACCGCTTAAGTCTGCTCTCCGGCGTTGTTATCCGCGTTATTCGCGGTATATGATAGACAACGCGGGTATCGTTATTATGTGTCGGTATTCTATTATCTTGCATAACACTATTCCGCCTTTGCTGGAATTTTATAGATGGTTGCTATAAATACTCTCGGTGTACGGTACTCCGTTCTCATCATGCTTTACACCCTCGGCTTCTTCATCGTAAACATCATAATCCCGGATATTAACCTCTACATTCTTCGGCACTAACAATCCATCAATCAAGCCCTCACGTATATCAATGTTGACTGTTTGGGCCGGTGCCTTTGCTAGACACTCATCACATATATTTACGGTAAATCCTACGTTCTCATGCACGAATGTCGTTACATCGCCGGTGGTATCGCAGCAATTACAACCGTTCTTGCTACGGTAAACTGATACCTCATCTTTCCGCTTGTCTTTGATATAGTTTTCCAAACACTCAATGGTGTGGCTCAACTCACCCTCATCAATAATGCTTACCTCAAGTACATCGCGGATATCCTCAAGGGTGTTTTGGATTGCCTCTAGTGTCTGTTCGGATATCGGTGCTACTAGGTGGCCGACTATCACGCTATCAATGTCGGTACCATCAACTATAGGTAGTTCCTCGTATCTATCTTCCATGCTATCCCGCCAGCTCACATATTCATTTATGATTGTGTCTTTCTGTTTGTTGTCAAACATTGTGGTGCCTCTCCGGGTGCCGACTCTCGCCGGCACCCTTGTTATTATTTTGTATTGCTTATATTGCCATAGCCTCTTGAATCATGTCCTCGGCTGCAACCTGATATGCGTTGTTCTTGTGCTTGATACTGCTGATAAACGCATTCATCATTTTAGCCTCACCGCCTCGCTCATGTACCTGTATATAGCAGTTGTAACCATCAATCTCGGCCCCGGTTTTGTTGTCGGTGCTACGCTTGTAAACGAGTTGCAACCTAGTTGTATCGCTCTCAAAGTCTAGCAACTCTTTCATATTAGATAGCACGCTATCAATAAACTGTTTACTGCCGGTCAACCTTATACCATCCTGATCGTATGTACTGCCCTTGTGCTTATACGGTACCTCTTGCATCATTACCGGTGCGTCTGGTTGCAATGCTTTCCAGTGTGCTATGATTTCTGCCTTGTTCATGGCTGGTGCCTCACTTTCTTATATTTATTTACTCTCCATCGTTGGGGTCGTTACTACCGGCCTCAAACTTACACTCGCGGCCCTTGCGTGTGTCCTTGGGGCTGTGGCTTGTGCAATCCCTCTTATAGCGTTTGCACTTGTGGCATAACTTTGCACTCATGGCGGTCCTCACTTTCGTTATTATTTCGCTGGAAACTTTATTTTGCCATTATCATGCCGGTGCCTCACTTTCTTTGTTGTCTAACCATCTTGATATTTCACTTTCATGCTGTAGCTGATCTATTCGCTTATAGCTCTCGGTGCCCTTAATAGGTATCCATTGGTAACTGCCTCGCCCTCGGCTGCAATTTATCTCTAGGTGGTGGCACCTAAAGAAACTGGCGGATATTTTGGCAACGTGTATCATATGGGCGGTACTCATTGGCTGGCCATGACATACGCCGGGTTTTGCCAGTATCTCGCAACTCAAGCAATCGATATCATCGCTGACTTGCAGCACTTTACCGCGGTCGTCGTTATAGATTCCTGCATAGTAACTCGTTATCATTTTGGTGCCTCACTTTCGTTATTAAAACATCATTGGTTCGTCAAGGTTTTCCTCTGTTATGGTTTCAATCGTTGCCCCTATGTGTCGGCTCATTTCTGCCCAAGTTTCCACTTGCTTATCGCAACCCTCATTTGTGGCGTTATTGTGCCATATATCGTTTTGAGTGTCGGCAATCTCGGCAATGCAATAGAGTAGATTTGTAAAGCTATGTTTTTTTGCAATCCCGGCTATGGTATCACGTTCTTTATCAGTGATTGTATAACTTGGGGTTGGTTCCTTGGGTGGTGCTGTTGGTTCCGGATTCGGTGCCGTTGTGGGGTGCTTGTATCTGCCCCAACCTTGATTTGGGTCTCGTTCTGATATGGTAGTGGGGGGCGTTCCGCTGTAGCAATCTCCATGTATGTACGCGAGTCCATCGCCCTCGTTATCATTAAACCATAGAGTGCAAACCTCGCCCCAATCCATTTTCCATTCAATACTATTCATATCATCATCAAAAACACGCCCATAGCTATCATACTGCCCTTGCATTTGTTCTATGACTTTGCCGTTCTTTAGTAAGAATAGATATACATACTCACCGCTGAAGCTGTCACTATTAACTGGTTCTCCACATATATTACATTTTTGACTAAAGCAACCCATTTTGGTGCCTCACTTTCTGCCGGCAATCCGGCGTTATAATGTTACTGATAAATATGTTTCATCGGCTCGCATTTCGTTAAATGCCTGGCGTTCTGGTATTGCACACTCTCCACATATCGCGGTTCGTGTCTTGGGGTAGTATCTTATTTCATCGCCCTTTGTTATGTGCCGGCCACACTTGCATATACTATCAAACTTGGCTGTTATGTCTCGTGGTTCGTTATCGTAAAAATTTCGTCGGTGGTATCTCATTTTGGTGCCTCACTTTCTAGTTAGCTTCAAAGTCGGTTGCTATTATTACAACCTCGGTGCCTATGTGTAGCAAGTAAATTTGAGCTAAACCATTTTTATATTGTGCTCGGATACCCTCAAGCCCAAACGGTGCTAGTTCATTGCTTACTGCAACGTGGCTAACTTTGGGTATCCGGCATTGTGCAATAGCTTCCTCTATCGCATCCGCATCCATTCGCGATAGCTTCAGCGGTGGTGCTTGCCATTGTAGCCGGTCAAGTATTGCGTCGATTTTATCGCGGTCCTTTGTGTATTCTTTTCCTACACTTGTATATGTGCGGTCCATCAGTCGGTGCCTCACTTTCTAAATATTTTTCCAGCGTTCTATTTATATCAATTTTGGGCAATCTTTAAGAGTGCAACCATCATCGGTCTTATATACACTCTCACAAGCGCTACATATTTTATCTATGCGTTTTATATTCTTTGCGTGTTCCTTGTCCATCAGCATTTTTATATAAGCAGTAACACGCTCAACTAGTTTTTCGTCCTTCGTCCATGTTGCGAAGTGTGTGTGTGGTATGCCTGATGGGTCCTGGATAATTTCAATACTGTATCTCATTGTTCTGCCTCACTTTCTATTATTCAGCGTTCCAATTAAGGTTCGCCTCTTTGAATGGGCAATATGTAATGGCCGTGCTGCCCATATTGTAGCGTGTGCATACCCATATCACTCTATCAGTTTCTTTTTGGTATTCCTCAACGTTTGCCGGGCAATCTTTACATACTGGCTTCGCTTTACTCATTTTGGTGCCTCACTTTTATTTATTGCGGTACTCTCTCGCTAGTTGTTCGCCGGCTTCGGTCCGTGCTTGCTCTCTCTTATTGTATGCCTCGATTTCTTCGCATACATGGCGGTGGGCTTCGCACTCTGCCGGATATTCTTTATATTGGCATTTATCACACTTATTCATCTTATAAATCTTTCTTTCGGCCGCTGAACTCCATATATTCAAATTTGATGTTGTTCTCTCTGCAATAACGCCATAGTGGGGTGTATTCCTCGGTTATAATATATTCCTTTGCTACTAGGTACTGCCTGGCTGTCTCTAAATATTGTTCGCCATAACCGTATTCCATTGGGGTCTTGTGTATGGTTTCGCCGTTTACTATGATCTGACTTGTGTGGTATGTATTGCCGTTTACTCCATCGAACCATTTACGGCCAATAATAGTAAGCGATTGAATAGCAGGGGGTTGCCCCTCGGTGCCGTAGAATGTGCAACGTTGCCGGTTGCAAGTGGTGGGTGGGTTGTCGCCTTTGATTTCATCGTAGTCTTGACAGTGGTTGCAATGGGTTTCCTTTGTTATTGTGATTTCCTTTAACATGGTGGTGCCTCGCTTTCGATTGATAGCTTCATTATAGATATGTTTCATATATACGCAATAGTCGGACTGCATGATTTTTGAACGTGATTTAGCCAGTTTTAGCTACAATAATTCATAAATCAATTTTGAAGCTAAATACAGTCCAAGTCCAGGCTTTGAGGTTGCGGACTGCGGACTGCATATGTTATATAATTGATATGAAAGCGTGCCGGCCTCGGTCGGTTCTCTTTCCTTCGGTGTCGGTCCATTGTGGCGGTGGGCCGGCACCTATTTATTTTTCGGACTGCATTTTTGAACGCTGGAAAAAGTCCAGGCACTTTATTTTTTATCGGACTGCCCGGCGGACTGCTTTTTCGTAGCTAAAACTGGCGGACTGTTTGGGGGTATATAATTACCCATTCTGAAGCTAATAGAGCCCTCTAGGGTCCAATTTGGGCGTGTTTTGGCATTTTTAGCTACGCACTAGCTATAATTCGTAGCTGATAAAATAGCAGTCCACTCTCAAAAATAATATTTATAGCTTCGTTTACACTCGATATGCCCGGTTGTGCTGATTTCTTAACATGATTTATCTAATTAGCCAATTATCTAACTTGATAACATGATTTATCTAATTTGATAAATAAAATTATCAAACTAGCCAAGTATTACACTCACTAAAAGATAAAAGATAAACTTAAACATAAATATATATTGTAGACTTTTATTATCTAATTAGCCAAGTTTTAACGCTGTTAGGCTTGACATTAACCGGGCAATCTATTATATAACTCTTATGGGTGCTATAGTTCCTGATAACATGCCACAACCGCCTAAAGAGTATACATATACTCAAAAAGAGGCTGATTTTTGCATTCACTACGCATTTAATAATAATGGTACTGAAGCAATCAAGGCTGCACATTATGATATATCAAGCGATAATTCTGCCGGCGTGCTTGCTAATACCATGTTAAGCAATATTAAGATATCGACCTATATATCTATTATAAAACAGTCTTTATTATCTCCCAATATTATAAATCGTGCTGAATCTCTCGAAATATTGAGTAAAATAGCACGAAATACGTACTATCATGGTAAAGATGGCGATATAATTACACCTAGCCCCAATATGAACGCGATAGATATAGTTAATAAAATGACAGGCGAGTATGCCCCAATTAAGCACGCTATGCTTGGGCGTATTGTATTTGATATTGAGTTTGTAACCGGTGAACCAAACGAGGCCGCCGATGATGCTATTATGTTGGAGTGAGTACGATATGCGTATCTTATATAACAATACGATAAACGCAAACAGTACAATACCATCGAGTGCCCGGTACTTGTTTGTTGTATTAGGTATTATAAACTTTTCCAGCGTGTGCGTGCCCAGGTCCGCGCGGTTAGTTATATCTAAGCCGTTATTATTGCGTATGATCCGGGCGTGCGTGGGCTTCGTTTTGGGGGGCAGGAAAAAAAGCGGCAACGCGTGCGCCCCAATGCGATATGAGTGTGAGGTGGCTAACTCGAAAACTTGGTCCCTAGCTTCGGTTTGAGATAAGGGGGTTTGTTGTGAGTGGAGTGAGCAAGGAAGAGTTCGAGCGAGACTACGCCGAGCAGAGCGGAATTGATGTGGAGGATTTGCGGGTGTGCGGGTTGTACGCTGAGCCGTGCGATTGCGGTCAGAAAGGCTGTCCGGGATGGCTGATGGCAAGCAGAAATCAAAATCGAGCGCTGGCGCGCTAGTCGTTGACAGAATGAACGCGCCAGAAACCCACCCGGTACACGAGTGCTGGTGTGCTTGGCCGGTGGAAAAGTGTCGCTGCGGATTAAAATTAGGTTGGAGGACAACAAGATGATGGAAGCTGTAGTCGCTGTTACTGCGAATTATTACCACGTTGAGGATGAAAATTACGTTCAGCCGGACATTTCAAGCATAACATTCAGTTCAGGTGTTTGGCCGGAATACACATACGGTTATTGGTGCCAGGGTTGCGGTTTATGGGTGAATTGGGGTGAGAGCCATGTTTGTCCTTGTTCCAATCCCTACTACTACCCGTGGCCGTGGAACCCTGTGCCAGAGGATATTTGCCCTGATTGCGGGGAAGTGGTTGAAAGGTGTCCGACTTGCGGTAAGATCAAAAAGGATAAGTAATGCCAAAACCCAGACATGGAATAACTAAAGGTTACTCTCATGAGCCTTTATCTAAAAAGAACTATCATCGGTATGAAGAGGCTAAAAAGGGAGTTCGTAATGTGGAAGCGGATAAAGACGAGTAATGTAATTGCTCTGTCTATTGTTGGGATGGCAATTTATACCATTCAGCAATGCTTCTACTATGCTGACAAAGGCGGATTTTTAGATAGACAGATGATAACCACTGTATTAGCTGTAGCGAGTAGTGCGCTAACGATAGTCTTAATGCACTTTTATGGGAGAGAGAGAAAGAAGTAATGCCAGTAGCAGCACCAGAGAAAACTACGCGTGTACGCATAAAGATAAGGAAGCCTAACTCTGAAATTCAGACGGACTTCGTTTGGGACACTCATCTTCGGCAAATCATAAAGGCTGGTCGGCAGTTGGGTAAAACGGTGGGTGCAGCGATAAAGGCAGCCAGCGCTTTTGTAGGTGTATGTTTCGATTGCCGCGGTCTACCTGGGGATACCGATTGTCCGCATTGCCACGGTACAGGTAATGTGGTGAAGGAATGCCCAACCTGTCACGGTAAGCAGGGGAACGAGGAGTGCCGTCTCTGCAAGGGTAGTGGGTATATTGTAGACCAACAGCGTGTTTTGTACGCCGCACCGACCGACGAACAGGTAGCAAAGTTTTGGTTTGAGGTATGTACTGCCCTAGCTCATCCGATTGCATTGGGGATATTCAAAAAGGATGAAACTAAGAAAGAGATAATAGCCGTAGGAACCGATATTAAACTTAAGGCCAAGACCGCGTATAACCCGAATACGCTTCGTGGTGGTACGTGGCAATTACTGATACTTGAAGAGTTCCAGCTGATGAAAGAGGAGACATGGGGTGAGGTTGGTATCCCGATGCTGGCTAGATATCGCGGTACCGCTGTATTTATATTCACTCCACCGCGTCTCGGTTCCGAACAGAAGAGTTGGGCTAAAGACCCTCGGCACGCTTCTAAACTGTTCAATAAGCACAAGGATGATAAACCTGATAAGACCGGTCTACAGCGCTGGTTGTGCTTCCACGGTACATCACATGATAATCCGGACTTGGACCCGGATGCCCTTGATGAAATGCTCGAAGATATGGACAAGGATGCGTACAGGCGTGAAATTCTTGCCCAAGATGATGATATACAAGACCTGTGGCTTGTGAACCAAAACTGGAATGAACACCTTTGTAGAGTAGACCGCTTCCCCATACCGAAAAACTGGCCGGTTAAAACCGGGCACGACTTCGGACCAGCAAATACCGTTATGCTTGCCGCGGCTGAAGCACGATTGCCGTTACCACCGGGCGCACCGAAGCATATGCGTGCCGGCGATATGGTTATTTTTAAGCAGTACAAGCCTGATGGGGCTCGGTCGAACAAACAGCACGTACAGAATTGGGAAGATATCACTCGTGATTATAGGGTTGTGAAGAGTGTCGGCGGTAATAAATCTGGTGAAGACCAAATAAGACAGGGGTTTACAGATATAGGCTGGCCGATGTACGAACCGCTGATAACCGGTCCTAACTCCGTTGGGCCTCAAATTCAGCATATTGTTAAGTTACAAGAAAACAATAGTATGTATATCTTCAATGATGAGAACGGCTTGTACCTTGAGTTCTGTAATATGATGTGGGAACTTGATGATGAAAACATGCCGACGAATAAGATAGCAAACGAGAGTAAATACCACTATTTTGCCGGGTTAAGGTACTTGGCACCGGAATACGAAGTGGGCATAACCTCAAATGAATTACCAGAACCAGAGGATTATTAAGGGGGCATCATGGCTTCATCTGAAACAGCGGCACTACACAAACCAATGACTACTATCGAGATAGCGCGGAAAAAACTTGAATCTGAGCAATCAAAACGTGAACGTATAAAGAATACTCGTTCACGCATACTCATGGACGAACCGTATGTTATGCGGGATTGGAAAGGTAATAAGATAGAAGACTGCTATCCGGTCAACCATAACCTTGCGGCTACGTTTGCTGAAGATGTTATTCAAGACTTGGTGGGGGCAAAGTGGCAAGATACATACAAGGGCGATATCAGTCCGGACCAAAATAACAGACTGTTTCTTTTAGTCGAAAGTCTTATGGAACAAACAGATGAAACTTTGCGTAAGTCAAAACGAATATCATCATTACAGGAATGGATTTCAAATCATATTTGCCATACCGGACTAATCGGTGTACGGTGGATTGCCGAGGTGGTTGATGGAAAACTGAAGATAACTTGTAAGCCGTGCGATATGCTGAATACGCCTTTTGAATACGGTGTTGAAGGGCTTGATGATGGCTGGATTTGCCCTGTTACATGGCGCACTTGGTACTCTCTCATAAAAGAGTATCCGAGTTTAGAACCAAAGCTAGAGTTTACTAAAGAGTTGATACAAGTATGGGATTGGCATGATGCCGAGAAAGATGAGTTGTGGGTTGGTGACGGATCTGAGGATTCAATCTTGGTCCCTCGGACATACATGGATAAACCTGAAGAAAGTATTAAACATAATCGTGGCTATCTCCGCTTCGTGGTTGCCGGCACGAGTTCTGGTTTTATGCTGAATGATAAGGACTCAAAGAAGCATGAGGATGAGGACATACTGTTTCTTATCAGGGATTTGCTTGATACGAAGTCTCGCAACGAAACTATCAATATGACAGTGAGTATGAAAAGTGTTCGCCCTGCATATGAACAACAATTAAAGAACCCTGCTAACGCCCAAAAGGTGCCGAAAGATGGGCAAACATTGGGTGTACCTGAAGATGGTATGCATCAGATAGTAGATACCGGAGATATCAAAAATGCATCGATACAATCTACCCAAAGTGTTGATTACATGATATCGCGTGGTGCGGTAGCATCAACCAACAATGACCGCCAGGGGCAAACACCGCCATCTGCCCTATTGGTGCTGGAAGAGTCTGAAATGCGTAGCAAGCGGCATACCTCACGCAAGAACGCATTGCAGTATTTCCGGGAAGACCTTATCCGTTTGATGTTGAAACAATTAACCGAGCATAAGGGTGGGATTACAATAGGTCGTTTAGGTAATAAAGATGAATATAAAAGCATACCGAAACCCGATAGATATACCATTAAGAGCAAACTAATGACCAAATCAAAGAAGTTGGACTATACGAACATGATGGTGGGTATGAATGCCTTGAAAGTGTTACCGCCTAATTTCGTGTATAAAAACATAATGATGCTTGAAAACCCTGATATTGTCGAAGAGGACAACGATATCTATCGCATGAGGCGAACAAACCCGATATTTGATATGTATTGCCAAGCGTTCTCTTCAATAAGAAAAGCCGAGAAACTAGAGAAGACGGACCCAGAGAGAGCCGATTACTACTATATATCTGCGAAGACTTTAGGTATTGAAGCATCAACATTACTGAAAGCTCGCAAGCAGCAACTTCTCGGACAAGGTCAACAGAACGGCAATGGTGGTGGCAATGGTAAGGTTCCTGATAATGTAATTGCGCCAACAGCAGAAGAGGGCAAAGATAACCCAGGTAATGCTACCGGCCCGATGATAGACAATGTAATGAACTTCTAAGGGGTGTGATATGGCCAGTAAATACAAGTTCACAGTAGAAGACTTAAACGCAATGATGAGTGAGGCAAGCGGTGATGCATTGCCTAAACCGAGTATCAAAGGATTTAAGAGTAAGTTGGGATTAAAAGATACGAAAACCGCAAGCCCGGTTGCTACCGAAACACCTGGAGAAATACCTGAAGTAGAAGGTGAATGATGGCCACGCGCAATCTCGGCGCCGGCTTACAAACCAGATTAGCTGATATGGGATTGACTCAGCAATATGAAAAAGCTGGTGTAATAGAACAGATACGCCTTGGCAAAATAGCTGAAGAGGCGTATGGTAATTTACCTAATGAATTAACTAATCTTTCTTCCGTTGAAGCACAAGAACAGTTTGATGTTACTTTGCCTACAGACCAATGGCAACTACGGATTGACCCTACAGCCGCGGACCCATTCGGTTATGTATCGCCTGAAGGATTGACCTACGGTAATGTCGTGAGGGATGATGATGGCCTCATTACAGATTACACTACTACCTTGCCTACAGGTGAAACATACTCATTAGCCGATTTAATAGAACAACAAGCGATAATCGGTGAGCAAACAGCGGTGTCAGATCTGTACCGTCAGGCTTTTGGCATACCGCTTGAAGATGTATATGGCGTCGGTCCGCATGGTGGGGAGAAGTTCAGTGTAATCCAGCGTGGTGTACCTGAAGGGCAGATGTTCAACATTATGCTTGAACAAGCTCGCACCAATCCGGATGGTTTTATAGGTGATGTAGTTGGCAATACTACTATGGCTGATGGTCGACGTATTCTTTCACAGTTCTTTGAGTTTGAGGAAGAGGATTTAGTCGAAATGTATGCCGGTCATGCCAGAACAGAAGAGGCTATTGGTATATATAAAAACGCATTCCCTACTACCAATATGAGTGATGAATCTATTATCAGCTATATGACCGGTGTATTTGAGGGTGATAAAGCAGCGAGTTTTATAAAGGATTTACAGTCGGTCGGATGGAACGATGCCACGATTGACCTATTGAGTATGATGTTCGGTGAACTCACACCCAATGATTTGCTTGGTATCTTCGGTGAAGACAGCGCTTTGAAGCGATTGGCTGATTTGATGTTTGAACAGGACTTAATCGCTGAAGAGTTTGGTGGGGAATTGCCACCAGGGGCTTTGTTTAACCCTGAACTACAAGGATTACAAGCCCTTGATTTGCCTAGTCTCTATATGATGGGCAAGGCCTATCAGGGTATGACAGGCGATTTCCCATTTAAGACGAAACGTTCAAATGTAAGTTCAAGTGATTTAGAGGCAACACCTTTTGGTTGGGCACCGAAAGGGAATTTATATGTGATTGATCGTGATGCTTATACTGCGAGGGAGTTCTATGGCCTCACTTTGAAGGTGTTGGAACGCTACGAAACTCTCAAAACGGAAACTGCATATAAGTTCGGTCGCAACCTAATATCCGGTACTGGCGCACTTGTTAATAATATAGGTGGTGTGTTTCGGTGGCTAGGGGCTGAAGGTATTGGTAACAGGATATCCGAAGAGGCTAGACCTCTTGTGCAACTTGGGATAGGAAGCGACTTGGGCACGTTCCAATGGGGACATTTACTCAATCCTGAATTTTGGGCAACAAGTGTTGCATCTTCTCTTCCTACAACATTGGCACTTATGATACCGAGTATGGGTGCATTCAGCCTTGCCGCCGGTGGTGCTGCTGCTTTGGGGCTTGGGTCGATTGGTCAAACTCTAGTAGGGGCAATAGGTGGTGCGTTGATTTCTCGCCCACTCGAGTCCGCACTTGAAGCCGCACAAACCTATGATACCGCTAGGGCAAAAGGGCTAACACATGCTGAAGCATCCGCTGCTGCCCAACAAACATTCAAAGGCAATATGGTGTTGGTGCTGTCTGATGCACCACAGTTGGCCCTTGCTTTTCTGAAGGTGCCAGCCAGAGTTGCAGCTATAAAGAATGTCGTAAACAGGGGTTTAGCACAAGTTGCGTGGACAGGTGCTAAATTCATCATAGAAGGGCTTACCGAGGGCGGTGAAGAGGTATACCAAGCGATTATACAAAACAAGGCTTTAGGTGATGAACGCGCCTGGACACAAATGCTGAATGACCCTGAAATGCGTGAGGTCTTCGCTATAGGTGCCGTGATGGGTGTAGGCTTTGGTCTAGCCGGGGATGTTATGCAACGCAATGGGCTAGGGACAACTAAAGTTCAAATGAACCGCCTTGAACTTGGTATTCTTTCCCGGTTGTCCCCTGAACAGCAAACACAATATCACACGAGAAAAGCTGAACTCGTAAAAGGTGGTGTAGATAATACTGCTGCTATAAAGCAGACATTAGAAGAAATGGCCGCGGAAGACCCTTCAATCGTTCAGAGGGCAGAAAACATTATCAAAGCCACAATAGCCCTAGATATCGCACAGCAAGTTGTTACCGATAATAAAGCGACAGTTGAGACTATAAGGCATAACTTAGACAAGACATTAAATGAACTTGATGTTAAACCGGAAGAGATTGGGATTACAGATAAAGACCTTGATATCATTGGGCAAGAGGTCGCACCTGGGCAAGAGTATATGTACGAACTCCCGCCAGCACGTTATGAAAAGCGAGGCGATGCGTGGACAATCCACGACCAAATAACAGGTATCAATATGTTCCCTGACCAAGCATTTAAGGATAAAGCGTTTGCACAAACTTACTATGAGTTCCAGCAAGAACAAGCACGAAAATCAGTCGCACCAAAAGAAACCGAGGTCGCACATGAGTTCACATTAGAACCGGGCGAGTGGGAAGCATTCTCAAGGCTTTCTAAAGAAGAGCGCGTAGCACGTATAGGCAAATCACTTGAAGATATGACATTTGATGAATACTTACTGGCGGTTGACCCTACATGGAATATGTCTGATGATGCTAGTAATGTAAGGGGTAGATTGCACGACCGATGGGAAGCTCAACGAGAGGGGCAAACTGAAGAGAGATTAGTCACGGACACATTACCAGATAACTTCAGCGGTGGTGCTACATTCAGGGGATATCACGGTACTGCTACACGACCTGGTGTTGAAAACTACGCTGTAATAGAACCGGATGCCGCACGGTTAGACAGAGAGGAGTGGATTAGGGATTCAGAAATACCTGAAGGTGATAGACCATTCGGTGTCTATATAACACCTGATTACGATGTAGCAGAACACTATGGGCGAGGCAAAACAGTAGAAACCAAAGGTGAAATCAGGGTTATCCCGGTAGACATTAAAATGAATAACCCATATATAACCACTACAGAGAATATTCCTATGTACCTGTCCCATGAAGAGGCTATGAAGCTGAAAGAACAAGGTTATGATGGGATGGTTGTTTTAGAACGTGATAGCAATAGAATCAACCAAGTTATAGGCTTTGACCCGGCTGAAGCATTAGATATTGATAGTTTGGCCGCCCCTATTCCAGAGGGTATCTATCCGAGTATCGATGAGGTTCTTGCCAAGATAGATAGTTATAACGAGGAACTTACTTCGGACCCATTAGCTCAAATCCGCTTCCAAGTACCGGTAAAGAAAAAGAGGGTTGTAGTTGATGGTGTTGAAACTGAAAAGGGCAAGGGCTTTAGAGAAGTCGATATCACATACTTTATCAGCATCCGTGAACAGACATTCCCTGAGTATTTTACCGTGAAACAAGCCAAGATACTCATGCCGAACCATAATTGGAGTAAATACGAACAAAAGGGCACTCGGCTATATAATCATATCCCCAAGGATGAAGTGCTGGATGATTTAACAAAGAAACTTGATATGGCACCTGATGAGATAGCAGAACAGGCTATGCACATAAGGGATATCCGAAACCAAGTCAAACTGTTAGAAACTGAAGTTACGACCATCAAGCCTAAACAGGCGACAGATCTGACACCGGCACAGAAACGCAAGATAGTCCAACTGTTTGCACAGTACCTTATAAGTCCGGATGCTATCAATGCTTGGGATTTAGTTAAGGCATTGAGGACCGATATCAGAGCTACCAGGGCACAAAACTATTTCGCGAGGCTTGAACAGCTAATAGCAGAAGTTAAGGCTGCCGGCAAGATACCTAATATGGAGAGAATAAGCAGACAGGCAAGGCGTGAAACTATGTCTGGCAAGTTCCCCACATTAACAGAAGAGTATGTCCAAGATGTTACCGGGAGAATGCGTAGAGTGCTCTTTGAACAAATACATGAGGTATTAACAGATGCCTATGAGATAATGAATACTGAGACTGCACTTGCCAATGCCCTTATGGGCAAACCAATCCCGCGTGACCCTGGTACTACTGGTCGATCGGCCTTCACTCGGTTATATAAAGTATTCGGTTCTGACCCTTCGGTGATACAGGCTATCGAACAACTGGCTGATGAGAAGCGGTCCCTTGCTGAAGCGGCTGGTAATCTTGTTGAGGATTGGGTGAACCAAGGGCAACCGCCTAGTATGGTAGATGCTGAAACTGGTGAATACATCAAAGAAATCCCGGCGGACCCAAATTATGATAGCTTACCTCAAAACGTTAAGGATGATGTGAACTTACTGAGGTTGGAACTTGCCCTTGCCCCACCGCGTCGACCAGGGGCACCGGTGAGGACAACTCCGGACCCAACTCGGATAGTTAGATGGCTTAAGAAAATCGGCTTGTTCGCTATGGACATAGGTAATATGATACGTGCTATCCGAACATCGATTGACTTATCCGCCGGCCGACAGTTGGCACCTTTGATAGTGTCACACCCTGTTAAGTTTACCAATGCAGTTAGAAAAGCATGGTCGGCTATGTGGTCGCCTAATTCGGCTGATGCCGCATGGACTCGGATAACAAATTCAAATCTATACAATTTGGTATACCAAAAGGGGCTTAAAGACTACGGTGGCGGCCCCGGTGGAGGTAAAGGTGACTTCTTGCGACCTCATGTTATAAACCCGGATGCGGCAACACCTGATGTTGCACTTGGAGAAGAGTTCGGTCAAATGAAGGGGCAAGAACGCCTGATACCAAAACTAGTTGAGGGTGAGTTCACCGAGGGATGGCAAACACTTGCCCAAAAACTATTTGTCGGTGTGCGAATGTCTGAACGTGCATTTATTACTATGACTAATGATATGACTTGGGCACTCTATGAGGCACGCCATGAACAATTACTCCAAGAACGCGAGGATATTATTGATGGTAAGCGTAAAGGTGATATCCCGGATATAGTCAAGGAAATGCACGAATGGGCGGTGTATCTTGCGGAAATGACCGGTCGTGCCAGCCTTGGTAAAACACTATCAGGCGGTGCCAGGTTCCTCAACGCTTTCTTCTTTGCACCGAGACTTATGGTATCACGCTTGGTGGCGCCGAGGCACCTGTTCAATAGTAACAAATATATCCGCAAACAAGCATGGAAAGATATGACCACGTTTATCGGTATGTTCACCGGTGTATTATTACTCGGTAAACTGCTTGACCTTTGGGAAGTTGAGTTTGACCCACGTAGTGCCGACTTTATGACCGCCAGGGTGGGGAATACTCGTATTGACCCTTGGGGCGGTTTTAAGCAATATGCGGTGCTGTACTCCCGGCTGGCATCTATCATAATCGCACAAGTGGACCCAACTGTAGAAACCATGAAATCATCGACGACCGGTGCAACCAGTGATACAGATATCGGAAGCATCCTCTTTGATTTTATGAGAAGTAAAGCTGCACCAATGTCCGCTGAAGCCCTTAATTTCTATACCGGTAAAAACTATGTAGGTGAAGAGATAGATGTTAAAAATCCGAGGCAATGGCTTGAGGCAACGTTACCGTTCTCCGTACTTGATATCATGGAATCGTTCCTAGAAAACGAGTTCGCTGGATTAGGTGTTGCACCATTCGCTTTCATAGGAATGGGTGCCCAAACATATACTGGTGATTGGAGAGAGGACTTTGCCCTTCTCGGTACGCAAAAATATGAGGACAACGAATTTTACGGTGATGTAATCCCTCTATACGATGTTAAGGATTTTTGGGCTGATAACGCTGCATCGTTCTCCGGAACCGACCCTGAATTTGCCAGTGAGGATAGGGGCTTTGAACCTTATATGATTAAATTCGTTGAGGCGGTATTCTTAAAGAATGAAACGCTTAAGCACATACCATCGCAATCTGTAATCGAACTCAATGCCGACCCTGCCGAGGGTTCTACTTTCGAGGACTATTATGCACTATGGCAACAAAGGCAAGCCCTGGTAGCTGCTGGCGACCAAGCTGCTTTAGAAGCATTCGATAAAGGTGAAACACCGCACGGTGATGTTACCTCGAAAGCATATATGGGTAATATGACACAATCGCAATATTCATTACTCAAACAGTATTATCTACTCGATGAGTATGACCAGCCTGACTTCTTAGATGTTCACCCGGAACTCACCCAAAACCGGCAACAGGAATATTTAACCGACCGACCTGATGAAAACGCCTTACTTGCCATTTGGGGACAGGCACCAATTTACTCAAAACAAGCCCTAACAAGGGCTGAGAGCCTTGTTAAAGAGTTAGGCATACCAGAGATATCGGTTACAGAATATCTGCCCAACCCAACGATTGCAAATGAATACTTTGAGCGCATAGATATCGTTAATGAATTTGGCCGTGGATCTTGGGAAGATAAGTTGTACCTCGCCGAGAACCCTGACCTAAACGACTTCCTTGGGTATAAAGAAACCGAAATACCGATTGAAGTATTGCAGTTACAGGTAGACCATCACGACCTCTTCATAGAACTTGATGGCTACAGCGATGAAACATCTGATTTTTATATCGCGGATGATGAACTACGGGCCCAAGCGATAATAGATTTAAGGCAAACAGTGATAGAGGCTGGTGAACATTTCACAGAACTACCAGCGGATACCGAGTTCAGGGATATAGAACGCACCATAGATATCGTAAAACTCGGATACGGCGCCGATGATGATATAGTTGCGTGGCACGTAGGCTATATGAGGCTTGAGGATGCCGGGGATACCATAGGCGCTAAACTGTACCGCGTTGACAATCCTGAATACAATGATATGCGTACCAGTGAACTCATTTGGGGTGACTCAAAACTTCAACCTATTGATGAATCCCGCATACCGATATGGCGGATATCCGATACCTATAAAGAACAGGATAATCAATACCAATCTATACTTGACAAGTACAGTCAAGACCATACAAGTCGTGACAAGGCTATAGCAGATTTCCTTGCTTTGCCGGAAAACAGCGATTACCGTACCGCGAGGCTTGAACGTGCGGGATATGAGTTAGGATATACGGACCCTGCCGAGTATGTGGAGTATATGAACTTACCTGATACTGGTCACTGGCGAGATAGGTTCAGGCATGAACACCCGGACTTTGATGCCATTCTTACCGAGGCTCACGGGCTCACGGCGGTAGACCCATCAACTATTCCAAATATAGAATATGACCAGTTATACCAACAATATCAGCCTTTATTTGATGCGTTTGCTGACCGAACAGGTGATGCTCTTAATCTGAATGCTGTTAAATGGTCTGATAAGATGGTGGCTGATGGGTTGTGGGATGCCGATACAGCCGAGGCGTTTAAGGAAATCTATTATCGCCGTCAAGCGTGGGGTGTGTTCATGCCAGAAGAGTACGTGGACAACTATGTAGAATATTATCTACTGCCTCAAACGGGATGGGCACAAGAACGATATCTCGCGGACCACCTGGAGTTCTATTATAAGATTAAAGAGGTTAAAGAGTGGACTGATACTATAGAGTTCGATAAAGTGCCGACTGAAGAGGTCGAAGATTTATATGATATCTATATAAATGACCCGGAGGTAAGTGCCACAGCGAATACTCGCCTTAATTTCCGATATGAGAACCCCGCACTAGATGATTGGATGATGCAAACAGGTAAGGTTTCAGTACCGGCATGGCAACGTGTCGAACTTACTGAAGCTGATAGAAACGCATTAAAATTGATAGCTCTACAGGAAGAATTTGAAAATCTAAACCTTGATGAATTATTAGAACAACTTAGGAGGTAGAATGAAAAGTAAAGCTAGGACTTGACAAATTAGATAATTTGTCCTATATAAATAAACAACAAGGAGTGATCTAATGGCCGAGAAAGATAAAAACCAAGTGATAGCCACTCAACCTGGTGACAATCCGAATCCGCCTGATGGCAAAACCTATTCTAAGACGGAAGTTGACAAGATGGTAGAAAAAGCGGTCCGAGAGGCTACCGGCAAACAGGGGCAAACGTTCAAACTGGAAAAAGACAATCTGAACGGTAAGATTAAGACCCTGACTACTGAAAACACTAACCTCAAAGGAACCGTTGAAGGACAAAAAATGGAGGTTGAAACAGTCAATAATACTCTTGATGAGTTGTCGAAAGACGACCCTGATAAGAAAAATATTGCTCGATTGACCCGTGATTTGACTTCTGCCAAGAAGAGTGTTCAGGTTGAGAAAAGAGAAAACGCGGCGGCAAAAGTTGAGATTGAGGCAAGCAGAAACGATTTAGATACAGACAGACGCGAAGTCTTCATTTCAAAGATAGCAGCCGAATATAAAGACAGCAATATTGAAGCACTCACAGAAATTTGCGATACGTTTGGAGTAGGGGCTGACATCGATAAAATCCGCAAAGCGGCAGAAACTAAGTGGGAACCATTGAGTGCAGAACCAGAACCAGAGACACCCGATGTTCCTGTAGATTCTAACGATAATAGCGGAGGCGATCACCTTTCCGACACAGACTATTTGACGGCCTATGGTGAAGGTAAAGTCAATGACCACGCCAGGGCTGAAAAAATACTCGCAAATTTGTAAAAAGTGAGGGCTAGTTAAATGGCTACAGGAAATACGACCACTGATGCATTAGCCGATAGTTTACCCACTCTGATTGCTTCGGCTCGAATAGTAAGGGAAAACGAGGGTGTTATGCCCCAACTATGTGACAGGGTTACTTTGGGAGAGGGCGTTGGCCTATCCTGGAACGAGGTAAGTCTTGCACAGTTGACCGCCCAGGCGATCACGGAAACTACCGAGCTCGACAACCCGCAGCAGCTTGAAGACTCTCTAATCACGATCACACCGACCGTGGTGGGGATAGAAACTTTCATAACAGATAGGGTTGCTGCACGGATCTCCAAGAACGCACTCGCCAGAACCGGTGCTTTGGCACAGAACGCAATCCAGCGGAAAAAAGACGAAGACGGCCTCACTGCCCTTGATGGTGCTACCACTTCGCTCTCTGGTGCTGGTACCACTCTTGCTCATGGCATAATCAGCGCTGCGGTGGTAAGGATTAGCTCTAATACAACTGAGCCCGGAAACCCGCCTTACAACTGCGTGCTGCATGGCTACCAGATCAGAGATATCTCCGATGAGTTGACCGCTGGTATAGGCACTTACAACGTGGATAAAGGTCTTACCGCGAGGGTGTTCAGTGAGGGCTTCAGGGGGATGATCGGTGGCGCGAAAGTATATGAGGACGGCAATATCGGCATTGACTCTTCGGACGATGCCAAGGGCGGTGTATTCGCCAGAGAAGCCATTGTCCTCGTACAAGGCCGTGCACCTAGGGTAGAACCCAAGCGCAGACCGGAGCGTGGCGGCGGCGGAACTTCTCTTTACCACTATGATGAGTATGCCTACGGTGAGAGAAGCGCCGGAAACTGGCTGTATGAGGTATACAGCGATGCAACCGCACCTACTAGCTAGAGCTAGTTAAGACATAGCCAAAGAATATAGAAAAAAGATTGGAGATTAAAGAAATGTCTTATGGAGAATTTGGAGTACTGGAAGTAAAAGATCACTTTCTTGGCTTTGAGACGGCCACAATGGGAACAACCATGCTGCCGTGTGGTAGCAATGGCGTAAACTACGTTTCGGTAAACGAGGGTAGTTTTGCCGCAGTCACGGACGAACCTGGTGGGGTTCTTCAGATCACCACAGATACCGGCGATAACGACAACTGCTTTCTGATGATTGGCCCATTCAAACCCGCCGATGGTGGGGTTGTTATGGAAGCCAGACTGAAGATGGCCGATATCACCACCGGCGCTCTGTATGTGGGCTGGACGGAAACTCTCGATGCCACGACTCCGGTAATGCCGGCTGAGTTTGCAACCGCTACCATGACCTATAACGGGTCTGGTGGAATTGTCGGTGCACAGTTTGACTCTGATGGCACAACGGACGATTGGCGTGCTGTATTTGGTGACGGTGGCGCTGTTAATAGCGATGCCGATGCCAACGGCACCAGAGCCAATGAAGCGGCTGTCAACGATGAATACGATGTAATTCGTGTCTTTGTTGGACCGAGTGGACGCGGTGAGGTCTATCTGAACGGTAGACTGATAAAAGCGGTTGACTCGGTTGTAACCACGTCCGATGTTGGTTGGATGTGCCTGGGTATCGAGAACCGATCTGGTGCCGCAAGCGTGCTGGAAGTTGACTACTTCCTCGCCCGTGGCTATGTCGATTGGACTGTATAATTGAATAATAGGCTTCGCCGGTGTGCCTGAAACACCGGCACCTAAAATCAACTGCGGTGTTATCCGCTTTTAGGGAGAAATCAAATGGCGAAGAATACAGGTGCAATAAAACGTGGCTGGACCTAGAGCGAAAGCGATGAAGAGCTACAGGCATATTGCAATGGCACAAAGGTATTTAGTATCCACAAAACTAACGGATTGATTGTTGAAGTGGATGGTTTCGACCTTGCCGGCCAGACTTTGACCAGTGTAAATGCTTCTGGGTCTACTGATATGACTACCTGGTTGGCCGCTTCTGCTGGCGCCGATGGCTCTGATGATGAAGATCCGAAGTTTGCAATAGCAATTAAAGTCGGCGGAACTGTAGCATACGTTCCTTGTTTTGCAACTATCTAAGCGAGGTTTATAGATGCCAGGTGTTGTAGTTGGCACTCATTATGTGATTAAAGATGAGCCTTGCATGGGGTTGTATGAGATAAACGAGCAATCCCTAGGCAACAAAGGCTTCCACCGTTACCAGATCGTGCATGTGGTAAGGAATGATCGACCGGCAGAATACCGCAAAGATCTGGGTCCGGTTTCACAATTCAAAGGCATCGATCAGTTACGCATACCTGGCGGCGTGGTTGACGGTAACAAGTTTCAGATTTTACACACAGTAGGGGAACTAATGAACATAGCTGATGATTTGAGGGGTGATTGTCCCTTTGATAAAGCGGAATTAGCTGGTGTCCACAGAATAAAAGACTAACGGGAACCGATTAAAAATCGTGGAGGACAGTCTGATGGAAACACAAACAAAAGAAGAAAACCAAGCAATCGTAGATGAAATGGTGAGAGACGCGGAAAGCGCACCAGAACCAGGGCTAATAGCCACAGAGAAGGTTATTAGCCCTGGTGCCGAAACCTCTATGCCAATGGTGGCAAGCAAATTAACGAGTGCCGGTTATGTGTATATATATGACACTGTAACGCATGAGCCGAGCTTAACGAACCGGAACATGCTAACGACGCAGTTAAAGAAAAAGCGTCCAGATGGGTCAAATGTATTCACCACGCACAAGCCAAAGGAAAAACCATTCAAGGGTGCTCTCAAGTGCATGTTGCACGAAGACAACCCTGAAAGAGCTCATTATAATGAATTGGGATTGCCAACATGCAGAAAGAGTAACTTGACGGCGCCATTCCATGTAATGAGGCATATGCAGACTAGGCACAAAATGGAGTGGGGTATCATAGAGAAAGAGGCCAAGGATATCAAAGAAGCCGAGGACAGGGCTTTCCAGCGATCGATGATTACAATGGCCTCAACCGGAGCGCCGGAAGAAAAAGCTCCGCTTTATGTCTCTGATAAACCAGCCAAACCAAAGGAAAAAAAGAAGAGGCGCAAGACAAAATAGAATAAAGGGCTTCGGCGGTGTGCCTAAGAAACATCGCTACTTTAAAAAAGGAGTGTGTGTGTAATGATACACAGTTTATGGAAAGACGCAGTAATCACAATAGCAACTGACGACGATTTAACCGCAGAAGTAGACCTAGAGAAATCATACGAAACCCTGATAGTCTTAATCCCCACCTTAACCTCATCCGATCTCACTTGCTATGGCTCAGAAACCAAGGGTGGTACTTACTATGCGCTTGGGAGCAGTTTGACCGTTGCTGCGGGAACTGGTGCTTATGCCGATATATGGAACATAGGTGGGTTTCAGCACATCAAGATAGGAACTTCCGCAGGACAGGCCGCAGACAGAACCTTCCGCGTATGCGGTGTAAGGAGTTAAGCCATGCTTTCAAAACTTTATATGCTATCACAGTTGGAAGATATTTTTGGCATAACAAATACGTGGACTGCTACACAGACGTTTTCTGACGGCCTTATTGTTGCCGATAATAAGGTGGCTGCTATCGGTACGACCAGCGATGGTGTTTTATACCTCAGAACAGCGGTACTCAATGCTAATACAGCACTTACGGGTGTGCTAATCGGTACGCCTGTAACTCCTGCCTTGGCAGCTAATTCTCTCATCATATCTAACGCTACTGCTGACGGGGATATATTGCTAGCAGTTAATGACGGTGGTCACAGCCAAGGCTTGATACACCTTGACGGTTCTAGCCAGACATTGAACTTCCCCCTTGGTGCTACGTTTGGTGGTTTAGTGACAGCTAATGCCGAGATAGTAAACCAAGCTGCCTCTGGTGCTGCCGTCAATCTGTATATGTATGCTGATGCTGCCGAGGACAATGCCGATAAGTGGAAATGGGTTGTTGCTGATGGCGGTCAGATGGATTGGTATAGCTTTACCGGTGGTTCATGGGCATCTAAAATGACGCTTTCAACTACTGGCACATTGACGCTTATTAACACGACATTTCTGGCAGGTGACGACATAGCATTGTCGTTCGGTGCGGGTGACGACTCACGTATACTCTACGAAACAGCCGATGCCAACGCCAAGGCTATGATATGGGCATTGCCACACACGTCAGAGGATGCCAATAATGTGCCCGTTCTTGTGCTTGGCGACAAGGATATAGTCAACGTAAACCTTGGATTCTTCAATGGAATAACTGAGCCAGCATTGGCTATGGTAAATTCAGCCCGTGATGCTTATATGCGTATCGGTTCTGGTGATTTGAATGGGACTGACTCTTGGGGGCAGTATTACAGTCCAGCAGCCGATGAAGATGTGAACCTGTTAAGGATTGGTTTCACTGGTGGACATGGTAATGTGACTATATTCTATGATGTGAGTGCATCAGCGTTTAATTTTAATAAGAATGTGACTGTAAGTGCCTTAACTGCTAGTGCTGCTACGTTTAGTGGTGCTATTACAACAACAAGCTATATGGAATTTACTGAAATGTCTGCTCCCGGTGCTGGTGCTGCTAATAAAGCCCGTATATATGCACTTGAGGGCGGCGGTGATGCACTTACTGACCTATGTGCAGTATTCCAAGACGGCACAGTTGACGTGTTCGCACAGGAATCAACGCCTGATGATAGCCCAATATTCCGCTATGACGATGGTACTGAGTTCAAATCAGTCCTTCGTAAGATAGGTAGGGATAAGGTGCAGTTCGTAGCACAGTTTGACGATGGCACAGAGTTCGTTATGAGAGAGAAACGATGG
>Ga0098068_1000095_pt1 | contig 38430 bp, 46 predicted proteins | sample 26BtaG_FD_75059 | JGI IMG/M metagenome (GOLD analysis project Ga0098068, IMG submission 75059) | Marine viral communities from Cariaco Basin, Caribbean Sea - 26B_WHOI_OMZ_CsCl | ecosystem: Environmental > Aquatic > Marine > Oceanic | place: Caribbean Sea: Cariaco Basin | collected 2014-11-09 | reverse complement strand
TATGCCTGACGACCACATTCTCACTGGTTATGGTGGCCGTGTAGCGTTTCGTCATCCGGTCTGTGCTATGTCCCAAGAGTAGCTGGACTTCTCTCTCGCTGGCACCATGGAGCATGGCCACGGTCCCGAAGGTGTGTCTGAAAGTATGTGGCGAACACCTGACCGTTGCTATTCCAATTCTTTTCCCCAGCCTTCTAATCATTATCTGGATACCCATGGCCTGCATCGGTCTGCCTTCCTCAGTCACCCAGAGACAGGGATGATTGTCTCTTCTTATCAATAGATACCTGAGTATCGCCTTCTGTGCTCCCTTGCCAATGCCTACGACCCTCTCTTTGGCTCCCTTGCCCATGACCTTAATCATCTCTCTGTCAAAATCAATGTCCTTCAACTGGATGCCGGCCAGCTCGGAAAGCCTCAGACCGGTATCCACAAAAGTCAGGATGATGGCTCGGTTTCTTACTCCTAGAAATCTACTCTCATCACACAGGAGCAGCAGATCCCTGATATGCTCAGCCGTAAAGGGGCGGATGATTTTTTTGGGCACCCGGGGGGAGCGCATATTAGCCATTGGATTAGCCGGCAAAACTCCCTCAGAGACAAGCCAGTTAAAGAATCGCTTGACACAGCCATAGTAATCGTGGACCGAATGGGGGCTGCATCGCTCCTGGAGTATCAGTAGAAACATACGGACATGGCTGACATTGACATCTCCAGGCTGACTAATGTTTATCTCAGTGCAGTGGCGGACAAAAGCGCCAATCTTCTGCTCATAGTCAGCTAGAGTGGCTGGTGTCAGCTCATCCACTTTACAGGAAAGCAGGAAGGCTTTTAGTTGGCCATTAAGGTCTCCCATGGCAATCATGTGTTCTAGAGCAGATAGCGAGCCTATCTGAGAACCTAGTGGAAGAGAACCCCTTTTTTGAGCATTCATGTGTTCTAGGCCAGATACGACTTGTATCTGGGGTTTTTGGTAATTCATGTGTTCTAGCACGATATTTTTCGGCTGCCTAACCGCTTTTTAGCTTCAAAATCGGGGTGACAGGATTTGAACCTGCGACCACCTGAACCCCATCTAAAGAAGCTAAAAGCGAGCCTTTGCGGTTAGGAGGCAGCCATGCCCCCTTTCTCTTTACTTCAGCCTTCTTATTACCTCAATGACCGGAGCTGCAAACTGAAAACATTGAAAATTCATTCTTCTTTCATTGGTTTCAAGATACATTTTTCCATCAATCTTCCTCAAACGTCCTAAATGCAGCCCGCTATGGTATAAGCAAGCCACGATATTACCAGGGTCTATCTGCCCATCCCGCTCAACAATGATTACATCGCCATCCTGAATATCTGGCTGAAGACTATATCCTTTAACTAAATACCCCTCCACATTCTTGTAAGGATTGTTTTTTCTTTCCCGATACACATATTCTAAGGGATCTGTCAATTCCCCACCGGGAAAGGGGAACTTGGTATAGACCGGGATGCTTATCGGTTGAGCTAACCTGAGACGCTCCAGAATATCCTCTGGGGTCTCTTTATCAAAGAAGACAGTGGCAGGCATATCTAATCCTTTTGCCAAAGTCTCTGCCGTTCTCAATGTGATGCTTTCAGTTTTGCCGGATTCCAATTGACTTATATAACCCCTATCAAGACCGCAGCGCATAGCCATCTGTCTTTGGCTTAAACCCTTACTATCCCTCAACAACCTTAATTTTTGACCTACTGTCTCTTTCCCCATTTTTAACATTATCCACCCCCTAAAGTATTTTTTTCAAGATGGAGAAAAATATCTCCATACCACTTGACAAAACGCCAAAAACGGTTATAATTATATGCATAGGAGGGAGATAAATACAACCATGCTACCCCTAATTAGAGACATCAAAAATCTACAGAAGCATAGAGGATTAACTGACACCCAGCTTGCTAAAATGCTGAGTATCAACCTTTCCACTTGGTCAAAGATTAAGAACGGACGCCGACCGCCCGGTGGTAAATTTATCCGTGCTTTGGCTGGGACTTTCCCTGAAATACGAAGTGCCGTCATGGAATATTTATCTAACCACCCCGGCGACTCCACAAACGCCTACCAGACCTCACAGGATGGCATATTAGGTGGGTTTAAGGCCTGGTGGAGTGGTGTTGTATTAAGAGCCAGGAAGATATGGCAAAACAGTAACGAACCATAGCACCAAATCAAAATCTAGACAGAAAGGAGAAAGACTATGGTAACACCGGCGACAGCAAAAACAAAGATAGCCTACTGCCCGGATTGTGGGGAATATCTAGGAGACTTTGTAAACGGCATCCTCTATAAATTCGGTAAGGGCATCACAGAATTCCACCAATGCGAGAATCAGAGAATAGCTGAGAACATGCGGGACTACTGGAAGCATCAGCAATGCGGTGCGGATCTGTAATGACAACTGCAACTAGGCGGAATAGGAATAGCGAAATAGAAATCCTTGAACCTTGCCAGGATTGTGGCAGAACAAGGTGGGTGCGTTTAGTTCACGGAGAACCTAGAAGTAAGCTCTGCCTCTCATGTGCCCTGAAAGGCAAGCATTTATCTGAAGGGACAAAACTAAAGCTAAGCAGACTAAACACAGGGAAGAAAGCCAGCGTAGAAACAAGGCAGAGAATGAGTCAATCCCATAAGGCTCTGAAGAAACGCAAATCACGCAAAGTTAGGAATGGATACATTACCGTCTATAGCCCTAGTCACCCAAATGCTGATAGTCACGGTAATGTTTTTGAGCACCGGTTGGTAATGGAGGCAGCCATTGGTCGCTTCTTGGAACCTGAAGAAGCTGTACATCACAGGGGAACTAAATACCCTATGGGCAGTCTTGAAGATAAGCAAGATAACCGAAGAGAAAATCTAAGACTTTTTAAGACTCATGGGCAACACTCAAAGTACCACAAGGAGAGAGATAGGCTGTCATGTCCATCATCCGGAAAATAATAACTAAGCCGAAGTGTCGGCATTGTGGTAGCAGCTTCATCCTTAAAGACGAGGATGGCAGGCTTTATTGTCTAATCTGCTGTCGGCCATATACAGATTGGCAGGAATATGGGGCTTTAGGAGGACAGGCAACATTAGCCAGATATGGGCGAGAGTGGTTTAGGGAGATTGGCCGGCGTGGTGGACTAGCCGGGAGGCTACCCACCATATCAGAGCTTAGGCAGCAACAAGTTCCACAGGCTCAATATCAACTAAAAGGAGGTAATCGGTTGCCTAATAATTTAAGTGAGCTGAAGGAGCTTTGGAAACTGCAAAATAAAAGTGGGGAGCTAGTCAGTCTTGTAGCTACTAGCTCCCCGGAAAGGGGTAAAAGTTGAGTTTAACTAGCACTATTCTAAACCGCAGTAGTGATGCCTGTCAAATCTATCCTGAGACCCTTTACTATGCTAATCGCATATCAGACGGCGGTGTTCAGACCGTGTTCAAGAAGCTCACGCCGGATGGCGAACCTTCCGAGCTATCACCAGGTCCCAGCCAGAAACTCTGGAACCATTCACCTGACGGCTTCCAGTGGGGTTATGGCGGGAGTGGGCCGGCTCAATTAGCTTTAGCTCTGTTGCTGGATGCTACCACTGACCCTGAAATATCCAGAAATTTTCACCAGGCTTTCAAGTGGGATAAGGTGGCCGGTTGGGGTGAAAGTTGGTATATCACCAGACACGCAATCCTAGATTGGGTAGCACTCCAGGAATCCAAACTACGTCTTGCCAATCTCAGCCAGAACTAGGAAAGGAGTAAATTATGGAAGGCGCTAAAGGAACCTGCAAGAAGCACGGAGAATTCATACTCAGGGATGGTTGCTCTCAGTGTATGGCCGAGACAGCCTTAGCTCTGAGACCCGGGGAAGACATTGAGGCGAGGGGATATTTCGGAGAGGCTCTTGAAATCCTGAAGTATGCCGAGGCCAGGGTCATCACCACGGCGGAGGATAATAAACTGGCGACCGATGACCTCAGTGCCATCGCCAAGCTCAAGAGGGCGATGGAGAGCAAGCGCAAAGAATACCTGGAGCCACTGAAGGCACAGACAGAGGCTATCCGAAATACTTATGAATACCTGATGCTACCGATTCTGGGGGCAGATAAAATCACGCGGGACAAGATGCTCGACTATCGGAAAGAGCAGGACCGCATCCGCAGGGAGCAGGAAGAGATTAACCGGAAAAGGCAAGAGGCAGCCGAGGCCGAAATGCGACTCAAGGGTGAATTGTCTGAGCCGGTAGGTCTTGTTGAGGTATCTCCGGAGGTAGCAAAGGCAACTTCAACTGACATGGGTACGGCCGGCACGGTTGACCACTGGAAATATGAAATCGTTGATATTCTGGCGGTCCCGAGGGAATATCTGGTGATAGATAGCGCGATGCTCAACGCTATCGCCAAGAAACACCACGATACTAAGCCTGTGGCGGGAGTGCGCTTTTACAACGAGCCCATTATAGCCGTGAGAGCGAGGTAGAGATGCCATACAAACCATGCTGCGCTAAATGCGGAAAGGAATATAAAACCGAACAAACAGGGGTCGGGGTGCTGGAGCACAAAGGAGACGGCAGCCTATACCGTATCTCGGCTGCTGACCTTCTTGAGTGCCCGGGTTGTGGTCACCAGATAACCTGGGGATATGGTGAGGCGATTCACTACTCAGCATGGGACCGCATAAAGTTTGAGATGGAGATTAAGTATTACGAAATCCATACTAGGCTCATAAAGGTGTACTGATGCCATTATACGAAGAGGAAGGTCGGGTAACCAGAGAAGATTTACAGAAGCTCCGCAAGACCAACCAGTGTAAGGTCTGCGGTGGGATGCTCAATGTCTTCATGGACTTTGATAATCACAAGGCATTTTTAGCCTGTAACGACTGGCTCCGGACACACCATGAGGGCATAGAGCGAGAGGCAAGCCGGTATAAGCAAGAAGGATTAGGTGCATTAAATATAAAAACAAGGAGGGAAATCATGGTAGACGAACATGGAGAAGTAAAGACTAGGGCACTCGATAAGTATATGGGAGTTGTTTCGCTTACGAAGCCGGAAGCGCGGGAGATAATTATGGCTGTTTACCCGGATGCTCCGGTGGAAGAAGTCTCCAGAGCGGTCATGCTATGTGCCAGCTACGGTCTCAATCCGCTTATGAAACACGTATTTCTTATCATGTTCAAGAAGTGGAACAGGGACCACACCCAGGTCATCGGGGAAGATTGGGTCACTGTAATGGGAATCAAAGCCAAGAGGCTGCTATCTTCACGCCGGGGCAGCTACAGTTATGTGGATAATACACCGCGGGTGATGACCGAAAAGGAGCAAATGGCTACTTTCGGCGAGGTTGACAATGACAAGCTCTGGGTAATCACTAAAGTCAAGGACCCGCAGACCAGCGCTGAGGCAGTCGGTTATGGTTTCTGGCCAAAGGCTGATACCCCGAAAGGAATGGATAAGGGTAACACGAAATTCAATATGGCAGCGATTCGCTCTGAATCTCAAGCCCTGGATCGGCTTCGCCCTGGCGAAATGCCAGAGGGCATAGAGGTCATGCCCGAGGAAGCAGCCGGGGTTGTTATTGAAGGTGAATTCAAAGAGGTTGATGAGAAGCCTGTCCCCCCACCAGCAATAGACACCCAGAACCCACCTGACCACTTAAAAGAGCACTGGTGCGTAGAGCATGGCTGCCCCTTTGAGAAAAAGACCAGGGGTGGCTCGGTCTGGTATGCCCATAAACTCGATGATGGTAGCTGGTGCAACGAGAACAAGAAAAAAGCGGCGGCACCGACACAACCCGCGGCGACGGCAGAAACCGAGACAGAGCAGGAAGCCAAGGACGAGAACCCGGAGCGCGACCCGGATACCATCAAGACTATAAATGACCTATATAAAGCCTGTAATGAAAACTTCAAGCTCCAGCCGGCCCAGGTTCTTAAGGAGTTAGGGTTCAGTTCCCAGAGTGAAATTAGCGACACGCCGGCAGAGTGCTATCGGAAGATTGCAGCAGTCAGGTAATTAAGGTGTCAAAAGTCGGGTAGAAATTGACCAAAAAGTTGACAGGAAATAAATATCAAGGAGGTCAAAATGGTAACCACAACTAAAGCCAGGCCCCAAATCCACATGGATGATAACATCGTGGAGGACGCCGAACTGGAGAGACTTTTAGAAGACCGCCAAGGATTGAAAAATCTTGAAAATTATGGTCTGCCTCGTGAAGTGAGCGAGATTCTTCTGAAGAAGGACCAATCATTTCGTCACTTAGACTTTAAAAAGTCTGAGCAGGAAATCATGATAGAAATTGCGAAATGGTTTTCCGAGTTTAATGTTCCCTATACTATGTCTTCTGACCCTACACAAGATAAATACTGGATAGAGTTTGCAGGGAAGGTAGGGAAAAAAAGGATTGACGATGAATAATTAGCTGGTTTGGTCGCGGGTAGGACAAACGGTTAAGTCACTGGCCCCATTAGCCGGAGGAGAGGGTTCGACTCCCTCACCCGCTAACGGCTGTTCTCATGGAGGAAAGAAGTAGTGAGCCAAAGCGGTATAGAGTGGACTGACTGGACCTTAAATCCCGTTAAGGGCAAGTGCCCAGTGGCCTGCCCTTATTGCTACGCGGGGGAAATGTACGACCGCTTCGGGTGGAATCCTGAGATTAGGTTTTGCCCCAGCGTCTTTAATACTTTACCCGAGAAGCCGGTCAGGGTATTTGTCGGCAGCACAATGGAGCTGTTCCTGTTTGACGACTGGATGGAGCGTATCCTGAACCGGTGCCAGGACTTCCCCCAGCACACCTTCCTGTTCCTGACCAAGAAGCCTGAAAGGCTGCCTCAGTGGTCTCCGTTCCCGGATAACTGCCAGGTCGGGGTGACGGCGACCAATAGGCAGATGTACAACGATGCAATCTACTATCTAAAGAGAGTGATCGCTAAGGTCAAATACATTAGCTTAGAACCGCTATTAGAGCGTATCAACCCAGCAGTATTGCCGATGCTTCCCTTGCTGAATTGGCCAATCATCGGTGCTCTGACTGGCAGGAAGTCTAAAATAATGGAGCTGGCCAGAAAGTATCCCGAGCTGACACCTATGCCCTGGGGCAGGAAGTGGACGCTCCAGCCGAAGATTGAGTGGGTGGAGGAGGTAGTCAGAGCTGCGGACCAGGCTGGAATACCGGTGTTTCTGAAGAATAACCTAAATCCGCTATTCGCTGAAAATTATTGTGCTGGTTTCAAAAAACACAAGAATAGCCTTTTCAAAATAATAGATGATTTTCCGACACGATACCATTTAAGACAAGAAATGCCCGGTTAAACATAAAAGATGGAGAGCGAACCGATGTACTTTAAGGGAGTGAGTGGTGAAGCCATATTATCAAGATGAATGGGTAACTATATATCACGGTGATTGCAGGGAGATATTGCCGCAGTTAGATGTGAAGGTGGACTTGGTGCTGACTGACCCGCCGTATAACATTAAGAAAGCCGAATGGGACAGGATACCGAATTACATTGAGTGGAGTGGCGTGTGGTTAAGGCTCATAGAGGACAGATTGGCTGAAAACGGTAGCTTCTATTGCTTTCACAACCAAATGCCCACGATAGCCGAATTGATGTGCTGGATTAAGCTAAATACGAGGTTTATATTTAAGCAGTTTATCGTCTGGAATAAGCGGTTTGAAGAGGCGGATAATAAAGGATTTCTTGATGGCTTTGTTGTTCCTGATGGGCTACGAAATTACCAGCAGATGGCAGAGTATCTTTTATTCTATACATTCCAAGATGAGACAGGATTGACTACCGTTCAGCTAGATATGAATAACTTTACTACCCTGAGGCAATATTTTAAGGATTATCAAGAGGCATTAGGCTTAACAAAAAAGCAGTTGATTTGTACTGCGGGGCAATCCGCAGACCATTGCTTTAGGTGGGGTTCTAGCCAGTGGGATATGCCTACACCTGAGACATACGAGGAATTAAGCAAGCTACCAATCAAATATGAGTTCATACGCAGGGAATATGAGGACTTACGCAGGGAATATGAGGACTTACGCAGGGAATATGAGGACTTACGCTATACCTTCAACAACCAGAAAACTCACCATTCAGTTTGGGATTACGAAATAGCGGAGAGGATAGACCACGCCACGCCAAAGCCAGTAGATTTGATAAATAATATTATTAGACATAGCAGTGATGAAGGAGACCTAATCCTTGACCCCTTTCTTGGTTCAGGGACAACCGCATATTGTGCCAAGAAGTTAGGGCGGAAGTGTATAGGTATCGAAATCGCCCCCAAGTATTGTGAGATAGCTGCCAAACGGTGTAGTCAAAGCGTGTTTGATTTAAGCGAGGTAACTAATGGAATTGATGGAGGACAAATAAAGTTCACGGGAGGTAATGATGAACGACCAGAAATTAACGCCGGAAGAAGATGCAAAACTTAAAAGCGGAGAATGCCCTAAGTGTGGTAGTAACCACTTTGTTGAAGGACCCAGTGGTGGTGGTGCTGTAAATATAGCTTGTGAGAATGGTCATCGCTTTTGGTTTGCACCGCCGTTTACATCAGAATACCAGGGAGAAATTAAGGTTGAACATGAGGGAGATTTGCTAAGAGCATATTTTTAACCATGAGAATACTAGGATTCAGCAAGAAGTGGCCTAAGTTGAGGCAGCCTGAGTTTACCACCTTTCGCTTACGCCGGCGGGACCGGGACTGGGAAGTGGGCGAGCTGGTGCAGGTTGTCTTCAAGCCGCGGAGCAGGGACAGGGAAATTCTGGGCATTGCCGAGATTGTTGAAAAAGAGCAACGGTGCCTGTTATGCAGCTCAGTTCGCAACTGCCGGCGTGTAGTCGCTGGCGAAGCGGTGGCGGACGGATTCAGTTCATTATCTGACATGGAGACCTGGCTGTTAAAGGCTCACGGCAGCCGGGTATTAGAAGAGCCAATAAATAAGCTGACTCTGAGGTGGGTAGATGGCTAGACCGCAAAAACAAACGGTTGATTACTTCCCACATGATACTGATGCCAGCGAAAGTAAGACGCTGACTATTATCCAGTCCAAGTATGGCAATGATGGCTACGCTTTCTGGTTTAAGTTGCTACAGCTACTTGGCAAAAGCCCGGGGCACTATTTTGACTTCAACAAACCTGCCGACTGGGAGTTTCTGCTAGCAAAAACCCATATAAAGGATACAGAAACTGCCAAAGTGATACTTGATACCCTGAGTTTACTGGATGCAATTGACCCGGAGCTCTATCAGAATGGCATAATCTGGTGCCAAAAGTTCGTTGATAGAATCGCAGACGCCTATGGTAGGACAGTGAGTGGAGTCCCCCAAAGACCAAAAATCGGCGTTTCTGTACCGAAAAACGGTGAAACTGCTAACGGAAACCCCGAAATTGCTACAGAAATACCACAAACTAAACTAAAGGAAACTAAACTAAAGGAAACTATATATATAGTCATCTTCACACTCTGGAATGAGCAAAAGATTATTGTCCATAAGAAACTCACTGATGATATTAAATGGGCTATTGGTAGAGCCTTGAAGGAACATTCACAGGAGGAGACTTCCCAGGCCATTAAGAATTATGCCGAGATTCTGAAGGGAGACCAATACTACTTCAAATATAGTTGGACACTCAAAGACTTCTTAAAGCGTGGGCTGGAGAAGTTCTTGGAATTGAAAATAGCCCAGCAGAATTATCTAAGTGAAAAAGGAGGGCCAGGTGGAGCACATAAGCCAAGACCTAGAGCGCTTAAGCGAAGGGAAGACTACATCTCACCAGAGCAGCATAGAGACAATGCCCGAGGAAGTTGAGGAGACGCGAGAGCAGAAATTAGAGGGCTTGCGCCGGTCCCTGGGGCTGTCCAGTTTTGAGCATACCTTTGAAAACTTTGACGAGGTTCCGGGTACTGAGACTGCGCTTGAGGCTTTCAAGGCTATGGCTTCGGATGACCACAAGCCGATGTTGCTCATCTTCGGCGGTGTTGGAAACGGCAAGACGCACCTATTAGAAGCGTTGTCAATCGAGCTTTATAAGAAGGGTATAAGGTGCCCGGTAACGGTATGGTCTGATACCATGCGAATGTTCAAGAAGGGTATGCATCGGGTAGACCTAGGGTCTCCGTCTTATGATGACATCTTTGAGCAATTCAGGCGCCGGGAGAGGCTGATTCTTGATGATGTGGGCATGGGGAGTCCGGGTAGCGAGTGGGAATGGGGAGAGCTGGAGGACATTATAAACTACCGATACCGAGAGCGCCTTTTCACAGTCGTGGCAACAAATAAAGATGAGGATGAGCTGCCGGAGCGGGTAGTGAGACGTTTTAGAGACTCTGAGGTTGGTGTAATCGTGCTGAATAAAGGCAAGGAATATCATAAGGGATGAGACCAGCAGGAGGCTAAAATGAAGATTCTAGCGATTGACCCAGGTACACACTGCGGTTATGCGCTGAGTCCGTTTGAGTCCGGCGTTTGGGATTTATCTGTAGGACGGCATGAGGGCGGCGGCATGAGGTTTGTCAAGCTCAGGAATTATCTGATAAAGGCTTGCGAGGGCGTTGATTTGGTAACCTATGAGGAAGTCCGCGGTCATAGAGGGACTGATGCAGCTCAGGTATATGGTGGAATAGTAGCTATACTTCAGGAGCATTGTGAACTGAAAGAGATACCCTACCTGGGGGTGCCGGTCGGGACCATCAAGAAATTTGCCACGGGTAAGGGTAACTCGAATAAAGATGCGATGCTGGCTGCCGCCCGTAAGCGGTGGCCGGAGGTCGATATTTTGGATGACGATCAGGCGGATGCCCTGCTTTTGTGGGCATGGTCAAAGGATGAATATGACAGAGGAGCAAAATAGAAGAGGACGTATAGGTGCTGAGGTGAATCCTTTTTACCAGGACAATCACATAAAGATATACAACAAGGATTGCCGGTCCATGGCCGAGTTACCGGATGAATCAATCCAGTGTGTAGTTACCAGCCCGCCATATTGGGGGTTGCGTAAATATGCTGGCGACCAAGACCTGATATGGGGTGGTAATGATTGTGAGCATGAGTGGGGAGATGAGATACCGAGAGCGGGTTTTAGGAGTAATGATAGCCACCCCGGTAAACTGCAAAGTATAGCCACACAGAACCGCAATATAGGTGGTAGTAATTTCTGCTCCCTATGTGGTGCATGGCGTGGTGCTTATGGATTAGAACCGACACCTGAGATGTACGTTGAGCATACCATTGAGATACTTCGTGAGATAAGGCGTGTACTCAGGAAAGACGGTGTGGTGTTCTGGAATATAGGGGATAGTTATATGGGCGGTAAGGGGCAATCTGGACGAAAGGACCACAACCTAGAACAGCGAAGGGCGGAAGGGAGAACATTCCAAAAGAGGGAATACTGTTACCAAGACCAAGACGCTCCGCAAGATTTGTGTAAGCATAAATATATTAAGGCAAAGGATATGTGTCTAATACCATTCAGGGTAGCCATAGCTGCTCAGACGGATGGTTGGTATGTGAGGTCAGATATTATCTGGAGTAAACCAAACCCTATGCCTGAATCAGTTACAGACAGACCAACCGAATCCCATGAGTACATCTTAATGCTTACCAAGAGTGCGAGATATTATTGGGATGCTGATGCGGTGAGGGTGCCACTTACTTTTCCAGATAGGACTTATAATTCTGATGTTTCACAGCATAAAACAAAGTCACTCAAGGATAATGGCAATAGGACAACAGGCGGGCTCCATGATGGCCGTACTCAATATGCTAATCCATTAGGTCGTAATATCCGTTCAGTATGGGAGTTTCCAACACAGCCTTATCCTGAAGCCCATTTTGCCGTATTCCCTGAGAAGCTACCTGAGACATGTATTAAGGCGGCCACTCCGGAAGTCGGTTGCTGTAGTAAGTGTGGTGCGCCTTATGAGCGGATTACAGAGAGAATTGGCGGGCCACCAACGGGGAAACATTCTTCACACCACGAACAAACATCTAGTAAGCCAGAGGAATATAAACTTGGACCTTACGGCGCCGACCTATCCCGTATTTATAAGGAATACGGCTATGCTTATAATGAAACTCTCGGATGGCAACCCACCTGTAAATGTAATGCCTCTCGGGTCCCGAGCTTAGTCTTAGACCCGCTAATGGGCGCCGGCACTACGCTCTCTGTGGCGAAGAATCTTAACCGGTATGCGGTAGGCTATGAGTTATCTGAGGAATATTGTCAACTTGCCGTTGAGCGGTGCCGGCAGCAGGTTTTATTATGAGGAGTTATTGAGTTGAACCAGAAAAAGCAACTTACACTACCCGGTATTAACCAGCAGTTCCTTCGGGAAAGGCTGGTTGAGAGCCGCGAAGTAATAAAGAGAGGTTCTGGTCGGGGATATTATCGCGGCACCTGCCTCGATATCCACAAGTTGCAGGCGCCGGAAACCTTTACCGTGGCAACGCTCAAGGAGCTTTACGACATTACAGCGGAGTGTGATAAGGTTATTTCATTCTAACGGGTGATTATCCTCGAAATGGGGTACGGTTCAATGGCCAAACTTCGGAAAAGCTGGCGTGAAAAACTGGTGGACAGTAAAGACCTGCCAAGGGTAGTGGAAATTACCGACACTATGAGCAAAAGGTGGTCGGCGACAGGAGGTGATTGGTAATGACATTTTCTAGCAACAAGATGGCTCTTGAAATACCACCTCAGATAAGGTCAAATCGCCTCTACTATGGCGATAACCTCACCATTATGAAAAACATCCCTCGTGCCTCAGTGAATCTCATTTACTTAGACCCTCCATTCAATAGCCAGCGTAGCTATAACCTCATCTACAGACAGCTTACTGGGCAACCAGTCCCAGAACAGGAGGAGGCATTCTGTGATGCATGGGAGATGGACCCAGAAAAACTAGATATGATGCATCGCATGCCCGTAGTTTATGAGGAATACGGGGTTGACCCAGACCTTGCTAAATTTTGGGATGCATGGATTAAGGCACTGAAAAATACTCAGCCGCGTCTCCTTGCCTATCTTCTCTATATGACAATTCGCCTTTTTGAAATGCGACTAATCCTGAATCCTCATGGCTCTATTTATCTACATTGCGACCCTCATGCTAGCCATTATATGAAAGTTATTATGGATGGTGTGTTCGGGCATGGGAAGTTCCGAAATGAAATCGTTTGGAAGAGAACCAACGCAAAGGGGTTGGCATTTACACGTCTGGCTTCAAACCACGATGTGATTTTACGGTACAGTATGAGCGATAACTTTACATGGAATCCCCAATACACAGTTCACGACCCAACCTATGTGAAGAAGTTTTACAGGTTTGTTGAACCTGAGACGGGGCGTAAATATCGATTGGACAACTTAGCTAATCCAAATAAAAATAGACCGAACCTCACTTATGAGTTTCTTGGAGTCACACGTGTTTGGCGTTGGACAAAAGAGCGTATGCAGGCGGCTTACGAAAAAGGACTTATAATACAGAGCAAACCGGGAGGCGTGCCAGCATTAAAGCGCTATTTAGACGAACAAGAAGGTACTCCGATAGATGATGTTTGGACGGACATATTACCTGTGCAATCACAAGCCAAAGAGCGGCTAGGCTATCCTACCCAGAAACCCCTGGAACTCTTGAGGAGAATTATAGCAGCTTCAACTAACGAAGGTGATATTGTGTTTGACCCCTTCTGTGGCTGTGGAACAGCGATTTATGCCGCCCACATGCTTAACCGGAAGTGGATTGGATGTGATATAGCTATTCTTTCAGTTCACTTGGTGCGTGATGTTCTCTTGAAACGCTACGGGCTTGAGGAAGGTAAGGATTACATTGTGGCTGGTGTACCGAAAAGTGTGGATGCTGCGCGTGACCTATTTGACCGTGACCCCCGCCAGTTTCAGCATTGGGCAGTAGAATTTGCTCAGGGCTTTGCAAGTGCAAAATTCTCCGGTGATAGAGGCATTGATGGGCGTATTCATTTTGAGACAAAAGAAGGATTGAAGAATATGATTATCTCAGTCAAGGGTGGGAAATTAGCGCCTTCCTTTGTGCGAGATTTAAGTGGCGTTGTACATCGTGAAGAAGATGCTAAAATGGGTGGACTAATATGCTTGGAGAATCCAACTAAAGGAATGCTGGAAGAAGCGGCTGATGGCGGTGTCTACTATTATCAAGGAAGGGATTACCACCGACTTCAAATTAGGACAATCCAAGACCTGCTTGATGGCAAGTGGTTCGATACACCCTCAACTGTGAGAACTCTTCCAGCATACATCCGGTAAGGGTGAAGGTTAAGGAGTGTTCTAGTGCCTGAAGACACATGGTACTCTCCCAGAGATATAACAAAGTTCACTCCAGACCAAATAATCTGGCTCATCCCCTTGCTCCCACTGCTCCGCTCGGGTTTTTATCCCCTAAAGCCTGCGGAATCCGGGTACACAGACTCACCCATATCAAAGAGGAAGGTTAAAGCCCAGGCAGGCTTCATTGTTCCTACTGAAATCGCCACCGAATTAGACTCACGACTTGAGAGTGCCGGATTGGAGGGTGTGCTTCTGGAGCTAATTTCTACGATAGCTGAAATGTCCAGCGATGTTGTATCCATAGAGATACATATTGCCCAGGCTTTAGGTAAGAGCTTTGAGGAGATTGAAAACTGCCGGCTGAGAGCATTGCGGTATGTCTCGGGTCCACGGCCTAAGAAGCGCGATTATAAACAGTGGAAGCAACACAAGAAAGCCAGCCGTAAGTAGGTCTACTATTGGCTGGCTATCTAATCGCCCAGATAGTGTCTGTACCAACCTTCGGGATACTCGGCCTCGCCGTGTCTCTCTATGTGGGCGAATATGGCCTTGGCCGTCCATTGTGCCGGTATACGCCTGATTTCTCTAACCTCACCCATTGAGTAGCCATGTTTCATCATTATAAAACAAATTGATTCTAGTGCGTCATTTCTGAGCCTGTTTCTTTAATTGGGCTTCGATAGCCTCAGTTATCCATTGGCCGACCGGCTTACCATCTAGGGCGGCCTGGGCTTTTGCCTTTCTATATACGTCCTGGTTCATCCTGATACCGATTTTCTCTGGCATTTAAGCTAACTCCTTCCTTTTATTGTCGCTTCCATGTTTACGCCTTCGGGTCCCAGAGCCACCAAGGGTATTAGCAAACTGTTATTTTCCTCGTCATAGGTAGGTTTGTTTACCGCAGCCAGGATGTAGTCCATGTCCTTTCCATTATGATAACTCCCCCTTGTTTATTTGCTCGATTATATACTCCGCTTCGTAGTTGGCACCGTTGGACCTGTGGCGCTGCCATGCCCCGGACGTTGGGGACCATCGGAAGCCCCGCGACTTTAGCAGTCGCCTTATATCCTCGGATGGTTTATCAGGGAAAAACATTTGAAGCCGGTTATCTTCCACATTGTCAACGATGCGTATATTCCCGGCTTCTCTCTCGGTGGTGGTGTCGGTGCTGTGTCTCTCAAGCTGAGCCAGGCGCTTTTTGGCCCCGGATTCCTCGGCTTTGGCTATCTTTTCTTTTAACTTGGCTACAGCTTCCGGGTCATCGCTAGATATGGTATGGTTGCTGGTGGCGTTCTCCGCTTTCCTCTCGTAATAATCGGCCTTCTCTTTCAGTTCCGATGCCTTGTTAAATGTGTTATTAATGCGTGCTCTATAACGGCGATCCCTGCCCTCTGAGTGGTGGCCAACTAGAATTGGCTGGCCGAATGGTATCACCTCGGCCATGTCCCGGGCTCTGGTTAGTGTCTGGTTGGCGGCTGTCCTGTTCTTCTCTGCTAGTTCTTGGTAGCGGTCCGCCTTCTCCTTCCTTCTTGCTTCGTAATCGTTCAATGTTCCCCCCCTTTCTCTATCGGATCGGGCTGGCTCTTCCTTCCACCTGGCTAGATTCTCGATGTCTTTACCATATTGGAGTAAATCAAGTTGCTTCTCTAGTTGGGGGTTCTCACCTAGCGCGGTGGGTATATCGGTTGTGGTGCCATCGTCTCTAAATTTTGATTGTCTGGCCATATTATGCCCCTTCTATAATTTCGGTCTGGCTGATGTCAAACACGGTGCCGGTATAGAATGTATCCGCGGTGATGATGTCGCCGGTCTCCTTGTCCTTCTCTCCGACCGGGAACCATATCATATAACCGTGTTCTCCCCTCTGGACCTGGCGACCAGCTGCCTTCCACTGCCTGAAACCGCCCACTACTGAAGGCGCCCGGCCGTTACACTGAAGATATACCATAATAGTATTGTGTAGGCTGAGCGTCCGGCCTTCAACTGTGGCAATCATGCCCCGGTCAATGATAGCCTGGCGTTGTTCCGGCCCCAGGTTAGCCAGTTTGTCCCTGAGTGCCTTAATTCGTTCCTTCCTTTCTGTCTGCATTTGTTTACCCCCCTTTCCTTGGTAGCCTCATAGTAACACAAGTACCCCGTGTATGTCAAGTACCCCCCATGCCTGATGACAATATTTATTTTGAGACTGGGAAACCATGGCGCTACTTTGTGCCTGCATGTCGCCAGCGCCCGGGGGCTTGACAAGATTTTTAGCCTTGTTGTATACTTGACAATAGGGGCAGCATGGCGTCCTTAATCAGTATATATCACTTCCTATATTACTATTAGGTTGAATTCTAACCAGACCGCGCTCCTGACCAGAGCGCGGTTCTTTATGTCTTTCCTCCTTTATTGTGCGGCCGGCCGGTGGCATGGTTGCCGGACCATGTTCTCTACCGACCGACCGCCAGGAATCGCTATAGTGCCACCACTATATATATATAAGAGTCCTATATATAAGAGAACTGCTATATAATAGAGTAGAGCCACATATATATATAAGAGCGCTGCTATATAAGGTTGAGTTAAGTATATAGTCCCCTTTTTTTGATTACTGGCTATGCCGGTGCTTTGTTGATATTTCCCACTGCTTTATATATATAGTAATCCACTTATTTTTCCCTATTCTATATATTAACCAGTCCCGTATCTTTTCCCACCTCTACCAGATAACCAGGAGCTATACCTATCCTTTGACATAGCGACTGGCTAGGCAATGAGGAGATAGGCGGACCCAGGGTTACACTGACACAATGTAAAAGAAGGTGAAAACTGCCGAGATTGTCATTATGGAAACTGACTTGAGACTAGATAGTCGCCATTATGAGCCTAGGTAGTCAACATAATAAGTATTGTGCGAACCAACGAGCCTGAGGTAATAGTAATGAACCAGCGCCCGTAGCCGGCCCAGGGTGAGTAAATCCCTAGAAAACGCCCCCGCACGCGCGTCCTGGGGGAAGTAACTAACCCAACGGTGACCCGATGAGTGTGGGGGTAAATCGTAGTTGACATAAGGTGTTATTTTATGTGTAGTTATGAGGGGTAGTGTTGTGTATCAGGCGTAAAGTGAGAGTAGAAATAGGTAAAATAGGGGTGAGATATGCCATTACCGACCGCGAAGTTGAATCGGAGGAGCAGTAAAGCGGCAATCGCTAAAGCTATTTCGGCGTGTATCTCGATGCTGGCGGACGAACATCCAGACTGGGACAACGACAGGAGGGTGGCTGCCTGCCATGAAGATGCGAGAAGGCACGCCGGCGCAGCCAAGGTGCCCAAGAAATAAGGAGGTCAGAGAGATGCATGGGAAACCATTAACCAGGGAAGATAGGTTAGAGAAAATGAGACAGCGGTGGAACGAGGCGGAAAGGGGTCTCGGTGGTTTGAGAAAGGTCAGGGCAGTTGATTTTTATAGCTACCCGGCTCAAAGGTGGCCTGAAATCCTGACGGGGCCGACCGTCTTAAAAGCCGAACTGGAAGAGGTTTGTGTCGTGATGAGCCTGGAGGACTATTTCAGCATGGTGCCGGTCTCAACCAGGAAACCGCCACTGATGCGGAGAATAGACGGTATCCTCTATCGAGAGGTGGTTTAGTGAGCAAGTTAAACAAGACACAAAAGAAAGAACGGCGTGGGAAGGTTGCCAAGTTATTCCTCACAGGCTATGACAGGGAAGAAATAGCCACGAAGATGGGTATGACACTTAATGAGGTGAGTTCAGACCTGAAGATGGTTAAAAGACAACTTGAACCTAAAACCATACGGGAAACTGAATACTTCCGCAACAAGATACGGCTTCAAATAGACCTGGGGCGGGTTAAGGCATCTGAAATAATGACAGGACATCAGGACAATCCAAGCGTTGTTTTGAGTGCCATGCGGATAGATAAGGAATACTTAAAGCTGTTAGCCGAGGTAGACGGTATCATAAGCGAGAAAATGCCTACTACGGCGCCTAAAGAGGCGGCGGCTTTGTTAAAGGAAATAGCCAAATTAGAAATAAAGGTTAAATCCGTCCCGGGGGAGGATGGCGGTAATGGTCGTGGCGATGTGGAGGAGACAGTAGATGCCAAGCCAGGAAGCTAAATCCCTGATTTTTAAGAAGATGGGCTATGTGCCAGATGAAGCACAGGCAAAAATCCATTATAGCGAAGCCAAGATAAAAGAGGTCGTGGGCGGTATCCGCGCCGGTAAAAGCACGATTGGGGGAGCTGAGATAATTGGCGATTATGGACACGGGAAGCTATATTGGCTTCTCGGGTCAGATTATGAGATGTGCCGTGAGGAGTTCAGTTACATCGTGGATTGGGCACATAATCTGGGTATCGTCCAGCATTGCCACTTTCCAAGCCGGGACCAGTGCCGTCTAACCCTTGAGCCCGATATAGTGATTGAAACCAAGTCGGCTAAATACCCGGAGAAGATTGCGGCCAAGGCGGTGCGGGGTATCCTGATGTGCGAGGCAGCCCAGATGAGTTATGACATCTTCTTGAGGTGTATTGAGAGATTAACACAACTTGATGGCTTCTTAATCTCGACCGGCACCCTTGAAACATCCCTGGATTGGTACAGCGATAAGTGGAAGGAATACCAGATACCGGATAATACTGATGGCGGGGCTTCCTTCAGCTTACCCTCATGGAGCAATCGCAAGATATTCCCGGGTGGCAGACAGGACCCCAAAATACTTAAAGCTGAAAAAATACTCGGTGAAGAGAGATTCATGGAACGGTATGGCGGGGTGCCGATTAGACCCAAAGGGATTGTATTACCCGAATTCAAGACCACTCTTCATACCGGGCATTACCCCATAAATTGGGACATGCCGGTTTCTGTTGGTATTGACCCGGGTTACTTTCCGGGCGTTTATGCCGTTTTGTTCGTGCAATTCATTGCCGATCACATCTACGTCTGTGCTGAAATCTATGAACAGCTCTTGGGTACTGAGCAGATAATCGCCATCGCCAATAAAAAACCCCTCTTCAAACTCGTTGAAGGCGGGGCTATAGATATAGGAGCGAAACAGCATCATGGGCAGAAGCCGGTGTGGGATATATGGGCACATCCCCCGGATCCGTATTTCGGGATTCGTCTCGATAGTAGGCGCATTAAGCCCATAAACGATGGTGTTAACAAGTTAAGGCAGTTTATGATACCGCATCCGATAACCCACGAAGTACAACTGCATATTGACAGCTCTTGTCGGGGCTTGATTAGCGAACTGGGTGGCTGTAAACCACCCTCAAATATAGATGGCGGCGGAGTATGGAGACGCAAGATGGATACGGCTGGCAATGTGCTGAGTGAGGAGCCTGATGAAAAGCATTGCCATTCGGCAAAGGCTTTAATCTATCTGGTGGTCTCTCGTTATGGTTTGGGTGGAAGACAGGTTGGACCAGGCGTAAGTAGCATAAGGATTTAGGAGAGGATTATGGCAACGACTTTGCAAGAAATCAAAGAAATGATAGGCGCTAAAAACAAAGCGGGACCCAGGATTTCTCGTTTCAATACATTGAGAACTAATCAGAAACTTCAACAGAAATACATTGACCTGAAGTATGAAATTGAGATACATGCCGAGTTCAGGAAAATCAAGTTGCCCACGGCCAGACAAATAGTGGATACCTTTGTGGCTCACCTGCCTCTCTCGACACCTGTAGTCAAAGTCGTTCCGTTTAGTGACACCAATCCTTATCGAGACCGGGCCGAGAAGCAGCGGGAATATTTCGATGCTCTCTTGCAGTGGAATATGCGGCAGACCCTTAATGCGGTTAGGGACTCCGCTAAGGATTTGGGGGCGAGAGGTGAGGCATTTATTAAGGTGGTTTGGGATGAAAATGCCATTGGTGCTGCGGTTGCAGGTGATGATGATAAAAGAAAAGAACTCATGCTTGAGCGGATGCCTCTCAAAATAATGTGCCGTGAGCCTATGAATTGCTATCCCAGTGCCGACCATATTGATTGCCGACCGGTAAGTATGCTGGAACAATATACCGTGATTGCAGAGCAGGTAAAGCGTATCTGGCCGAACTGGAAAAAGACAATAGCTGATAATCGTCCGGTGGTCATAGACGAATGGTGGACAGCGAAAGAAATGGCTTATTTTGCTGATGGAGTGCCACTGTTAAAGGATGGCATTGTAGATAATACCTATGGACTTGTGCCGTATATCCACTGTTACACTGGTCTCGGTTATCGTGACGGCGATAACTCACCGGAGAGCTTGGCGGTGGGTTTAATCCAATACAGCATTGACCTACTGAAACAGCAGTGTCGCTATCACGCCTACCTTGATAAAGCTATCGCTTTTGCCTCAATCCCTATATATGATTTGCCGGGCACTCCAGATGATTATGAGGAGGGTGGCAAAAAGCTAGTTCCGAAACCAGGCGATGTTCTCTATAGAGGTGACAGGGAAGGTGAGCCGCCTAAGATTATTTGGGCTGCAAATAACATTCCAGCCGGCATCATGCAATCCATAGGGCTAAACGATATGATGTTGGGTAAGGTACAACCCCAGGTGCTTAGAGGGGAAGCGCCAAGTGGCGTAGAAGCGGGCTATCCGATGGCATTGATGATAGGCGAAGCCAGATTACAATACGGTATCCCGCTTGAGAACCTTCAGGTTTTGTGGGCCAGAGCGATGGAATTGGTGCGGTTGCTCATCCGTGATGTGGTTAAAGAAGATGTGCCGATATGGGGAGAGAAAAGCGCCTTGACTATGAATCAGGATGATTGTAAGGGGGCTTATCGTGTGAGCGTAGAGTTTGATGCTACAACGCCTGAAGCTGCCATGAACAGGGCGGTCGGTCTTCAAAGATTACGTCAGGGTGGTAGTATATCCCTTGAAACAGAGCTGGAACTCAACTCGATGATTAAAAATGCCAGAAAAGAGAAGATACGCATAGACGCTGAATCACTCTCACGTCATCCAGCAATACAGCGAGTGACCGCGGTTAAGGCGATTAGAGCTAAAGAGGGTGAGGAAGAAGCGATGGCGGTCGCTGAGGCTATGGCTGAGGGTGAAGCCGGGGCGGAAAGAAAGGCTGCATCCAGTGGCATACCTCAAGGTGGAGAGACAGAAGCGGAGCTCCCAGAGGATATACTTGCCGGCGCTATAGGGCGTAGAGGTAAGGCATTAAGAGGTCAAAAATAATGAAAACATACAACCAGGAATTAAGCAATCTACTCAAACGGGACATAGACGATACTGCTGATGCTTTAGCCGGTATGCTACCCGACTTTGAAATGCAAGAACCAATACCTGATGCCAAAATCAAGCAGGCGATTGAAGAACTAACGTCTGACCCGACACAGATGGGGATGCAGAAGTTATACTCGCAATTCGGCAGAGAAATAGTAGTAGACTATATCAATAAATTTACGAGAGGCCGGAGGTGGTAAGATGCCAATACCTAAAGAGGAACGAATCTGGGGTGGATGGAAAGGTCCCGGCGGATATGAAAAACCGCCTAAAGAGAAAGAACCACCCAAAGAGAGAAAGGAGCCGCCATTCAGACCACCTGATTTCGGTGCCAGCGCCAGGGTAACCGAAAAGAGACCTTTTGCCTTGGTACCACGAGCCTGGGGAGTACCTAAAGAGGAACGAATCTGGGGTGGTCAATGGCGTCCACCTCTAGAGTGGCCTCGGCGACCATTGACGGAGGAAGAGAGGTTCTGGGGAAGGGGAGAAGAGATGCCTACTGGAGCTTGGTACGTAACACCGGAGGAGTTCGCCACTCTAACCCCAGAGGAGCTGGAAAAAGTGAAGCGTTGGCGGCCAGTTGGTGGATGGTTAAGCCCAGAAGAAAGGTTTAGGCTCGGAGGGGAACCGTATCGTGAGAAGGCTATAGCTGAACTGGCTACTACTTTTTCACTTTTGCCCCCAATCGAAATACCGGTTGGGCTAGAAACGACCGAAGAGCAAATGGACTGGGCCAGGCGAGAGAGCAGGGCGGGATATTTTATTGATGATTATGGTAAGCGCCTGTCGTTTGACGAAGTTATGGAGCTCAGTAAAACCAATCCTGAAGCAGTGATTACCGAGGTATACTTTCTAGGCGGCGGAGATGAGATAAGCAATGAGTTTTACGCCGGCGACCTGTACCGGGAGGGTTTTGGATTCTATGGTGAACCCGGTATGCGGTATGGGCAGGACATAAAGTATGGTGCTCCGGAGTTAATCGAGAAAAAGAGGGCTATCTTGAATAATACGGCTTTGAGCTATCAGGAAAAGTTGTCGGCACTTTTTGGTTTGTATGAAGATTATCCATCACAGCGTATGCATTCCATATTGAGGAGTGAGGCATGGCGCAGTCTGACTCCAGAGCAACAAGCAGACCTTGCCGAGAAGCAATTAGAGGAGCCCCCACGTGTTGAGCGTCCACCCGTGCCAGAGGTTGAACCGTTTGATATTGAGGGTTTACGGGGCAACCTGGCGCCATTCGGGGTAAGTGTTCTTGATGTTTACCCGTATCTTTCTCCTATATCTCCAGCGCATCTCGGACGCATACCGCAGGATGTACTGGAGCGTATGGCTCTATATTTAAGTGAACAGGGCTTGAGTTGGAATGATTACCTGGCACTATCAAGACCATTCTTTTCTGGAGAGAGAGCACCGCGCGGTCGTTGGGAAATACCAGTGCAGAGATAATAGAGGTAAGCAATGGTAACTGAAAGAGAAAAGCCTGGGACGGTAAGGGTAGGTAAACGACACTTCACGCTGAGAGAGGAAATGCCGACACCGGCACCAGCTCCAGCGAGAGAGCCTATGATGCGTGTGCCTTCTCCATTTGAGAGACCGACTGCCACCGCACTTGGGGCACCAACAACTGGGGGTGCGATAGATTATAACCGCCCGCTTATGTTTGAGACACCTACGGGTGAGCAAGCGGAGGCATGGATAAGACCGGATAATACTGTTTGGCGGGGTAAAGACCAGATCGGCGCTATTGACCCCACTACAGGTCAATTTACACCAAGACAGCCTACTACATGGGAAGAGTACGGTCAAGCCTTCCAGCAATTAGGTATCTGGGGTGTGCAGGGGCTAGGCTATCTTTTCAAGCCATTTGAATTATTCCATGAATACGTAGCCAAACCCTTTTCTATAGCGGTAACTACTCCCGGGTGGCAGAAAACATGGTGGGAATCCCAAACGCCAGAGTTTCAACGTGCGTGGCTGGAGAAAGGATATGAGCAGGACAAGTTGCCTATTGAGAGCCCGCTGAAATTCATTAAAGAGTTAATGCCCGGTGGCGAATTCAGAAAAGCCTATGAGGAATGGGAAGCTCCTAAATATTTAAGAGGCGGTATAGAGCTTATTCCCTGGTTCTTGTTACCACCTATGGGTAGAATAGCATCTATGCTTGGTAAATTTGGAACTGTCGGTAAAGTGGGGGCAAAAGCTCTCACGCCGTATGTGCTACTGGAGAAGGGTGCAGCCAAAATTATTACAACGCCTATTAAAATTGGTGGCAAGGTGGTCGCCAAATTACTCCGACCTAAAGAGATACAGATGCCTGATTTGAGACCTATTGAGGAAATCTTGATAGATACCAGAATTCGCCATCCTGAAAGGTTAAGGAAAGGTAACTATGTGCAACAGATATTTGAGGAGGTCAATCGGGTAAAGCTGGTAGATGAGGAGGTTAGAGACAGTTCTTTAAGAGCATCGGTAGGCTGGATGAATACGACTTACGGAAGTATGTCTGACCTGCTCGGGATTAAGTCAATTCAAATCAAGGGGACAAAATTAACCCATGATTTAGTTGCTTTGCCGGGGCTCACCCCTAAAGTTCAGGGTGGTAGTATGGCGGCAGCCGATGTTTTGTCGAAGCCTCAAAACTATAACTGGCCTCTTACCATTCAAGGACAGAAAGCTAAACATTACGCTGAAGACTATAGAAGGGCTATTCAGGCGGCCGTGGAACACGGTGGAGCTTATGTTGAGCAACTGAGGGAATTCGGTATTGAAGTTACCCCGAATTTTATACCAACAAGAGTAATAGGCAAGGTTGACCCTAAGACTGGTGTGGAAATCATCGCTAAACGGCTTTTTGCCACCGGCGAAAGGCCAGGTACTATAACGCCTTCATTGAGACCTAAAAAATTCACTAATCAGATGAGTGGTATCAAGGCTGGTTTCCAGTATGCTCCACAAGACGAGGTAATGGATACTTTCATCCGTGAAATCTATAACATGGAGATAGCAGCACGGGGTAAGACAATTCTTGATGACCTTGGTAAAATACCAAGTCAGCTAATGGATGAAGGTTTGCAGGCACAGAAAGTAGCTATTACTGAAGCCATAGCAGATTTGAAGTTTGTCCAGGGCATAGCAGACCAAGCAGGACGCGGAGCAAAATTATCTAAAACTGTTCTAGCCCGTGTGGGCAAGATAAGCCCGGACGCGGAAATGGTATTGAGGGCACAGAGCGATAGGCGGGGCAAAGAGCTTAGTGATTTACATAGGGAGGTGGCAAGTCTGCAAAGCCGCCTGGCCATTGAGGTAGAAGCCGCAACCGTTTCTAAAACTAGAGTCGCCAGTGAGGTTGGCACAGGCAAGACAGTAGCCGTTGGTGCCGACCCGAGAAGCAAATATGAGTTTAAGTTTGAGGCAGTAGAATCCGATACTCTGATTGCATCTCATACTGAGGCTTATACCATCAATCCGCAATTCCCTAGAGAGCTACAACCCCGGCTCAGGGAAAGAGCTATCTCAAGAGACCAGATAGAAAGAATGGGTAGAGACCTCGACCCTGAAGCACTATTGGTTGATACCCACAGGCTGGATAGCGGTTCGATGCTTGTAGCCTCTGACAGCGTGGTGGAGAGTGGTAACGCCAGAATTATGGCCATCAGAAGGGCTATTGAAAGTAGCCCCGAGCGTTACGCTGCCTATAGAGGTCAATTGGAAGCCACTGCTCATATTTATGGTCTAGACCCGGCGACAATCAAAGCAATGAAATCCCCGGTCCTGATTCGGCGGAGAATCACTGAGGTTGCTGATAGAGCCTCCTTCGCTAGAGGAGCGAATGAGAGCATCAGTGCCTTAATGAGTCCGGTTGAGTTGGCTTTCGCAGACGCCAGATTAGTTCCCGAGGCAGCATTGGAGAGATTGCAGATAGAGGGAAAGGAAACAATAGAAGATGCCTTGATGGACCTTGCCAATAGTGACTTCATTAAGAAATTCTTGGCTAATGTTCCACAGACAGAAAGGGCTCAATTTCTGACTACCCAAGGTGGTGTGAGCCGGACAGGGGTTAGCAGAATATCTAACGCAATCCTGGCTAAGGCTTTTCCGGGCAGATTTGGCTTGAGGTTAGCCGAACTCAATATCGAAACGGTATTGCCTTCCAATAAGATGGTGATAGCTGGATTGGCTGGTGTAGCCGGCGACCTTGCTAAATTAGCTGGCGGTATCCAGCGGGGAATTGTCAAAGACGAATACCATATTTCGCTTGATATAGCTGAGGCTGCGGATCGGTTTCTCAGGGCAAAGGCTAATAATCTACCCATTGAAGCCTTCATGCAACCATCGCTTTTTGAGGGCGGGGCTTCACCAATTCAGCAAGCGCTGATGAAGGAATTAAATAAGCGGTCGAGGTCAGCTACTCAGATAAGGGATTTCATACGGGAATATGTTAATCAAGCGATGGCACAGCCACCACCGGGACAAGCGATGATGCCTGGTATGTTTGCTATGGCGCGGGAAGAGATACTAGGTTCGATTTTAGGCGAGGTTGTGCCTAAATCTGCGGTATTGAAACCGGCAGTTTCACAAATCGTTGAAAAAGCCGCCGTGCCTGAAGTCCCCAAAGTAGCCAAGCGACCGCCGGTTGAGGTAACTCCTAGAGAGCCGTTGCCGGAAGGAATGAAGCCAACCCCGGGCACCTTAGAGTATGACGCTTATATTCGGACACTAACTCCTGAAGCTAGGGCTGCCGAATTGGAGACAAGAAAAGCCGTAGAGCCGTTTGTCTCTGAGTTTGAAGCAGAACTGTCTATGGACAGGCTTGTGAAGAATATCAATGAGCGTTTAATCGCGCTTAGGGCTGATGCTAGAACACTCAAACCTGATTGGCAAGCTGCTAAATATCGTGCCACTCACGCTACTCTTACGGAGGGCAGGGTTGATTTACCGGCTTGGCGAAACAGGATATTCACCGATATAAAGGATGAAACAGGCAGAGTTGTGATGACCGGTCGTGCCGTGGCTGAAAAGATAATGGATATATACGGACCGCAAAGGGTTAATTCTGTGCTTCAAGTAGCTTCTGGTTTCGCCCGGATGGGCGTTACCATCAAGGCTGCATTAGACTTGTCCTGGTCATTCATCCAGGGAATGTTGCCGCTAGGCTATGATATAGCACGATGGGCGCAGGGTAAACCCTCTTTTGTCTGGGTCAAAGCAACTAGGGCAATGATAAAGACAATGGCTAATCCCAAGTATGCTGACGAATGGGTGCTGAAGAATCCTGCTGAGGCTAAAGCGATGGCTGAGTTCGGCGTTATCATGGAGAGGCAGGCCGAGTTTATCCAGGCAGGCACATTAGAGGCTAGGACTCGTCAATTACCATTAGTAGGTCCCTTTCTCGGTAGCTTAATAAAGCAAACTTATGGGCGAGCCGGTGCCGGCTTTAGCACGGCTGGCATGGTAGCTAGGGGTGAGATATGGAAGGGGCTTAGAGGTGCTTGGGAAGCCGAAGGATATAAACTTCCTGAATTGGGTGAGTTCGCTAATAAACTTACCGGGGTAGTGTCTTCCAGAGAACTAGGAGTGAGTGCCACTAGGCGGGCTCTGGAGAGTGCCACTTTGTTTGCCCCTAGATATACCAGGGCTTACTTAATGGTAATGAGGGATTTATTCAGAGGCACCAAGACGGGTAGTGAAGTTCGCAAAGCTATGGCGGGTATGGTTGCGGGCGGATTTCTGGGCTATACATCGCTTTGTGTTGCGTTAGGACAGGAACCCAGATTGAATCCTGCGCCTAAGTCTCTAGGCGGTGACGGGGCTGATTTTATGGCCTTTAAGATTGGCAATAGTACCATCGGCTTGCCCGGCTTCTGGTATTCCACGATTAGAATGTTGGCAGCCGTTAATGCGGTCACTGAGGAAGACCCCGAAAAGCTCTTGTCATTGAACTGGCGAGAGAATGACTTTCTGCAATGGGTAATGAGCAGGACTTCACCTTTAGTGGGCTTTGGCCGTGAAATCATTGAGGGTAGGGATTATCTTGGCAAAAAGTTAGACGAACCTAGTGAGTGGTTTCATAATTTTTCTCAGTATCTTCTAACTATTGCGATGGCTAATCTAATTACCAGACATCCGAGTGAAGAGGAGGGGAAGTATAAACGGGTGGGTGCTGAACTTCTGGGCCTGAGAGCCTTTCCTCAGAGCGAGTGGAATAAAGCCAAAGACAAGAGAGACGAATATGCCAATAAGGAATTTAGTAAGGGATGGGATAAACTCAATAGAGAACAGAAGGATAAAATTGAGGAGCAACATACCGATTATAAAGTCCTGGCTGATAGGGCTAGAGATGAGATGACATGGGAGCGTGGCGATGAGTTTGAGGTAGCTCTGCAATCAACCGAGAAGCAGGCTGAGGCGATTTATCACGCCGGCATCGAGGACGCAGCTAGAAGCCTCATATCCGGGCAAATTGACTATCCGACTTACTTATCTCAAGAGGAATATTTAAGGCGTGTGATGACAGGTAAGCGGTGGGCAATGAATTACATAGAGGGCTTTCTCGACCCTGGACAAGCGGAAGACTTTAGGAAGTGGCTTGATAAATATGAGACACCTGAAGACGCTGCTCTTTCAAGATATTGGGACATTCGTAATAATCCGGTAGTAACTGCCGGCGTGCCGAATTGGGATGCTACCGAAGATAGAACCAAGTCATTTCTTGATTCGCTGGATGACGGGACCAGACAATATGTGTTGCGTAATAAGGACAGGTGGCTCAGGAAATTACCGCCAGCGGCCAGAATATTGGCCGAAATACAATCAAGGGGTAGGGACATTGTAGATGAGTATTACGACCAGCCTGAAGGTAAGGCCAGATTGCAATACAGGCGAGCCAATCCAACCGTTGAGGCTTGGCTATTGATAATGGGAAGGATAACGGTTCCGCAGACCGCGGCAGCCAGAAGGTTGGCTTTAGAGCTGCTACAGCAAAGGGGTATACCCGCGATAATATTACCCAGATTATCCGGTGGTGAGGCTAGAATGGCACCAGCACCGCGCGCCTGGGGGGCATCTGGTAGGCCAGCCGTGAGAACTCAACCAACGGCACCCCCGCTTGGTGGGGTTAGACTTAATATCAAAAGTAGGGTAAATCGAGAGAGGCAATGATTGAATCTGATGGAACGCTCAGGTGTGATAACTGCAATAAGAAACTGGCAGTCAAACTCAATGGCTATTTGGAGATTATCTGCACACGCTGCAATCATTTCAATATATTTGAGACGGACTCTCTGCCGAAGACATATAAAAGCCATGAATTAGTGGCACTTGACAAAGTAAAACAGATTTGCTAGGGTGAAACTAGCATCTTAATAATTGAATAAGTAGTGCTCTTTAGAAGCCGTATTTTTATGTGCGCTTAGACGCCGTAGAAATACGGCTTTTTTTATTTTAATTTTTAGGAGGTTTTACATGCCAGACCCAGAAGAGGAAGCCAAGACCAAGGCTGAAGAAGGGAAAGGCGCCGCTGAGGTTACTGAAGGCAAACAAGCACCCGCAGTTGTAGAAGAACCAGAGGGACCGAAAGGCGCAAAGCCTGAAACAGAGGAAGGTAAGGGCAAATCAAAACCAGAGGATTGGGAGCAGAAATATAAGACTCTACAGGGCATACACGAAAGAACTGTAGAGGACTTTACCGCTCTCAAGGCTGAGAAGACCGATTATCAGGGTGTTGTAAATTCTATTGAGCAGATGCGGGGTAGCATCAATCAACACGGAGAAACTCTAACTCTCCTTACCGACATTATGAGTGAGACCGCGGTTGACAATGAGGCAATGCAGACAAGGATTACGAAGGCTAGGGAATCTCAGGCAACGCAAAAAGCATACCACGATAAGGTCACTAAAATTTATACCGAAATCGTGGATCAGGCCGACATAGCTGGTCTAAACCCACAAAGTGAAGAATTGAAGACAGCTAGAGAGGCCTGGGATAAAGGTCAACCCGATGAGGCTCTTAGGCTGACCAAGATAGCTGTTAAAACAGCCGTCTCAGCGATGCGGGTTGCTAAACCTGAAGAGACCACTGAGCCTGACCCTGCGAAAGCTCAAAAAGACAAGGATGGGAAAATCCCCATCATCACAGCAACACCGGGGGCAGCTCAAGACTGGCGTGAGTTGAAGCCCGGAGACAAGATGAAGTTAGGTCTTCAAGAAGCCAGAGAAAATCAATAATTTAATAAGGAGACAATCCGATGGCTACAAATTTAGTAGAGGCAAGCAAGCTGTCAAACGATGTTTTGCTTGTTGGTGTCATCGAGGAAATAATCAAAGATTCTCCTATTCTTCAGAATTTGCCTTTCATTGATATTGTCGGTAACGGGCTGACTTTTAACCGGGAACTTGCTCTGCCAACCATTGATTTCTATGATGTTGGCGACACCTGGGTTGAGTCCACACCGACCTTCACCCAGATAACGGCATCTCTGAAGATTATGGGCGGAGACGCCGATGTTGACAACTTCCTGAAAGCGACTCGCTCCAATCTGCAAGATTTGGAAGCAGCAGTGCTTCAGTTGAAGGCAAAGGCACTACGCCATAAGTTTGAGGAGATGTTCCTCTATGGCGACTCAGCGACAAACCCGAAGCAATTTGACGGACTGAGAAAGATGATTGACCTCACCACCGCCAGCGACCAACTTATTTCAATCGGCACCGCCGGTGGAGCTGCCCTTACCCTAGCAAAGCTGGACGAGGTTATTGATGCCGTGAAGGGTGGCAAGCCCGATGCTCTTATTATGTCCAAGAGGTCAAGGCGACTGATTCAAGACATCACCCGGGCTGCGGGATTCGAGCTGGAAAACGATAAGGACAACTTTGGCAACTTCTTAACTATCTACAATGGTATCCCATTCTGGCTGACTGATTGGCAGCTTGACACCCATCTGACTACAGGTTCCGGAGTAGATAATGTTGAATCTGCCACCACTGGCGGCGATGAGTCTGTTATCTACGCCGTAAGGCTGGGTGAAGGTGCTCTGGCCGGTCTGCAATCACCAGGTGGTATAGTGGTTGAACCGATAGGTTCCCTGGAGACGAAGGACGCTACCCGGACCCGAGTCAAGTGGTATCCGTCACTGGCACTATTCTGCTCCGTCAGCGTAGCGGCGTTGATTGGCTTTGATGCCACATAGTAAAAGGTAAAAATCTAAGAGGGAAGGAGAAAAACGTAAGATGACTACTCAACCAGCAACACCGCTATCTACGCTTAATCCTGATGGCATCCTGTATCCCTTTGCTGAAGTGTTCGAGGTAACCCCAGAACTAGCGGCTGACACAGCGAAAAATATCTGGAACATACCCGAAGGCACTATCATCACTATGGTGCTTGCTAAAATCAAGACAGCATGTGCTGGCGCCGCATCTAACCTCATAATCGGAGACGATGATGATGACAATGGCTTTATTCTGGCTGGTGCTTTTTGTGGTACAGCCGTTGATACCGTATACGGGGATATTGGAGCAGAACGAGGCGCATACCTTGTTGATAAAGTAACCGCTTGCCATACCGGGTCATGGAAGGTCTACACTTCTGCTGGCAAAGAACTGAAGCTAGAGCAGAGTGGCACACTTACCACGGCTGGCTTAATAGAGGTATTCGTTTTCGGCTTCAGATACAATGAAAGCTAAGACAGGGTAAGCTAGACAACGGTAAATATGTAGGGCAGAGCCTTTATTTTAGGGCTCTGCCCTAGTCAATACTACTCGGAGGTTTCTATGCCGGCTGCTAATTTATATACCACCAAAGCTATACAAAAATTCTGGGTTGAGGAAATCCTGCGTCCAATAGTAAGGAGCTTTGCACTACTCCAGGAGTTTGGTAGGATTGGCAGGTCTGCTACGTTCTTTGAATTCATTGGGGTAGGACTAGAGCTCATAAAAATTGCCCACAAGATGAAGAAAGTACCTCACCCCACGCACAAAGATGTCAATAAACATAATTCTCGCTTGATTATTGACCTGCGAGATGATGTCTTGGCACATGATACGTCCTTTGGTTCTTTTGGGTGTCGCCACGATGTGTATGATGGTATGCTAAGTTTCCTTGCTATAAAGTATGACATAGATGATAGTGCATCTAAGCGTTTTGATTACTGGCTAAGGAAATGGATGGAGACAGACTGGATATTCACATGGAAGCATCCAGAGACCAACTGGATATTGACTGAAGAAGAAAAACAAGAGCCGACTTATAAAAGACAGCAAGCCTTGAAAGAAGCCTTAAATAATAAGGAATTTAGCAAAGCACTGAACTTGATTGAGTAAAGATAGGAGACCTAAGAGGGGGGAGTGATGTGGATAATTCAGCAATTAATTAGGGTCTTGGATAAACTCTTCTGCAACGTGGAGGAAGAGATACGGATGGAATGGTATCGTAGAGAGATAACCGAGGCCTTGGAATAAGGATTTCGCACGGGCATCATTTCTCGAGATTGAATCAAGGAGGAGGTAAATTATGGAGTCGATTATTGAGCACGTTGAGCATCCGTTTGCAAGGGGTAGTCTGACAGCGGATGGGGTGCAGTTTAGTGATTTACTTACCACAACTACCGATGATTACGAAGAAGTAGAGAAGGTAAAGATTGATCCACCGGTCAGGGGTGCGATTCAAGAGTTCGAGTTTGGTTTGACCTGCGCCATTCAATCGAGTAGTACCTTGGAAAGTGTGCTTTTCAAGTGGCAGGCACGTCAGACATCAAGTAGCACCTGGGTAGATTTGCATACTGAGATTACCTATGCGGCCGATGCTTCCGCTTTGAAGGAATACACCTATAGTGGCAGAGTCGAACCGCAGGAAAACTTAAATGCTTTTCCACTGGAGATAAGGCTGATGATTAAGTCTGGTGGGGCTGGTGGTGAGACGGCAAAGGGCAAGACCAAGAACTCAAGCTATGTGAAGGTCATTTATAGAGGGTACTAGAATGAAAAGACTAGCAAACCCGAAGGGGTTTTTCTATGACCCTAGTTTGGTGCTCTATTTGCCACTTTATAAGCTTGATGGCGCGTCCTTTATGTCAAAGGATGCTTACGGGCATCTGTGTACGGCTACGGGTGCTCCATGGGGAATTCAGGGTAGGGCTTTTGATGGGGATGACAAGATAGACTGCGGTGACAAGGCTCAGTTTAGTTTCGAGCATAATACCCCGTTCTCAATATTGATGTGGTTCAAGCCGTCTGATACTACAGCATGGAGTTCATTGGTCACCAAGATAACTGTGGCAAATGTTTTTAGGGGGTACGCATTCCTACAGACTAATGCTGGCAAGTTAACCGCTTCCATTATCAATACTAATGTAATAGCACGGAAAAGAATAGTTGTAGATTCTGATGCTGCCATTACCCAGGATGTATTCCAGTTAGTCGGTTTCACCTATGATGGTGGGGGAGCATCGGCTGGTGTAATTATATATAGAAACGATGCAGTTTTCGCAAGTACCTCCTCAGAGGATACATTGGGGGGATTAACAATAGACAATACAGTATCTCTTCTAATCGGCGATAGAGAGGAGGGTGACATTCCTGCTAATGGTACTTTCGGAGAGGTATGGGTTTATAATCGAGTTGTAAGTCTTATCGAAGTCCAGAATATTTATTTGGCTACTAAATGGAGGTATCGTTAATGAGTTACATCTTCTTCAGAATTTGCCTTGCGGTGAAAGAACCGATACCCAGCGCATTGGAATCAAGTTTGCCTGAGATAAAGAAGAATATCAAGAAGCTCAAGTCCTTTGCCTCAAAAATCAATGAGGGCAACGTAAACGAGGAGATGACGGTTAGGGCATCTTACCATATTTGCCGGCATGATGAGGGGCTACCCTGCGAACCTGAAGTAGAAATATAAGGAGTAAACTATGGCTCAAAATACGATAGCACTTTCGGTTCTAATTGAAGGATTCGGGAATTTCACCAAGCTGATGGAAATTCCCCGGACTCCGCAAGATGGTATAGCTTCTTCAAATGGATTGGTGAACGCCCTTTACGATATGCAGTTAGCCAAATATCCAGATGATTACTTCAATGATAACTTCTGGATTTACATTACTTCGGGGGCGGCTCAAGAGGACATCAGGCAGATACAGGACTTCCTTCGTGACAGTCTTACGATTCACGAAACAGCAGACACAGCCAATGTAGTAACTGCGGATACAGCCACTGACCAAAGCTCCGTAGAAACATTGCTTAATGAGATAAAGGCAGACTATAATATTCACATTGCAGATGCCGCAATCCACGTTGGAGCTGATGGCGCTAACGCTGTTGCCTCTGCTGATGCTGATGACCTGGCTTCTGCTTTAACTCTGGCCAATGAAATTAAGGCTGATTTTAATGCTCATCGAAGTCAGGCAGGGGTACATGTAGTTTCTGACACATTCAATTTGATTAGCTTGGCAGATGCCACCGATTTGGCTTCAGTTCTTCTCTTGGCCAATGAGGAAAGGCTGGATTACAACCGGCATTTACCACTTACGATATACGCCGGAAAGGTTGTGCCTTACTTTGATTTTTCCTCCGTACCACTGGCTGACAGTGAGTTTCAAATCCACAAGTGCAATGTTCAGGATATTATAGATGCTCTAAATGACGCCCTGCTTTCTATCTACCCCAAGCTCTATAAAAAGATAGTCTTTGAGAGTCTGGGGCAGGATGACCTGGCTGATGATGCGGCCGCCGCACAAGCTGAAGTAGAAATCACCGATGACACCTTGTTCTTTGTCGGGCAAGAGGTTACGGTTGTAGATGATGATGCCTCTGAAGATGCCACCATTTTGTCTATTGCAGCAGCCACAAACAAGCTCACGATGACAGCTAATCTGACCAATGCCTACACTACAGCGGCTAACGCAAAGGTGGTGGCTAAGTCCGGCAAGTATTTTAATCTCGGTGCCACCATAGGCAATGCCCGGGTAATCTGGGTGGGCTTAAAAGCGGATAGCGTATCCAGGCGGTCCCGCCAACTGGAATGGGAAATCATCGAGAGTCTAGCTGGAGACAGGCAGATATACTTCCCCGAGAGTATTTCGGTGGATGACCAGACCTGGATTATAGAGGCGAAAGGTAAACTAGAGGAGGTCTCCGACCCGACCGATACCATAACCTTAGAGGATAGAAGAGTCAGGCTGCTTTATTGTGAGGCGGCTTACCAATTTTATACACGGCAAGCCAATGACATCAGTAGCGGGGACACGGACAGGTTACAGGCATTGGCGAATAAATACAGGGAAGCAGTCTACACGACATACCGAAACTTGTGGATGCCAAAGATGGTAGAGCAATTTGACCATAATGCTTATGTTGACCATAATGCTTATGTTGACTGGGGTGAATAATGGCTATAGATAGTCTTCTTAATAAGTACGACATTTACTACATCGAACCTGGGGCAACCAAATTGGGGTTTATGCTGGCTCAAAACCGTAATAAGACCAAGGTCTGGCGCCGGGATGACGAGAGAGCCTTACCTGACAGCTTTGCAGCAGGTGATATTTCTTATGCCAATCTGAGCCCAGATATATCCAAGGTAATTTCTCACCGGTATATGCACGGTGGCTTGGGGGCATTGGAGTTTGAGGTTGAGGATGATGCGGCGTTTCAAATACTGCGCTATCTCAGAAGCCAGAATGTAGACTTGAGGTGTAAGGGTAAGGCTTATCCGGGACCGAAGATAGATTCAGTTACAATACCCGTCAAAACTACCCCCACAATAGTTAATGCTGACTTTGAGCTGGACTCGGATTGGACAACTGAATATGGTGATGCGGAACGTAGTAACGTAGATAAGCATGGCGGTACTTATTCATGGCATGTCGGCAGCACAGACCCCTCGGCGGCTTATCAGGATATTACGTGGAACAGTGCTTATAGGGGCAGGGAATTTGTTTTTAAGTGCTGGATAAAGTGTGTCGGTGTTGGAACTTCCTACATACAAATTGATGATGGAGTCGGTGTTACTAGCACCTCTGACGCCTCCATAGCATGGAAACAGCTTACAGTTACGAGGACATTAGATGATGCCGCAACCAGACTAAGATTGAGGATACGGAGTACTAACCCAATAGATGTTTACTTTGATGACGCTACATTAACAGTGACAACATTCCCCAATCCGACCCCGGTGGCATTCGCCAATTTTAATGGCGAGATATACTTTGCATCTGGGGATATGATTTCCAAACTAAATGGAGCGGGTGATGAGTTTGAGCACGTTCATACTTTACCACAAGTCATCACCGACATTGTAGCCTTTATTGATGATTACCTTTACATCGCTGTAGCAGCAGCCAATAAATACTGGTACATGGATGCTGCCGAAGACTTTACCCAAACTGCCCTGGATAATGGTGAAGCGGATAGTTTCTGCAAGGTGGGTACTGACTTATGGCAACTAAAATTACCCAACAAGATTAGGAAGGCTACTGATCCTATCGCTGGTCCCTGGGCTGCCGAAATCCTGGTCGGTGAGGCTGCCTATGATGTCAACGATATGGAGTCTTACCTTGGCTATCTTTACTGCCTGAAAGAGGATGGACCTTATTATGAAGATGGTGCCGGCGCTATTGTGCAACCATTCCCCTCTTTAGTCACAATTGCTCATGCTGATGCGGGTAAAAACAGCGATGTCTTCAGGAACCGTCTCTACTTCAGGATGGGTAATCAGCAGGAATGGGAAATAGACGGCTCTACGCTCACAGAAGTAACACCTTCCGATTCAGCCCCCGGTATATCACAGTATGCCTATGAGTGTGTCGCCAGGGCGCATGATGAGCAGTGGGTCTATGCAATCATTGAGCGAGGGGCTAATGATTTAGCTATCCTGGCAGGTAGGTGGGAGTATATCTCGGGTAGGACAAGGTGGATTTGGCATGAGATAAGAAGCATTGACCTGACTGGTGTTGCCATAGCTTTTGTCTCTAGTGTAGAGGGTAGACCATACTTATATCTTGGTTCAACTGCTACGGGAGAGAGTGTTTACAAGGTTTATCTACCGGTAACCAAAGATGCCACTGCTGACAGTGGTTATAAATTTCATACTGCCGGTTCACTCTGGACACCGAGATACATGAGCCTGCTCTATGCGGTAGATAAAAGGTGGCTGGAGCTTTTTACAAGGTCTCTAAATTTGTCAGGCACAAACTACATAAACGCTTATTACTCTACTGATGATGGTGCTAGCTTTGACCTGCTCAAGAAACTGGATACCAGTCCTGAGCAGACAGAGGCATTTACGAATATTGAAGAAACCATGATGAATCTGAGGTTTGATTTTGTCGGGGATAGCGATACTGTACCGCCGGTGCTGAAGTACCACAACCTGAAGGCATTGACCATATTTCCTTCGGTATCCCGATTCAGGCATACGGTTAGATGTGCTAATGGCTTATTACTCAAGGGTAATCATGTTGCAACTCCGAGCTATAGCTATGACGCCATAAGGACTTTCATAGATGGTTTAAGGGATAAGGTTTGCACTTTGGGCGATAGGTTTGGTACAGAGCATACCGTCCTGGTAAGAGCCATTCAGGAATTAGAAGTCTTTGATGAGGGCACCGGGAAACCTGAACTACATTACTCTTTGGAGGCTGTAAAGTTGTGAGGATGTAAGCAATGATAGACTTAATTCAATTGGCTGCTCAAATTGGCGGAGTCGGCGGTCTTATCGCTACCCTGATATTCCTGATGTACCGGCGGGATCGGAATGCGACCGAGAAGATGTGGCGCGATTCAAAGAAGTTCACGGAAGACAGGCTATCTGCTCTACTGGAGAAAGACCAGGAGACCAGAGAAGATAATACGAAGGCGATAACCGAACTGATTACTTACCTCAAACTACAGAACGGAAGGCGGCCGTAAGCCTAGAGATACTGCCAGAGCCACCAGAATGAGTTTTAAGAGGCTTTGTATCAAAACCCCACATTCGAGAGGACTTTTGGAACAACTGGCTCTTTTGTATCAAAAGTCCAGAAGGTTGGTTCAAGCCCTAATTCGTATATAGATTGTATCAGGACACAGATATTATGGCAAAGAATCTTACACAGCCTTCTTACGAACCGACAGAGGCGCAATTCAAAGAAACCCTGTAACAGTTCAAAGGATAACTGATAATCTATATTCTATGGGTATCGAGGGAGTAGTAGCGGGAGTAACCCAACCCAAAGAGGCAAATACAAGGCGGGGTAACCAATTTAGGGATTGGGCAAGAAATAATTTTAGATGGGTAAGCCTTATGGAATTTCGGGCTTCCCACACTGGTGTCGTGATGTTGGATGCATCGGAACTAGATGCTAGGAATTTTTGCAATACTGTAATGGGTGTAGGCATATCAAAAAGACCAGACATAGTGGCGAAGTCAAATAATAGATATATTGTAGGTGAAGCCAAGTTCTTGTCATCTACTGGGGGGAATCAGGGCAGGGCTTTTGACGATGGTATGAATTTAGCCACAAATAGTTCGGGAAACGCCTATAAGATTTTTGTGCTTGACGGTATTCATTGGATAGAAACAGGTTCAGACCAGTATCGTAGAATTGAATATGGCACTGCTGCTGTCTTTTCAGCTTTATTGCTTGAGGATTTCTTAAATTCACTCTAAGCACTTTTGATACAACCACCTGACTTTTGATACAAAAGGCACTTATGATACAAAGCCCTTCAAAGGAGAGGGGGACTTTTTTATTTCAGGTACATCTTATCCACTGGTGAGAATTGGCTATGCCTGACGACCACATTCTCACTGGTTATGGTGGCCGTGTAGCGTTTCGTCATCCGGTCTGTGCTATGTCCCAAGAGTAGCTGGACTTCTCTCTCGCTGGCACCATGGAGCATGGCCACGG
>Ga0098068_1000082_pt1 | contig 42241 bp, 44 predicted proteins | sample 26BtaG_FD_75059 | JGI IMG/M metagenome (GOLD analysis project Ga0098068, IMG submission 75059) | Marine viral communities from Cariaco Basin, Caribbean Sea - 26B_WHOI_OMZ_CsCl | ecosystem: Environmental > Aquatic > Marine > Oceanic | place: Caribbean Sea: Cariaco Basin | collected 2014-11-09 | reverse complement strand
TCAACAAATTCGGCCACCATATTTCGTTCAGGGAAGCCGTGCACGTTTGGTTACGCATTGCCATGCTGAGCTTTGGTGGTCCTGCAGGCCAAATCGCAGTCATGCACCGCATTCTGGTGGATGAGAAACGATGGGTCAGTGAAAACAGGTTTCTTCATGCGCTCAATTACTGCATGGTTCTACCCGGCCCAGAAGCCCAACAACTCGCTACCTACATTGGCTGGCTGCTGCATGGTGTCCGGGGAGGTTTAGTCGCCGGTGGTCTATTTATACTGCCGGGCTTTTTAAGCATTCTGGTGCTCAGCGTTCTCTATGCCGGGTTTCAGGATGCAACCTGGGTGCAAGCACTGTTTTTTGGTATCAAGGCAGCCGTACTGGCGATCGTCATTCAAGCGGTTATTCGTATCGGCAAACGTGCCCTCAAAAATGCCTATATGTACACACTGGCGTCCACCGCGTTTATTGCGATCTTCTTTTTTGCAGTGCCATTTCCGATAGTGATACTGACGGCTGCTTTTATTGGTTTGTTGGGGAGGTATATAGACCCAGAACGTTTTACGATTATCAAGGGCCACGATGCCCCGGAAGAGGCTGATCGTGCGATCGACAATATGATCGATAGCGGGCAAGCAAACCATACCAAGGCAACACGTAATCGGGCATTTAAAGTGCTCGCGGTCTGGCTGCCGTTATGGTTCGCACCGCTAATTGTTTTGCTTATGACACTGGGGTATGACGATGTCTTTACTCAGATAGGACTTTTTTTCAGTAAGCTGGCAGTCGTCACCTTTGGTGGCGCATACTCAGTCTTAGCTTACATGGCGCAAGAGGCTGTACAGAATTACGGCTGGTTATCGCCTGGAGAAATACTGGATGGCCTTGGCATGGCAGAAACGACGCCCGGTCCCCTTATTCAAGTAGTTCAATTTGTCGGTTTTATGGGTGCTTTCAGAGATGCAGGACTGCTTGATCCCATTACCGCGGGTATTCTCGCATCGCTCCTGGCGACCTGGGTCACCTTTGTTCCTTGTTTTTTGTGGATATTTCTGGGGGCACCCTATGTGGAAACGCTGCGCGGAAATAAAGCAGTTAGCGCAGCCCTGTCGGCGGTGACCGCTGCAGTAGTTGGCGTCATGCTTAATCTGGCCATCTGGTTCGCTGTACATGTGGCTTTCGATGAGGTTAATACAGTTCAGACCTTTGGTATACAGTGGTTATTACCAACATGGAACACCATTCAGATTTCCAGCATTGTGCTGGCTCTGGGAGCTTTTATTGCAATGCTGCGTTTCAAGGTGGGCATGTTGCCGGTGATTTTTGTCACTGCGCTGCTGGGTATCATTTATTACCTGTTATTTGGAGGCGCTCCAGCACCGTAAAAGGCTAACCGATGCGGTGAGTATCCGGTTCGTCAGGTTGAATCTCAAACAATTTAAAACCCAATCGAAAAACTTAATAATGGAGGATCATTATGAAAACCCATCCGCTTAAAATATTTATTATCACCGCTCTGCTGATGCAGGCACCAGTTGCTTTCGCTGATGCGCCCGGCAGTCTAGATCCAGAAATCATCAGTAAGGCTGCGGACACACAGGCGACGGTCAAACCGGACGGCGTAGTTCGCATCGGCTGGCAACGCGACGATGTGCCGGTCTTGGTAGATGGAATACGGCTCCCGACACCAGCAGGTTTGGGCAGTTGGGCTGCGTTCAAGACAGTTCCGGATGGCGGCGTGATGCTGATGGGTGACACAGTGGTATTTGAGGATGAAATCACTCCGGCAATGGATGCGGCTTTCGCCCATGGTCTCGAAATCACTGCGCTGCATAACCATTTTATATTTGATCGACCTCCTGTTTATTTTATGCATATCGGTGGTCACGAACAGAGCGCTGAAAAGCTTGCCGGAGGCGTCAAGGCCATGTGGGACGCCATAAAGAAGGTCCGCAAAAAACACGCCACACCGGTAGAGCGCTTTCCTGGCAGTGTGCCCGAAATCACCGGGGAGTATGACACAGCGTCGCTGGAAACCATATTGGGTGCCGAAGGCAGTCTCAATGGTCAGGTACTAAAATTTACTTTTGGCCGCAGTGCCACCATGCATGGCACGGAGTTTGGCGCATCAATGGGATTGGCGACCTGGGCGGCCTTCACTGGCAATAAAGATCATGCGGTCGTCGATGGGGATTTCGCCATGACCGCTGGCGAGGTTCAACCTGTTATGCATGCTCTACGCGACGCCGGTATCCATATCGTTGCTTTGCATAATCACATGATTGGCGAAACGCCGCCCTATTATTTCTTGCACTACTGGGGTAACGGCGATCCTGAGGTATTGGCACGGGGGCTTCATGCTGCATTAGAAGCTCAAAAAAACGCCGGCACAAGCCATTAAAGGAGCAAAACATCGACTTACGAATGTTTTAGCTATTAGATTCCTGATGGCATCCACGGTGTGCGGGTCATCCCTTGGCTCGTTCTGTTGCCAATACACCTGTCAGTCATGCAAGTGGTGTTCAGGCCCCAGTTACGGGGGATAGTGGATGGCTTTCTGTGTGAAGTTGCGCATAGATGATAAGTACATGGAGAAGGAATCTTCCCCCCTTTCTTGTACCTGCGCGACTGCACAGACTGGCTTGGACGAGAATACGTTGCGAGACATCTTCAATACTCGCACCGATTCTCGTAGCTGCTGAAACCGCTTCGAGACGCCTCGCATTATAAGTATCGACAAGCTTAACTTGAATTAGAAATAGTTATATGAGCATATATGTATATAAAGCAGTCAGTTAATCATATATAACATGTTGCTAAGTCAACATAAAACATGTTCATACTCAATTCTGTCGCCACGAATTTTCTGTTTCCTTACCTGGTACCCACATTCCCTAGCATCAACAACTCCACCGGAACGTCCACGCCAATTCCACTCACAACCACAGTAAAGTGTGCCCATGGAACCGTTGTGATTCTGATCGTAATAAACAAAGTTTTTAAGTTCAGACTTCGCTTCTTCAAACGTCTCTGGAGCAGCGAGTGCCTGAAAAGATAAAATTATGCCGGCAAGGAGCCAAGTGATTTTTGTTTTCATTGAATTTTCTAAATTGGTTTTCTTGTTCATGCGATAACTGTCACAACGCGACTTACTGTTGGGTTTCTGACAATTACAATTTCGATCGCCGGGGTATTATCGCGGATTAGAGCCCAAGTTTCTGTGGTCCGGTTTGGCTTTCCTTCACGTAATGGACGTTGTGGTCTTTTAATTGTCCACCTCGATGAGGTCAACATTTTTGAAAGACGACGCCAGGCTTTATCGATTGAACAAATAGACATTCGTTCACAAAATCGTTCAACGGCATGGCGCGTCAGGTGAATGTCCCCGATATGTGTTTTTATTGGTGGATCTAGGCAATCATTTGGTGAAATATCCTCCACTTCACCGTTGAATGCCTTTATCCAATCTGAACGTCTCCCAACCTTAATGGTCGCTTCTGCAAAGCGTGTTTGGAGAAAACGAGCATGAAGATGCATGTCACTATTAGTAGTTTGTAATTTTTGAGCTTTACGAATTGAACCTGAAGAGACATTCAGCTGTAGTCCCTTACCGGTTCGATTCATTCCTACATATGTTTTATGCAGCAGTACATATTTGATAGCCAGTAACTCAGCTAGCTTATATGGCTCATCGTTAAAAGCGATTACTGAAACATCTATGGCTCTCACTGGTGAAAACCTATCACCATGTTGGGTCCGGAAAAATACGCGATATTGATTTTGTGAAATTGGCTCACGTTGAACTGAAGTTTCTAGAATTGTCAGTGACATTGTTGGTTCTCCTGGTTATGGTTTTTTTGTCGAAGAGACAAAACCATCAAAACATGGATTTTCAACCAGGCAAGCATTGCTAAGGCACATAACGAGGGGTACTTGCGTGAATCAACTTCTATGTCATTCTTGTATTAAAACAGGAGAATTATATGTTCGATTTCATTCAAAACATGTCTGTATCACCTATGACAGGTGCATGGTATTACCTTATTGCCGGCATTGTATTATTTGATGATATGAAACGCATAAGATGGTACTCAATGAGTCTGTTGTGGCTTACTCTCGGTAGTTTTGACAAAGACTTCTTAATAGAGACATCTATGCTTGGATTTACTTTTATGCTTTCTGAGTGTTTTTTCAACACTTATTATCAAAACGAAAAGGCAAAAAAGATTGCCAAGAAAATCAATAATAAGAACTGATTTTATAAATATCGAACCTTTTCACAGTATTGGTTTGTCACTAAAATATTTTTTAAAGGTTAACGTCATAAACTGATACACATTCATTATGTGACCAAGAATTAATATACGATAATCACCTATGGATAGATTTTAAATATCGCTAGCATGTAGAAGCTTGTGATTTAACGGTAACGCTATGGGTACTCCTCATGAAAGCCTACGCGCCAATTCATAGTAAGTCTTACCTAATTCAGTAATTGTGATGTATTTGTTAATTTAGCTCGATGTGAAGAATGATAAAAACAAAAAAATGCCCCGTATGCGAAATGCTATTACTAAAGAGTGATAATATTGTTCAGTTTAAGGGAATAAACTTTTGGTTATGCTCTGAGCAATGCCGGGACAGATTCAATCAAAGACCAAGTTTGTACATTGGTGATCCTAAGCATGGTAAATCAGTCAAACAGCATGGTGTAAAAGTAGAGAAAAAACACACCATAAAGCTTGTATTGCCAGACAATCATGAATCTATAGATCTACTAATTCAGTATTTGAACTCGTTAATGGGGGTCATACAGGCAAGAATTAATCAAGGACAACTTGAGATTGAATACGACCTGATTCAGGTGTCTTTAGGAGAAATAGAGTCTTTCATTAAATCAACGGGCATCGCCATCGAACAATCTTGGATAGATAAAGTCCATAATGCCTTGATTCATTACAATGAGGACGGAGAACTAGATAATTTAGGCCATCCTTATAAAGACAACTGAACATTTCATTCGACAGTTTCTTTCCAAGTCAGATGTTCATATAAGCCAGTCCAGTAATAGCCAAAACTCGCTGCAAAAAGTAATTCCTCAATCGGAATATGGAGAACGAACAACCCGCTGAGTGCATCCAGATTCCAGACGCGCTCAATATACCCTGGTGAGAGACTCTCAAGCCCAAGAACAAACACCGAATAATAAATAAGAAAAAGTGCACTTCCCCATATGCTTTTTAGCGCTAGATCGGTTCTGCATAAACTATTGGCGATACCTCCCGCAACCATAGCTATTATAGCGGGGTAAATCGGATTCCACTCCCAGAGCATTAAGATTGGAAACAAAATAAATGGTGTCGTGACGGCCAGAATATGATGAGCGTGTCTCTTAGATAAACGAATAGCTAGTGGCATAGTTTGCAACTTCTGACCCGTGATTACGTTGTAAGCCACAGCACCAATTCCACCGATACCAAAACAAAAAATCAAACTTTCAATATCAAACCCCGTTTTGAGAGCTAAATTGAACATGCTCGGTGGACTCCAGTAGTCTGGAACAAATAATGGTTCGGTAAAACCAAAAAGCATTGTGATTGAGCTTGCTTTTAACATGACCGAGCGATATGTAGGTGTAATTAGGTATACAGCCAGCCATGGTATAAGAAATGCCAAAGACCAGACTAACCATACGTACTGTTCATCCATTCTGAGATAACTCCTAGAGAATAAGTCACCACGATGTATCACTTTCGAGTGATAATTTATGTGTGAAAGAAGAAATACTAATAAATAAAATTCTTTCTTACATTACAATTTTGTCAGAATTTGTGTGAATCATTACAAGTTCATTACATTGCTTCTTTTTTCTTAAGGCTGAGGTTAGTATCACACTATTAGTTGCTGGTGTATAAATGGATGTTTAGAGTTTCAAACTTATTATTTCTAATCCTTATCGTGATGGCTTACTTAGGTCAGCCGCTAATTGCTTTATCTTCCCCATGTAAAGATATGGAAATGCGTACAATGACAGAATCTTACTCAATGGGCTCTGTCCATGATGGCCATATTCAGCAAGTTCGCAGTAAAAATTTGACATCTGAATGTTGTATTATTTCCACTTGCGGCATGAACTCTTGTCTGCATCATAGTCAAGAGGCTATTACATTCTCACTTTCCCCCCAAGCGTTCAAAGTGCAAAATGCAGTCAGCCTTGCTCTTAACTTAACGAGCTTCTACTCAAACTTTGAAACAAACTCATTGTTTCGTCCTCCGATTTCACTCATTACAGTATAGATGTAGCCACTCTAGACAACTGTATAGGTCAACACTGAAATGTGTGCCACACATGTCATCATTCGTTAAAGTTTTACATATTAAGAATAGCACTTTTGGCATTTTGCCTATTAATGAATGACCTACATTAGAGCTCAATGAGTGAGATTCTTATTAATAGTAATTGATACTGCGTTAAATGAGCCTAATTCGGAATATGAGCAATGAGTAATAACAAATATTTTTTTAGTACAGAACCACTGAAAGCTTTAGTTTTGATGGCTCTGATGTTCAATTCTTTGTCTTTGACAGCCCAAGAGTTGTCTCTTGAAAAAGCGATCGAGCTTGCTCATCAGAGTGATCCTTGGATAAAAGGAAGTTATCAGAAAGAACAGGCAAATATTGCTCAGAGTATAGCAGCTGGACAGTTACCGGATCCTGTCATATCACTCGGATTAGCAAATATGCCTCTTGACAGTTTGAACTTTAATCAGGAGCCAATGACACAACTCATGGCTGGTGTCTCCCAAGTTTTCCCTCGAGGTCAAACTCTCGAGTTACAAAGACAAAAATTGGAAGATATAAGCCGACAACATCCTTTTATGCGTCAAGATAGGTATGCAAAAGTGAAACTGACAGTCACTCAATTATGGCTCGACTTGTATGAGAGCCAAGAGTCTATTCGTCTGATTGAGAACGACAGATCATTGTTTGAATACCTTGTTGAAGTTGCCGAGGTTAGTTACAGCAGTGCTTTTGGTAGAAGTCGTCAACAGGATCTAGTTAGAGCTCAACTTGAGCTGACACGCATTGAAGACCGCCTTACAGTACTCGATAAAAAAAGAAGCGAAACCCAAGAAAAACTTGCTGAATGGCTTTATGACACAGGGGCACACTGGCAAGAGATGGGCGTTTCCCAAATACTGCCAGAAATAGAACTTAAAAGTATTCACGAAGCAATCAACAATCAAGTGCAGTACGAGGCGCCTGATTTCACTGATCACCCAATGATTAGAAGCCTTGACCAGCAGATCATGGCTTCAGAAACAAATATTGTTCTGACAAAACAAAAATACAAACCGCAATTTGGCATCAATGCAAGCTATGGTTTCCGTGACGATGCACCAGGGGGGCAAGATCGCAGTGATCTATTTTCTGTTGGTATTAGCTTTGATTTACCGATTTTTACGGAAAAACGGCAAGACAAGGAAGTAGAAGCGGCAGTAAGTAGTAAGGAAGCCTTAAAAACAGATAAAACACTCGCATTACGTGCTATGAACGCTCGTTTTAATGAGGCCAGTGAAAGACTAAGTTGGCTGGAAAAACGCCAGAAACTCTACAGCGATCGTCTGTTGAAAGAGATGAACGATCAGGCTGAAGCCTCCTTAAACGCTTACACCAATGATGATGGTGACTTTGCCGAAGTCGTCCGCGCTCGTATTGCAGAACTCAATGCCAACATCGACTACCTAAATATCAACGTAGACAGGCTAAAAACAATTGCCGCATTGAATTATTTCTCAAGTTCATCTGAATACATGACATCTATTAACGGGAAACAACATGACTAGCTCATACAAAACTTTATTATTGATGCTGTTTGCAATACTGCTTACCGCAGTAATTACATACAGTGTGACGCGTGTATATTTTGAAAATAATACCGTTAGTAATAGTGAAGCCGAACAAAAGCAACCACTGTATTGGGTTGCACCGATGGATCCCAACTACCGTCGAGACAAGGCTGGTAAATCACCAATGGGTATGGATTTGATTCCTGTGTATGAAGAAAATGAAACCTCTCAGAATTCTGGTCCAGGAACAATTACCATCTCTCCAGATGTTGTGAATAATATCGGGGTTAGAATTGTTAAAGCTGAGTATGGCCCAATTCATTCAGAAATAAATACAGTCGGTTATGTTCAATATGATGAAGACAAGCTAGTTCATATTCATCCACGAGTCGAGGGTTGGGTTGACAAGCTATATGTCAAAGCAGCCGGTGATCCCATTAAAAAAGGACAACCACTTTATAAACTCTATTCACCTGAACTTGTAAACGCTCAAGAAGAGCTTGTCTTAGCGCTCAATCGAAACAATGTTCGCTTAATTAAAGCAGCTGAGGACCGCTTGAAAGCATTACAAATAGCCAACTCTGTTATTAATCAAATAAAACAAACTCGCAAGGTTCAGCAAGCCATTACGTTTTATGCTCCACAGAGCGGAGTCATCGATAACCTTAATGTGCGTGAAGGATTTTATGTCAAGCCAGGAATGAATTTAATGTCAGTAGGTGATCTCAGTACAGTCTGGGTTGAAGCTGAAATCTTTGAACGTCAAGCAGAGTTAGTCAAAGCAGGGCAAGCGGTTACCATGACCCTAGATTATATGCCTGGAACAAAGTGGATTGGAAAAGTCGACTATGTTTATCCCACATTGAATGACGAGACAAGAACAGTTCGAGTTCGTCTTCGTTTTGATAACGAAGATTATGCCCTCAAACCAAATATGTTTGCCCAAGTAACAATAGCGACCGGTGAGGAGAAAGAAAAACTAATGATCCCAATGGAGGCGCTTATCCGAACTGGCGATCAAGATCGTGTTGTTCTAGCTCTTGGGGAGGGTCAGTTTAAGTCGATTACTGTTATCGCCGGCAACATTGGCGAAAGTCATGTAGAAATCATCAATGGTCTCGAACCGGGAGAGGAAGTGGTCAGTTCTGCACAGTTTCTTCTTGACTCAGAATCCAGCAAAACTTCAGATTTCAAGCGTATGCATCATGAAGACTCAAAACCACGATCTGTGTGGGTTGAGGCCAAGATTGAGTCTGTTATGACAGAACATCATATGATCACAGCCGCTCATTCAGCAATCAGCGAGTGGGATTGGCCTGCTATGACTATGGATTTCAGTGTCAGTGAAAATATTGATCTGAGTACTCTCTCAAAAGGTACTCAATTGCACATGGAAATTACCAACTCAGATACTGAATACTACGAAATTACCGGAATTCACATTAAAGAAAGTGGTACTAGCACTGTGAATGAGGAGTCTGCCACAGAGGGTGACGTCAAATTACAATCTATAGATGATGAAAGTATGAACCATAACAAGCATCAAGAAAAAAATACTCAAATGGATAGTTCCGAAAGTTCTGAGCATTCACATCATCAACACTCAGGCATGTAGAAAGGAATACTTATGGTTGAGTCAATAATTCGCTGGTCTGTCAGTAATCGTTTTTTTGTAGTGCTTGCCACTTTGATTTTGGTCGGCGTTGGTGTGTTCTCCTTAAAAAACACACCGGTAGATGCGATTCCTGATCTTTCTGATGTTCAGGTCATTATCAAGACAAACTATCCGGGACAGGCGCCACAAGTTGTTGAGGATCAGGTCACCTACCCATTAACGACAGCAATGTTATCAGTACCGGGTGCCGTTACAGTAAGAGGGTATTCATTTTTTGGTGACTCCTATGTCTACGTAATTTTCGATGAAGATACAGATCTATACTGGGCACGCAGCCGGGTATTGGAATACCTGAGTCAGGTGGCACCTTCACTACCCGAAAATGCCAGACCACAACTGGGCCCTGATGCTACAGGTGTTGGATGGGTTTATCTTTATGCACTAATAGATAGAACCGGTCAACACGACATCAGCGAATTACGCTCATTGCAGGACTGGTTCCTGAAATACGAACTACAAACAGTACCTGGGGTATCTGAAGTTGCGGCTGTTGGTGGTATGGTCAAGCAATATCAGGTAACTGTGAATCCTGAAAAAATTCGCGCTTTTGGCATCCCTATGTCACATATCCAGACTGCCATCAAACGAGCTAATCAGGAGGTAGGTGCCTCCGTAGTAGAAATGGCTGAAGCTGAATATATGGTAAGAGCGACAGGCTATATTCAGTCCAAAACGGACTTGGCTCAAGTCCCATTGGGCGTCAATAGCCGGGGCACACCTCTTACGCTTGGTGATGTTGCAGAAATCAAGCTTGGACCACAAATGCGGAGAGGTATCGCAGAGTTTAATGGCCTCGGAGAAACTGTCGGTGGTGTAGTTGTAATGCGTTTTGGCGAGAACGCACAAAAAACCATTGAAGGTGTTAAAGATAAATTGCAGGAACTCCAGAAAGGCCTGCCAGAGGGTGTTGAACTTGTGACGGTATATGACCGTTCGGGGCTTATTGGACGTGCGGTTGATAATCTTTGGCACAAATTATTAGAAGAGTTTGCTGTTGTTGCACTGGTTTGTATGCTCTTTTTGTTCCATATCCGGTCATCACTCGTAGCTATTGTCAGTCTCCCTGTCGGTATTCTAACTGCATTTACTGTCATGCATATGCAAGGTATTAATGCCAATATTATGTCTCTGGGAGGTATTGCTATAGCCATCGGTGCGATGATCGACGGCGCTATAGTGATGATTGAGAACATGCACAAACACATGGAAAAAACGCCTCTAACCAAGGAAAACAGATGGCAAGTGGTGGCTGAGTCTGCTTCTGAAGTCGGCCCAGCATTATTCTTCAGTCTGCTAATCATTACTGTCAGCTTTGTGCCAGTCTTTACATTGGAAGCCCAAGAAGGTCGTATGTTTTCTCCGCTGGCCTTTACTAAAACCTATGCGATGGCTGCATCTGCAGCATTGGCGATTACATTAGTTCCTGTGTTGATGGGCTACTTTATTCGTGGAAAAGTGTTGCCAGAACATAGAAACCCCATTAATCGATTACTGGTAGCTTCTTACATGCCTGTTTTGAAAATGGTTTTGGCGTTTCCCAAAACGGCCATTTTCATTGCGCTACTTGCCTTGGGTTCTACCTACTGGCCTTTGCAGAACATCGGTAGTGAGTTTATCCCTCCACTTGATGAAGGCGATCTCATGTATATGCCTACTACATATCCCAGCATATCTATTGGTAATGCCCGAGAAATTCTTCAGCAAACCGACAAGTTGATTATGACCGTACCTGAAGTAGAAACTGTTTTTGGCAAAATTGGTCGAGCTGAAACAGCAACCGATCCAGCGCCACTGACCATGATTGAAACATTCATTCAGTTAAAAGACCGAAGCGAATGGCGTGAAGGTATGACAACAGAATTGCTGAAAAAAGAGCTTGATGATCTGGTCAAATTGCCCGGTCTCACCAATGCTTGGGTTATGCCGATAAAAACCCGGATTGATATGTTGGCAACAGGAATAAAAACACCGGTGGGGATCAAAGTTGCTGGCGCAGATATTTCAGTTATCCAGCAAATAGGTCAACAACTCGAAACAATATTGGCTGAGGTGCCCGGCACCGCCTCGGTCTATTCTGAACGTGTTGCCGGAGGACGTTATATTAAAGTTGATATTGATCGAGGAAAAGCCTCCCGTTTCGGCCTAAATATTGCTGATGTGCAACAGGTTGTTGCATCTGCCATTGGTGGAGTCAATGTTACCCAGACAGTAGAGGGACTTGAACGTTATCCCGTGAATATACGATACCCACAATCATATCGCGACTCTCCAGAGCAGATGGCATTATTGCCGATAGTCACAGCAAAAGGGCAAAGGATTGCTCTGGGTGATGTAGCAGAAATAAAAATTGAAAATGGTCCCCCAGCTATCAAAAGTGAGAATTCCCGCATTAATGGCTGGACATTTGTTGATATAGAAGGCGTTGATATCGGCTCCTATGTCGAGAACGCTATGGAAAAAGTTCGCGCAGAATTGGACTTGCCTGCGGGATATTCAATTCATTGGTCAGGCCAATATGAATACATGCTGCGAGCTAAAGAAAAGCTTACTTATGTTGTTCCCTTGACATTAGCGATCATTGCCATTCTCTTATTCATAAATTTTAGGAATTTTACAGAAGTAGCACTGTTAATGGGGACACTGCCTTTTGCCTTGATTGGCAGCATTTGGTTGCTTGACTTGCTGAACTTCAACTTCTCTATCGCTGTTGGAGTTGGTTTTATTGCTCTGGCGGGCGTTGCTGTTGAAATCAGCGTCATTATGTTGGTCTACCTAAATCAAGCTTGGCGAGAAGAACTTACAAAGAACTCAATTAGCACATTAAGTAACTCACTGAGTAAGACCCAGTTGAGACAAGCTGTGATCACTGGGGCGGGTCTGCGTGTGCGACCAGTAATGATGACAGCGGCGGCGGTCATCATAGGTTTGATACCCATACTATTTGGTACAGGAACTGGCTCTGAAGTAATGAGCCGAATTGCAGCGCCTATGGTGGGCGGTATGGTGAGTTCAGTAATTCTGACTTTATTGGTGCTGCCAGTCGTATTTTACTTATGGAAAGTGAGGGCTAAATGAAATCTCACGATTCACACTCGACCTTCTTTGGGCCTACAAGTAACACGAGGAGGAGTTAAATAACACTCAGGTTCAGATTTCCATTTCTATTAAATCATTTGGTCAGAGGAATATGAATATTGATTGAAGATATGAGTAAGCGAATCATTAAGTCTATGTTTCTTAATTTACTTCTCATTTGTTGACCTATGTCAAGGACACAGGTTTATAGTTTAACTAGCATGACAGTTAAACCGAAATTTAAAAGCAGCTTTGACGCTTGATAGTCAGGCAATAGGAGTAGGTCATGCTTGTTAATGAAGTGGCGAAAACATTGAACATAGGTCCTGAAACTGTACGGTTTTACACACGTATAAAATTGCTACAGCCTCAAAAGAACCGGTTTAACGGTTATCGAGAATATGACAATAAAGATATCAATCGGTTGAAGTTTATATTAGCCGCAAGACAGCTTGGTTTCTCGGTCGATGATATTCAGCAGATACTGGCCGACGCCGACAAGAAAAGGTCCCCTTGTCCCGGGGTAAGGCGTCTACTGGCTAAGCGACTGCAGGAAACAGAGCTACGTTTCAGGGAAATGCAGCAATTAAGGAAAAAGATGAAAAAAGCGCTCGCTCAATGGAAACAAATGCCCGATATGGAGCCTACAGGTCAAATGATTTGCCATTTGATAGAAGAATTTACTGTCCCATTTACGACGGAGGAAAAGTAATGAAAATACATTCAACACATCAAAGTGAAACAGCTAAGCAAGGTTGCTGCTGTACAAACAATTCCACCGTCATAACGAAGGTAGGCATTGAACAATTAGTCAGTGACTTACCAGTCAAACAATTAAAAGTTGAAGGTGCTAACTGTGGTGGCTGTGTACAGAGCATTGAAAAAGCCCTTCAATCTCTGAACGGTGTAAGCAATGCCAGCATGGATCTGGCTAGTAGTGTCGTATCAGTGTGCGGAATAGTTCAGACAGATGAACTAATTGCAACCCTGGAAAAAGCGGGATACCCAGCGACTGTTTTAGACTAACTCGGGATTTACACATGAACACACAGAATACAGAAGCCTCAGACAAGCCTGGCCAACATAGTGCTAAAAAAGATACAACCTATGTTTGTCCGATGCACCCGGAAGTAAGGTCCGAACAGCCGGGAGATTGCCCAAAATGTGGTATGCACCTTGTGCCAGAAACTGAGCTCAAATCACATCATAAGCATGCACAGCACACGGATTCAGAAACCTCTGGTAATGAATCTAATTGTTGTGGAGGGCATAAGAGTGTGTCCCAATTGCATCATCAACATGACACAGAAACCAAAAGTAAAAATGCTGTTCAGGGTAAATACGATAGTGTTCCTCAAGGCTGGAACGGCCCTGTCTATACCTGCCCAATGCATGCGGAAGTTCGTCGCACAGAGGCGGGATCGTGCCCAATATGCGGTATGGGGCTAGAGCTTGAATCTGCTGCAATGGCGGTGGATGAGCCTAATCCTGAGCTCGTTGATTTTACCAGACGCTTCTGGGTTGGTGCGGTGCTTACCATTCCGCTCCTTATCCTTACAATGAGTCCACTAATAGGACTTGGTCAGATTCGTGATCTGTTGGGAGAAAACGTATCTCTCTGGTTAGAAGTAATACTTGCAACCCCGGTTATCCTCTGGTCCGGCTGGCCTTTTTTCGTACGTGGCTGGAATTCTTTCCGCACTATGAATCTCAACATGTTCTCACTGATTGGCATGGGGGTGTCTACGGCATATCTGTATTCGATGGTCGCCATGATTACGCCGGAGATCTTTCCTTCTGGCTTTAGAGATCCAAAAACTGGACATGTAGGCGTCTATTTTGAGGCGGCAGCGGTCATCGTCACATTAGTACTACTTGGACAGATTATGGAACTGCGTGCTCGAGAGGGTACCGGTAAGGCTATTCGCGCACTTTTGGATTTGGCTGCCAAGACAGCACGCGTTATTAGGCCGGATGGCAAGGAAGAAGAAATTCCTCTTGAAGAAGTCCATGTCGGTGATCAGATCAGAGTGAGACCTGGCGATAAAGTACCCGTAGACGGAGTTGTGGTCGAAGGTCGTTCGTCAGTGGATGAAAGTATGATTTCTGGTGAACCTGTCCCCGTTGAGAAGACAGAAGGTGAAAAGTTAACCGGGGCGACAATTAATGGTACGGGTAGTTTGATTATGGAAGCGACGCGAGTTGGTTCTGACACGATGCTTGCTCAAATCGTGGAAATGGTTGCTGCAGCACAACGATCACGTGCACCGATTCAAAAATGGGCTGACATGGTCGCCGGCAAGTTCGTACCAGCTGTAATTGGCATCGCAATCATTTCTTTCATTGCTTGGTCAATCTGGGGACCAGCCCCCGCCTTATCCTATGCACTCGTATCAGCGGTAGCTGTCTTGATCATTGCTTGTCCCTGTGCGCTAGGCCTCGCTACGCCTATGTCAATTATGACGGCAACAGGGCGTGGAGCACAGGCAGGCGTATTAATCAAAAATGCTGAGGCATTAGAGCGTTTCGAGAAGGTTGATACACTAATAGTCGATAAGACAGGAACCTTAACTGAGGGTAAGCCAAAACTTGTTGCTGTAATGCCCGAAGCTGGACACGACGAAGCAGAGGTACTTCGACTGGCGGCCTCGCTTGAGCGTGGTTCAGAACATCCACTGGCTGAAGCTATCGTCAGAGGTGCTGAGGAGCGAGGAGTAGCATTAACTGAAGCAACAGACTTTGAAGCTGTCACTGGCAAGGGCGTTAAAGGTGTTGTGGACGGTAACGCTGTGGCACTCGGTAATCTCGCACTGATGACTGACATGGGCTTGCAGAATGATGAGCTCACAGGTAAAGCCAATGAACGACGTGATCAGGGTGAAACAGTGATGTTTATTGTTCTTGAAGACAAGATCGCTGGCTTAGTAAGTGTCGCAGATCCGGTCAAAGCAACGACACCAGCTGCACTGAAAACACTTCACCAACTCGGCCTGAAAATCATCATGGCAACGGGCGACAATGAACGTACAGCCAGGGCTGTAGCCACGCAACTGGGTATTGATGAAATTCGTGCAGATGTTCTGCCAGCTGATAAGGCTCGTATCATCGAAGAGCTACAGCAACAGGGGCGCAAAGTAGCTATGGCGGGTGATGGTGTCAACGATGCTCCAGCATTGGCTCAGGCTGATGTAGGTATTGCGATGGGTACAGGCGCTGATGTCGCTATTGAAAGTGCAGGATTTACTTTAGTTAAAGGTGACTTAGACGGGATAGTTCGTGCACGACGACTTGCCCACGCCACCATGAAAAATATTAGGCAAAACCTGTTTTTTGCTTTGATCTACAACTCTGCCGGTGTACCGATTGCCGCAGGGATTCTGTATCCATTCTTGGGGATTCTGATTGGACCAATTTTTGCCGCTTTTGCCATGAGTGCTTCCTCCTTGTCAGTGGTACTTAATGCGCTGAGACTCCGGCGGGCAAGAATATGAAAAATCTAGACCTCAATGGGCAAAACAACAGTGAGGGCCTGGATATGAGTATTCACAAATTTGTTGCCATTTTCTATGACGTTTATCCAAGCAATGCGAAACAGGTTCCACTACAACATGAAGTAGAAGGTTTACTTCTCACATGACACACCTGAGGTGAATTATGGACACTCAAAGACCATCATTTTGGAAAACCCCTGCCGGTTTCACCGCACTCGTTTTGATTGGTGTTGTGACTTACTTTCTTCTTATGGAACATCGCCAGCATGTCTGGCAGTTCCTGCCTTACTTGATTCTACTGGCTTGCCCTTTTTTACATCTCTTTATGCATGGCAGTCATGGGGGACATGGTGGTCATCAGCATGAAGGAGGCGAGTCTGAACAGGATGCCTATCAACGCGGACTGGAGGATGGCCGAAAAGAGCGTGAACATGATCATTAAAGGTCAGGATGAGAGAACATTACTGGAGAAAAAATATGCATGGTGAATCAGCATACGGCCTGTGGACGTTGGTTTTAATAAATTCAGCAATATTTATATTTTTTGCCTTTAGTTTTACTAAGCCAAAGACCAAAACAGACTGGCGTAGTCTGGGGGCGTTTTCAGCATTCATTATTGCACTATTCACCGAAATGTATGGGTTCCCACTAACCATCTATTTTTTGTCAGGCTGGTTGGCGGAAAAGTATCCCGGTGTAGATTTCATGTCACACGAAAATGGACATTTATTGCATACGCTACTGGGTTTTGAAGGTAACCCGCATTTTGATCCACTGCATATTGCAAGCAACGTCGTCATTATTCTTGGTTTCTTTTTACTGGCTTCTGCCTGGAGCGTATTACACCACGCCCAACAAAACAGACAACTGGCAACAACCGGCTGGTACGCAAGAATGCGTCATCCACAATACATCGCTTTTATCATGATTATGTTTGGCTTTTTGTTGCAATGGCCAACAATCCCGACGCTGGTCATGTTCCCAATTCTGGTTATTGTCTATGTCCGCTTAGCCAAACGAGAAGAGCGAATGGCACTTGATGAATTTGGCGATGAATACCGAAGCTACATGGCGAAGACACCCGGATGGTTTCCAAAATTCTAATCACGGATGAACAGGCAACAACCCCGCGTCTTATTTAACACTGGAGACGAGAAGATGACTAAGCACAGGCTGGGTATTAATCCCGGTTTTTTGACAAAACATAAGCTGGGGCTAGTTGGGCTTGAACAAACCAATAGCAGTGAGATGATTACTGAGATCGATTCATTACCATGGGTTGACGATGTCAGGCTAAATACCAATAAGCAAACGCTTAACATTGCTTACGAGGCATCTCTCCATAACATCGATGAATTGCTTGTAATTGTTGAAAAACACGGTGCGTCGATTAAAGACAGTTGGTGGAGCCAGACAAAACTTGGCTGGCAACGACAAACCGACGAAAACATAAAAAACAATGCCAAACACGAGCCCCACTGCTGTAATAAAGCACCTTCAGGTAACAAACTCAGGTAAACAGAATTGTTTTTCCAGTGCTGAGATATAGAGAGATGAGAATCTTTTTTGCATGCGTTCCAGCAGGCTCACTTAATCACTATCGGCATACTGAATTAAGGAATTAAAAATTTAGCCATGACTACATCACACTTACTGTCTATTGTTGATATGGGCATAGATACCCACCAAGAGCCTGTGGTATACATGCGAAGTGATTGCCATATCTGTCGTTCAGAAGGCTTCACCGCCAACAGCCGGGTCACGCTCCGTTTTAATGAAAACAGCGTCATTGCAACCTTGAATGTGGTTGATGGACAACTTTTGCCGTCAGGCACAGCAGGCTTATCCAGAATCGCCATGCACCGCCTGAGTGCTATTGAGGGGCAGAAGCTCATGGTCAGTCATGCCCCCGTCGTTACCTCATTGAGTCATGTACGAAAAAAAGTATTTGGCAACAAGCTCAGTGACGATGAAATTGCTGACATTATCAAAGACATCAGTGCGCACCGCTATTCTGATATAGAAATTGCCAGTTTTCTCAGTGTTTGTGCAGGAAGTCGTCTGGACGTTGATGAGATAATTGGCCTGACCCAGGCCATGGTTGAATGCGGTAAGCGCCTATCCTGGTCTGGTCAAAACATGATTCTCGATAAACACTGCATTGGGGGCCTGCCAGGTAACCGTACTACACCGCTGGTTGTTTCAATTGTCAGTGCGGCAGGGCTGGTCATTCCCAAAACATCATCAAGGGCGATCACTTCACCAGCTGGCACTGCAGACACCATGGAGACGTTGACTACCGTTAACCTTAACCTCAAAGAAATTCAGTGTGTTGTTGCTGACACTAACGCATGTCTTGCCTGGGGAGGTGCCGTTAACCTGAGCCCAGCAGACGATCTGTTAATTCGTATAGAACGTGCACTTGACCTGGACGGAGAGGGGCAACTTATCGCTTCCGTCCTTTCAAAAAAAATTGCTGCAGGTTCAACCCATGCAGTGGTTGACATTCCAGTTGGTCCCACGGCCAAGGTCCGCTCGGACAAAGAAGCCAACAGACTGGCTTCGCTGTTTACTCAGGTGGGTGCTGCTTGTGGCATCAACATCCGCTGTCTTATTACGGATGGTAGTCAACCTGTTGGTCTGGGGATCGGTCCCGTTGAAGAAGCACGGGACGTACTTTCAGTCCTACAGGGAGGCAATGATGCGCCGCTGGATCTCCGTGAGCGTGCTTTGTTCTTAGCTGCAAACCTGTTTTCTCTGTCATATCAGGAAAGTGTTGAACAAGGTCTCTTGCGAGCCACATCACTATTAGATAGCGGTAAAGCCTGGCAGCAATTTCAGCGCATAGTTCAAGCACAGGGTGGTATCAAACAGCTACCAGATGCCCGTTATCAGCATACGGAGCTCGTTCCAGAAGTCTGTTCAATCACTGAGATAGATAATCGTAAGTTAGCGCGTCTGGCAAAACTAGCTGGTGCGCCAGGCAGTCCCGCTGCCGGGGTGAGGCTGCACGCTAAAGTTGGTGACACCCTCAGTAAAGGGGAACCATTATTTACTTTATTCAGTGACAGTGAGGGAGAACGCGATTACGCACTCGCTTATTACAGTGAGCAGGGCAACCCTTTCACTATCAACTTGACTTAAAAGGCCCAGCGATCACATGCCAGCAGATTCAGTAAATCACATTCCTCCAAGTAAACAGGCAGGCATAGCACAACCCCTTGTATTTGCCATTGAGCCACATCCATTGCAACTATCACTTGCAGATCTGTTAAATGGGGAGACGGGCGAGTTCGACACAAGACAATTTCCTGATGGCGAATCGTATCTTCGTGTCCTGTCTCCAGTCGCTGGACGAAGCTGCCTGGTCATTGCCGATTTATCTCGACCAAACGCTAAGTATTTACCTTTGATCTTTCTGTTAAATACTTTGCGTGAACTTGGTGCTGCCAGTGTCGGCTTGATAGCACCTTACTTGAGCTATATGAGACAGGACCGGCGTTTCATGGAAGGCGAAGCAATAACATCAAAAATATTCGCGCAAGACCTTTCCCATCACATGGATTGGTTGGTCACTGTGGATCCTCATTTGCATCGCTATCATGCGCTGGATGAAATTTATCAGGTTCCTTCAACAGTAGTTCAAGGGGCACCGGCATTAGTTCAGTGGCTAAAAGAAAAAAAAGATTTGTTACTGATAGGACCTGACGCTGAGAGTGAGCAGTGGGTGTCTGAGATCGCTGAGCAAAGCAGTCATCCATTCGTTATTGGTACAAAAAAACGCTATGGAGATCGTAACGTCGAAATCTTTTTGCCTGATATTGACCAATACATTTCGCATACAGCAGTGATTATTGATGATGTGATTTCCAGTGGGCATACCGTTCTGGAGTGTATCAACACACTTAAATCAAAAGGCATCGCTCATATTCTATGTGCTGCTATACATGGCATTTTTGCTGAAGGTGTCGATATGGATTTGATGTCAGCTGGATTGGAATCACTGGTTACAACTAACACGATTGTTCACCATACCAACGGCATTGATATGGCACCGTTATTGGTTACCGCCGTGGAAGCTTTCTTATCAGAAACGACAATTCAGGGAGGTCAGTCATGAGAGTAACTTTTCTTGGCGGGACGGAGACAGTCACCGGTTCAAAATTTCTTGTGGAAACCGAACATAGCCGCATATTGATCGACTGCGGTCTTTTTCAGGGTTACAAATGGCTGCGGGAACGCAATTGGCAACCACTCGATCTGGAAGTCGATGAACTTGACGCAGTGATTCTCACCCATGCGCATTTGGATCATTCAGGTTATATACCCGTCCTTTTTAAACAGGGTTTCCGTGGACCGGTATTTACCCATCATGCTACCAAGAATCTATGTAGGATTTTGTTGGCTGACAGTGGTCATATTCAGGAAGAAGATGCGAGATATTACAGTAAACACAAATTAGGCAAACATGCCCATCCAGAACCACTTTATGACCGTCATACTGCTGAAAACAGTATTGAACTGTTTCAGTCCATCAACTTTGATGAACCAGTGGAAATAAAAGACTGTCGTTTTCACCTGCAACTGGCCGGACATATTCTCGGTGCGGCAAGCATTATCCTGGAAGCAGAAGGCAAACGAATAGGCTTCTCTGGCGATGTGGGCAGGTTTTCTGATGTGTTGATGAAAGCACCTCGACCTTTGCCTGCTCTTGACCATTTATTGTTGGAGTCGACATACGGAAATCGACAACATAGTGGTATCGATCCGTTCAAACAATTGGCGGATGTGGTTAGTAATGTGGCCCACCATGGCGGCGTCTTACTCATACCCGCTTTTGCCGTGGGACGAGCGCAAGCTTTACAACACATGCTTGCATCAATGATGGCTGACGAAGTTATTCCTGAAATGCCTATATATCTCGATAGCCCGATGGCGATTAAGGTTTCGGATGTTTTTTGCGAATTCAAAGACCAACACCGTCTTGATAGGGACCAATGTCATCGTATGTGTAACGTTGTCACCTATACCCGATCAGTAGAAGAATCCAAGGCACTGGCAGGGCAAACATATCCTCACATCATCATTGCGGGCAGCGGGATGGCCACTGGCGGACGCATTCTACATCATTTCAAAAGGTTGCTGGGCAACAACAAAACAACAGTATTGTTCACCGGTTATCAAGCAGGCGGAACACGGGGAGCTAAGCTTGTAGATGGTGTTGACGCAGTGAAAATTCATGGCGAGTGGATACCGGTGCGAGCTAGGATTGATTCAATATCAGGTTTGTCTGGGCATGGGGATTACATGGAATTAACCAGGTGGTTAAAAGATTCAGACTTAAAGCCAGGTACACAAATCCACTTGGTACATGGTGATAGCGAGGCACTTGAAGCTTTCCGCGTTCATCTGAACGAAAATACCCGATTTGCAGTTAATGTGGCTGAGAATAGGAGTGTTTTACATATATGATCTTTTGTAACACTAAACAATTTTTTCTTTAGTCGGGAGTGCCCCATGCAAGTAGAAACTTTAAGAGATGTATTACATTGGACAAGCGACTTTCATCAGCACCTGACAGCATGTTTAAAACATTGTGTCGACAGTAATGAAAGTGAACGAGCGAAAATGCTTCTAAAGTATTTATCAGAACATGAAGAAAAGCTTGCTCATGTGATCCATGAGTTTGAAACTAAGGGGGATGAGCATGCTTTAAACACCTGGTGTTATGAATATTTGAATAAAAACCCCATAGTTCAACATCACCATTGTGACGCGCCATTTTCTCAACTATCAACCACTGAAATTATGCGAGTGATTATCGATCAGCATAATCAAGTGATAGAACTTTATCGTTACTTGCATGATCGTGCAGATATTCCCTCGGCTCAAGAGTTGCTTGAGATGCTCAAATCCTTTGAGGAGCATGAAATGATGTTAATGGTTCAGTCTGCCAACCGTTTAGAAGATATGTAACGTAACTCTCATTACGGCGATCACATTTGGAAAAGCAGATGGATAGATGCAATTCATGCATTACGCTTCCTGATGACGCCAAGGAAGAGTTTATCGTCTTCGTTGAAGGTGATGAACTGTATGCAAGCATGCTATCTGCCATTTCAAAAGCGCAGCACTCAATACAACTGGAAACATATATCTTTGCCTATGACCAGATAGGAAAAACTTTTGTGAGTGCACTGGCAGAAAGAGCCAGAAATGGTGTTGAAGTCAGGGTGCTTGTTGATGCCGTGGGCTCATCACGCTGGTCATCACAGCAACTGATTAAAGCTTTGCGACAAAGCGGTGTGGAACTGCATTGGTTTCATACTTGGAGCTGGCAGCATCCATTACGTTATAACTGCAGGGACCACCGAAAACTGCTGGTTGTGGACAGTAAAGTAGCATTCTTAGGCGGCTTTAATATTCACAAGGAAAATTCAAAAAATTTATCCGGGGATGCACGCTGGCGAGATACACACATTCGGTTTACAGGTATAAAAGCGAACGAGGCATCACAGTTATTCGATCTTTTTTGGTCTGGGCACCTGCGAGAGGTAGTCAGCCAGCCAGCCACTGGCAGCCAGCTGTTACACAATCAAACTTTAGCTTGCCGACACCGGCTAAGATGCGAATATGCTTCAGTTTTTGAACAAGCAAAGCGCACTGTCTATATAACAACACCTTATTTTGTTCCTGATTCATACACTATTAACGAGCTCATTAAAACCTCAAACCGTGGCGTAGATGTCAAATTACTCGTTCCACGGAAAAGTGACGTCCGTATTGCATTATGGGCATCCCGAAGTCTTTACGCGCCAATGCTTGCAAGCGGTATAGAGATATACGAATTTTTACCTAGGATACTTCATGCGAAAACGGTTGTTATTGATAAAACCTGGTCGTTCATTGGTACAGCAAACCTCGACTACCGAAGCTTATTTATTAATTATGAGTTAACTCTGGTCAGTGCAAACAGGCATTTAAGCGAGACGCTCGAAGAACAATTTCTCTACGATCTCAAGGAAGCTGAAAAGGTATCTTCAGACCAGTGGTTTAAGCGTGACCTTTTAGCCAGGTTGGCTGGTTTAGTTGCTTCCATTTTGAAGCGATGGCTGTAAAGCGCTATGACATTAAACGAGATAATAACGGTGATCAAGCATCTGTGAGACTGAGATATTAGATTACTTTATACATTGAATGAGGGAATACATTATGAGTTCTGGCCGTAACGACAGCGTACGAGGATCAACTCTAGAAAAAATACATGCCTACTGGCAAGCCTGTAACTATTTGGCAGTGACAACTGCTAAAGTAATACAACAGCCGGCTCTGTCACGTTGCATCTGGGTAACGGTGCCATTCTTTGTGCTATACATAATGGTATTAGTGTTGATACATCTATGGGCTTTACTCCTGCGGTAGGCGTGATGATGGAAACCAGAAGCGGTGATCATGATCCCACCATTCCTTGATATATGTTCAGCACAGCTATGGGATGGGTCAAGATGAAGTAAATAAGAAATTAACTGCTGAATCGGGTTTAGAAGCAGTGTGTGGTTACCACAATATGCGAGAGTTCCTCAGTCGGATGCATTGTGGTGATATAGATGCAAAGCTGGCAGTTGATATGTTCGTTTACCGAGTCCGTAAAGCCATTGGTGAGTATATGGTGGTGCTTGGTCGCGTCGATGCCATTGTTTTCTCTGGCGGTATCGGGGAAAACTATCCAGAGATACGAGCACGCTGTTGTGAGGACCTTGAACAATTTGGCATACGACTGGAAGAGGTGGGGAAAAATAAGATGAAAATTAAAGCTGAACAGGTACAGATTTTGACAATGGAAAGTTTGACACATATTTTTGTTATCAAAACAAACGAAGAGTATCAGCTAGCAAAAGAAGCCGATAAGTATCTCACTAAAACCGCTTCTAACTAATGGGTCACTGACAGGAAAGTTCATTGATTATTCAAACTGTAGTGTTTCTGTGCATTGCTGCGATTCTCGCATTTAATGACAGTGTCTTTGAGCGGTTAAGATTGCCCAAAGCAGCCTTAACTTTGCTCCTAGGTATCATTATCGGGCCCGCAGTTTTAACATTGGTTCATTTGAATAAAGTCGAGCAGCTCCTTTCAGAAGGTGCCGTAATAATTATATTGCTTGCGGCCGGCTACAGTCTTAACTGGGACAGGTTTATGGCAGCCATAAAGCCTGGTCTTTTAGTTGGGTTGATGGGAGTACTACTTAGTTTGGTTTTAGGTTTCTCGGCCAGTTACCTGTTCAGGCACAACTTCGAAGAAGCCATATATGTCGGTATTGCTTTGTCTGCAACTAGTATCGGTTTGAGCGTATCGCTATTGAATTATGCAGGCAGCTTACAATCAAAGGTTGGACAAATACTGTTAGCCGCTGCTGTTGTAGACGATATTTTTGTATTATTTATATTAGCTACAGCTCATGCAGGCTTCAGTTCCGGCACTGATTCAAACGGTGTTTTGCTCTCTTTTTTGATGAGTCTTCTGATGTTATTTGCTCTGACTGTGTTGTTGAGTATCGTAGCAAGGCTAATAAATTCTTACTCGTTGAAGCTAATAAAATTTCCACGCAGAGCTTCTATTATCTTGATTGCATTTATTTCTGCAGGACTCACTGAAAAATTTGGCTTATCTCTGGTTATTGGCGGGTTCATCACTGGCGCAATTTTTTCTTTGTTTAAAAGCTCACCAACGGATTCAGATACAGTTTTTTTCAACAATTTAAGTAAAATCGCCGCGCCATTGTTTTTTTTAGCTGTAGGAATTCAGCTTACTGACATGACTATCGGAACTATTGATATGCTCTGGTACGTAAGTTTGATCTTAATTGCATCCATCTTAGGGAAAGTCATGTCACCCTTGATCATCGCGCCCCTTCTAAGCCCAAAAGAAGGTTGCTTACTAGGGTTTGCTATGCTCCCGCGCGCCGAAGTTGCAATAATTGTTGCTAGTATCGGTATGAAACAACAACACCTTTCTCATCACGCAATGGTAGCTTTAGTCATAATGACGGTAGTGACAGCAATACTAGCGTCAGTAGTAGTTCCCAAGTTGGCTAGCGTTATTTCAGCACCAAAGCCAAAAATGGACTCAACTCGAGAATGAAAGATCTAGACCAATGAATTTAATAAAGTGTTTCTCACAAACCGTCTTGGGCTCAGCTACTCAATCAAATGAAAAATAGAGGGTCATTGTATGTTGTTAATCACCTTCTCATTTATATTGGTTCTCACGGTAATCATGCATTATCAGTTTCTTAGTAATATGGCAGTGATTTTTGAGACCAAATGGTCTCAATCAACAAAATTGGTGCTGATTATTTGTGGGCTATTCATCGCTCATATTATGGAAATAATAGTTTACGCAATGGTCTACTATCACTCTGATTATATGCTGGATATGGGAGAGGCTAAAGAAAGTTTTCAACAATGGCCAGACGCTTTGTATTTCTCATTTGTGGCCTATAGTTCTCTTGGTGCCGGTGAGTTATCACTACCACAACCATTGATGCTTCTTTATGGCTTAGAAGCCATTAATGGCTTACTCTTAATTGCTTGGTCGGCATCATTTTCATTATTGGCAATGAATAGGGTGCATTTTTGTGAGTCATGTAAAACCGATGCTGAAGAGAGTTAAATCCATGTTTGTCAGCAGCGTATAAAGGGACAGTGAGACAGGAATCAGATTATGATTCAGTTTTTATACCTCCATTCGTGGCTGTTACCAACAAAATAGCCACGATGATAAGTCCTGCACCTAACCACTGTAGCTCTGTTAGTGTTTCTGAAAAAAAGTTAAGTCCCAGATACAGACCGAATACAGGAGTCAGGAAATTATATACGTTGAGCTTGTATAGAGGGGATCTGTGCATGAGCCAGAACCAAGTGACATAGGGAAGTGCGGTCCCGACCAATGCCAGCGACAGAAGGATAAGCGTGTAATTTAATTGCCAGTCTAATAAAGAAAAATCACTTGTGTTAAATGCCAGGAAAGCCAGAGGGATTGAACCAAATAATAGCTGGAGTCCCATAGCGATAAGGACATCAACCTGGCCCGCAATTTTTTTTAGCAAAACATTGCTAATAGCCACGCCGGTCGAAGCCAGAAACACATAAAGAATCCCTTGCAGTACAGTTTCCCCAGTATCAAATAGCGTGTTTGTTGAGATTATGATAATGCCGACAAAACCCACGACAGTTCCTGCCAGCGATATTTTCCCTAACTTTTCATTGAGTACATACCAACCCAACACGCCGGCAATAAGTGGCTGGGTGTTTGTTAGAACAGTCGCAAACCCGGGATTGAGTAATTTGCCAGCATAGAACATACCCCACAGGCCAAGTCCTGTTCCGCTAAACCCTATGATGCAGATATAAACCCAAATTCTGATAGTGTTGGGAAAGCGGCGATTGATGAGTAGCGCGATTGCAATAAGGACAGCACCCGCAGTGACTGCCCTCAAAAAAGCCGTTATCATCACTGGCGCAAAGGGCAGACTTAACTTGATGAGTGGGTAACAAAGCGCCCACATCAGCATTACAGCAATCGCACCGGTGTGAATACTTTTCAAACTAAAGCCCTAATCAATGAAATCATTGGCTTGTTGTTATTCACGATACTGAGTTTGATGAGCAGCCATTACAGTCATTCAATGACTGTGTGGGCTCTCCTCGCTGCCCCTAGCAGTCAGAATTTGGTACTGATCCGGAGAGAGTTCAGGCAGTTTTTTCAAGAAGGCAACAATATCCCATATACGTTGATCATCATGACCTGGAGCCCATGAGGGCATTGCCGAGGCCTTGATGCCATGCTTGATAATCCAGAAACGACGTTGATCACGTTGTTTCTCATTGAGTTTCTGAGATGATATTTTGGTTAGATCTGGAGGAGAAGGATAGAGTCCTTTTGTAAAGTCAGTTTCTGACGTAAATGGACTCAAATGACATGAAACACACATTTCGTTGTAGTCAGGTCCGCCTCTAAGTAATCTTGCTGGTGATGATAAATCATCTGGTACATGCACCTTTGCTGCAGCTTTAGCGACAGATCTCTCTCTTAGTGTTTCTAGCAACCAAAAAGTCCCTTTGTTATGTGGCACATCTGCACCAATCTGGTATAGCCCTGAGTAGATAAAAATAAATACTGCTAGAACAGCTGCCAGAATTAAAAATAATAAAGCTTTGATGAAATAAGTAAAATGTGATTGCATTGTTAATTCTCTGTTGTTAGTAATCATCTGCTGAATGAGAATTTAAAAAGGCTTTTTCTACAAACAAGATAGTGGCCATTATGCCCAGAGCAACACCCAGTATGACTGGATCGCTTAACCACTTACTAAGACTAAATCCAGCAAGCAAAACCACATTGAAACAGATGGCGATGACAGGGATGACAGGGCTGGCATTAATATCCTCACGCAGGTGCCTCAATACCCCCCATTGAATCGCCATATCCATGATCAAGTAAAGAATAATACCCAGAGAGGCAATCCGGCTCAGATCAAAAAATAGTGTTAATACCAGCCCCAGAACGACAGTATAGACAAGGGTGTGCTTTTGAATACTGCCGGGCATGCCAAAATGGCTGTGTGGGACCAGTTTCATTTCAGTCAGCATAGCCAGCATCCGTGATACAGCAAAAACACTGGCCATCAGACCGCCAGCAGTTGCCACAATGGCGATGATGACTGTGAACCAAACGCCGATTTCACCCGCGGCTGGCCTTGCTGCAGCAGCGAGGGAGTAGTCCCGCGCAGTAATTATCTCCTCAATCGTGAGATTCCCTGCCACGGACCAACCAACAAGGGCATAAATAATGATGCAAGCGGCAATAGAAATAATAATGGCCTTGCTGATATTTTTTCGCGGGTTTACTACCTCAGAACCGCTATTGGTAATTGTGGTAAAGCCTTTAAATGCTAGAACACCGAGTGCCGTGGCAGCGATGAAAGCATTCCAGTTGCCCGGTACGGCTGAAAGATTGATGTCAGATTCCAGACCTTGTCCCGATCTCAGCATGAGGTAGAGGCCTAACAAGCCGAAGACAATAATGCCAACAATTTTGACTACGCCCAGAACATAAGCCGTTCCTTGAATATATTTGTTGCTCGTTAGGTTGACCAGAAAAACGGCGACTAACAGACATGCCCCAAGCACAGGCACCCAGAAATCCGTGTTTTCAACATCAAAAAGTTGCAGGGTGTAACTACCAAAGGTTCTGGCCAGAAAACTCTGGGCGATGACCATGGAGACATACATGAGCAGGGCATGAAATGCCGTAGTCAGGGAGTGGCCATACATCTTATGCAGATACATGCCGATACCGCCTGCTGACGGGTATTTGTCAGAGACCTTGATGTAGGAGTAGGCGCTGAAACTGACGACGATAGCTGCTGCCAGAAAGGCAAAGGGAAAGGCAGATCCAGCCAATTGTGCCATCTGGCCGGTCAGTGAAAAAATCCCAGCCCCAATCATCACGCCGGTGCCCAATGCGGCGGTGCCTGTCAGAGATAAACTGTTTTTCTGATAATGCGTACTGTGATCATCGTGGTCTGACATCTGTCATCCCTATTTTTGCTGTAAATTTGTGACTAAAACCACATACGAACGCCGGCTACCAAGCCAAATTCATTGTGGTCTTTCCCCTGAGCCTGTTCCAGATCCGCAGTCTGTCCAAGGGCACTACGCCAGTAAGCGCCAATGTAGGGGGCAAACTCTCGACTTAACTCATATCGATAGCGAAGTCCCAACCTAACACTATTGATGCCGCTGGGTCGGTCATACTCCAAAGCATCAGTGAATGCCGCATTAAGTTCCAGCCTGGGTTGTAGATAGGAAACTTGTGAAAGGCGAATGTCATATTCAGCTTCAACTTTAGCTGAGACATCACCATCCTCATTAATCTGTAATGCGTTATCCATTTCAAAACGGTATGGTGCCAGACCGAACAGACTCACGACGGCATAGTGTTCAAGGTTAACATCAGACTTTAATGAGCCTCGCGCGCCCAGACCTGCCTGTAGCTCCCAAAAAGGAGAGATCAGCTTGCTGCCCAATATCTCAGTTCGCTCCAGTTCCGAGGGCTCGCCATCATTCAGCTGATTTTCGCCTTCACTTTTGAAGTACACCCGTGCTTCATCACCACCATACCAGGCCAGCATATCCCAAGTCGCCACATTGTCACCATTGTCATTTTGACTGATTTCCAGGCGGTCAATCATCAACTGTCCAGTGTAGTAGGGCTTGACAGGTTCTGGCCAGTCATCCTCGGCATGCTGAGCCATGACAGCAGATGACAACAACGCTAATGACATTGATAGCAATGCAATAAATTTCTTCATAGCAGACCTCTTAAGCAACAGAAACGACACGGAACATGCCAGCTTCCATGTGATAAAGCAGGTGACAATGGAACGCCCAGCTACCTAGCGCATCTGCACTGATTTGCAATGACACCACTTCGCTTGGTTTGACGCTGATGGTATGCTTTCTAGGCCTTGGATATTGACCATTTTCAAGCTCCATCCACATCCCATGCAGGTGGATCGGATGCTCCATCATGGTGTCATTAACGAGTATCAGCCTCAGCCTTTCGCCATAGTGAAACTCAATCGGACCATCAACCTCTGTGAACTCGATACCGTCAAAAGACCACATGTATTTTTCCATGTTGCCGGTCAGGTGTAACTCGATTTCTCTTACGGGTTCCCGTTCATCCGGCCATGGATGGGCCCCAATCAGATCCCCGTAAACCAGCACACGGTGATCAACATGCTCAAGTCCCACGCCAGGCTCATTCAGACGACTGACCGGGTTCTCGGCAATCATCGCGGCACCGGGGCCATGGCCGCCGTCCTGGTGCGTGACTTTTATTTTCGGGGCAGAGGGAAGGCCAGCATGACCTGAATGGTCGTCAGTCATCTGCTTCATATCCATGTCGGACATATTGTCCATCTGATGGGTCTGATTACCATCGGACATCGTCCCCATATCATCTTTCATGGCCATCGCTGACATATCATGGCCCATGCCCATCGCTGCCATGCCTCGTTCTGGGGTCGGTCTCAGAGCGGGCACCTCGGCTGACTGGCCCATTTCCGTGGCGAGCGTGCCGCGAACATAACCACTTCGGTCCATACTTTCGGCAAAAAGGGTATAGGGGCGGGTGTCTTTGGGTTGAACAACGACATCATAGGTCTCTGCTACACCTATTCTGAACTCATCAACAGTCACTGGCATGACGGGTTGACCATCGGCAGCTACTACAACCATCTCCAGCCCCGGAATTCTGAAATCAAAAAACGACATAGCCGAGCCGTTGATGATTCTGAGACGTACCTTTTCACCTGGTTTATAGAGTGCCGTCCAGTTAGTCTGACTGTCCCGACCGTTCATCAGATAGGTGTAGGTCGAGCCAGTGACATCTAGAATGTCCCGAGGACTCATACGCATACGGTTCCACATCGAGCGCTCTTTCCATGTTTGCTCGAATCCCTGTTTGTCTATGTCATCAAGCGTGTCAAAAATGGTGCGCTGATGGTAGTTGTAGTAGCCTTCAGCCACTTTAAGGTGTCTGAATACATCATGCGGATCTTCAAAGGTCCAGTCACTGAGCACAATCACATGTTCCCGGTCAGCACCGATATCACCATCCGCCGAGTCAATAATCAGAGGGCCCAAGTGGCCAAGTTGTTCTTGCATCCCTGAGTGACTGTGATACCAGAAAGTCCCGTGTTGTTTAACGTCAAACTCGTAATTAAAGGTCTGTCTCGGTTTGATGCCCGCATAGCTCACACCGGGCACACCATCCATATTTTCCGGCAGGATAATGCCATGCCAATGAATAGACGTGTCCTCATCAAGTGCATTCGTCACATTCAGCCTGGCACGCTGACCTTCCCTGAGTCGAATCAGTGGACCAGGCATAGAACCATTAATAGTGATGGGTCTGGTCATCTGGCCTGCAACAGTCATAGGCTGGCGCTCTACCAGCAAATCGACTGTCTCATTGCTGTCGATAATCTGCCCATAACTCCGACCCAGAGGGCTTGCCCAGGCAGGCGCCATTTTTGCCAGCAAAAGTGTCGAACTCACTTTTAACGCTGACGAGAGAAACTTTCTTCTACTTGATAGCGGTGACGTCATAATTGATAGTCATTTATTGATTAATTAGTTTCACTTACTGGTGATTATGTTGCATGTCAGATTTTTTATCTGTGGTTGAATTCTTATGATCATTTGAATGTCCCTGCATATCATGTGACATACATTTTTGCATCATTGCCTGCGTAACAGGGTCATTCATGTCCATCTTACCGTGATCCATATCTTTCATTGCAGTACAATTCGGTTCTTTACTGCTACCCATGTTTGCGTGATCTTCTTGTTCGTGTGCATAGAGACTTATAGGAACTTGGAGTGCAACAACTGACATGACTATGTGAACTAATTTTATTTTCATTTCATTTTTCCTAGTTATTTGATTTCTATTTAATAGCGAATTTTATTTCAACTTTTTTGTAGTCTACTTGTTCATTTATTACATAGACATTGCTCAAACATGACAATAATGTAATTCTCAGTCAAATATGCATCGAGTATGCTGAACTAAATATATAAGGTGCAAACATAGCATTTATTTGCTGATTTTTAGGGAAGGTGTAAATGCGCATACTCGTTGTTGAGGACGAAGCAAAAACAGGTAATTACATTAAGCAGGGATTAACCGAAGCCGGTTTTCTCGTCACGCTATCTTCAAATGGCTTGGATGGATACCACCATGCTATGACTGAGACTTTCGACTTGGTCATCTTGGATGTCATGCTGCCTGATGTTAACGGCTGGAAAATTCTTCAGGCGCTGCGTGAATCAGCTAACCAGACACCGGTGTTATTTTTAACAGCACGGGATAGTGTTAATGACAGGGTAAAAGGCTTGGAGTTGGGAGCGGATGATTATCTCGTCAAACCTTTTGCATTTGTGGAACTGTTGGCAAGGGTAAGAAGTTTGTTACGTCGCGGGACTTTGTCAAATATATTTGATCAGTTCAATATCGCTGACTTGTTAGTCGATTTGCCTTCGAGGAAGGTCAGCAGGGCAGGGAAAAAAATTACTTTGTCTCAAAAGGAATTCCTGTTGTTGGAACTATTCATCCGTAGAGAAGGTGAGGTGTTGCCAAGATCATTAATAGCCTCTGAAGTCTGGGATATGAATTTCGATAGTGATACCAATGTCATTGATGTTGCAGTAAGGCGGCTACGCGCCAAAATTGATGATGATTTCGACATTAAGTTAATACATACCATTCGTGGGATGGGGTATAAATTTGAGTATGAGACTCAAGGCAATGATAAGGGGTAAGCTGGGTCAGCTCTCGTTGACTTTAAGGTTGATGATGTTTGCTGGTACTGCAATAACGCTGAGCTTGATCTTCAGTGGTTTCTTGGTACTGAAGTCCGTCAAACACCATTTTGCAGAGCAGGACTATGAGGAATTAACTGTCGTACTTGAGAGTATTAAGCACCAATTGAACAGCATTGATGCTGATAGAGCAAAAGTTCAGAACGCTTTATCAAAAGCGATCTCAGGTCATCATGGTATTTTTTTCCGTGTTGATACTGAAAATGGAAAACCAATATTTCTTTCCAGAAACGCTGAGTTTCTTGAGCATCTTGAATATGAACAAAAACTAGAAATAGCCAGTCGAGAACAATTGAAAAAATGGCAAATCGGCAGTGGTCTTTATCGAGGATTGATTGCTGAGCTCACTGTTAATGGTCAGACATATAACGTAATAACTGCTATGGACATGGCCTTTCACAAGCAGTTTCTTGATAAATTTACAATAAAGATGTGGCTAATGATGTTAGTTATAGGCATTATCACCATAAGTGCCACTTGGTTTGTAATTTATCAGGGCCATCAACCTCTCAAGTCTCTGAGTACAAAAATCAGAAACATTCAGACAAACCGACTCAATGAGAGAATTAATTCAAATGAATTGCCTATTGAGCTCAGAGGACTTGCTCTATCATTCAACGAAATGCTGCAACATGTAGAAGAGGGGTTTGAACGTTTATCTAATTTCACATCTGATATAGCTCATGAGTTAAGGACGCCATTAACAAATATCATAACACAGAACCAAGTCATGATTGTTCAGCAACGCTCATCAGAGGAATACAGAGAGCTACTTTATTCTAACCTTGAAGAACTAGAGCGTCTTGCTAAAATGGTTAGCCAAATGCTCTGGCTGGCTCAGAGTGACAACAATCTCATCAAACCCGCTTCAAATTTTATTAATTTAAATCAAGAAATTAAAGAATTATTAGAGTTTTTTGAGGCATTAGCTTCAGAAAAAAATATCAGGCTTATTCAGGAAGGAGAAGTGCCGTGGATATATGCTGATAGAGATCTCTTACGACGTGCAATATCCAACCTTATTTCCAATGCTATTCGATATACTCCCTCTGGTAAGGAATTCCGGATCGTGTCAAGTGTCAAGCATGATGACATAATCCAGCTTGATTTCATTAATCCTGGTCAGCCAATTCCTACTAAACACCTTACAAAAGTATTCGACAGGTTTTATAGAGTGGACTCGTCTAGAAGTGATAACACAGAGGGTACAGGATTAGGATTGGCAATAACAAAATCTATAATCGAAGCACATAGAGGGAGTATTAGTATAACTTCAAATCATCAACATACAACAATCAGTTTATGTTTACCTACAACTTAAGCAAACAACAGTTAAGTGTAGAAAATATAATAATCATAAGGTATCTAGTTTATATATCGCTAGACTTAAAGAAATATTCAATCGATTGCCTAGATCTAGAGAGTAAACTAAAATATCAATATTTTCCATTATAAAAAGTACTACAACTTTCAATAGATTTTCTAATTGTCAAAGACAACTTACTTTTAATTTTTTCTGTATTATCTTTTGATATAAAGCCACCCTAATATTCCTGTAATTATTATTAGTAATGTAATTTGCTATTTAGTAAGACTTCATATTGGATATCTACTAGATATCTAAATAATATCTATTGAGTAAGTAGAGCAATTATCAAAAGAAAAGATTGTTTATTTCTTTGAAATTCGTTGTGCTTTTTCCCTTATAATCTTTTGTCTGGCATTTGCAGCTTTCATTTCTTTGATGAATTTCATTGAAGCATGCAACATAAAAATAGCATCAACTATTTTTTTCCCGTCTTTGACACTATTCATTTCATATCTCATCAAAATACCGCTTTCCACTAATTCTTCAACGGCCATTTTTAATGTTTCTATTCGTCTAGTAATGAGTTTGTGATGCATTAGCCCAGAATCACGATCTATCTCACTAAAGATGATTTTATAAGCAGGTGCATCAATTCCTGCATTAATGAACCTATCTGCTAGTCGTTTAAATAACCATCTTGCTAATGGCTGTTTAAGACTCATTGCATCTGCGTAGTTGTACTGACGATAATCAAATTTATTAATAGCTCTACTTATAAGTGATGAGAATTTTACTGCAGAAAGGGCATTACTATCTGTTCTATAAGCAGCTCTATCTTGAAGTAACTTGTCAGAGAGTATGTTTGAACTATATGCCTGCTTACCATTTACAGTGATTGTTAGACGACAGTTTTCCATGATTTCTAGTGCCTGTTTAACTTCATCATGGCTACGAACTTTTCCAAAAGCTTTAAGTTCTTTGACAATCATATTTATTGTGAATTTGCACCAAGTTTCATCTCGATCGGAGTCATGAAATCCATGTCTTTGTTGAAGGAAGATTTTACGTAAAATATCTTCAATTAATTCTTCAGACTCTGCAGGATAAAAGTCCTTTTCTTCACCACCTACTTCTATGCGTGCTGGTTTTAATTCCATTTCACAAATCTCACCAGCTGGTGATTGAAATTTTTTCCTAAGAATAGGTAAATTACCCGCTTCGTTACGCATAGCAGCTTGGATTTGTCGTGATACGCTGTATCTTGGAATGGAATCCCAAAAACTTAGTAAGTTTGATAACTGCTCTGTATCACCTGAAGGACCAAGCAAAGTAGCAAACAAATCATAGTTCTGACTGCTTTGAGGGAAAGCCGGTGCTTTATCTTGTGATTCCTGAATGTCGTCTAGAATAGAACGAGCATTTTTTTTTGTATCATTTTCGTCTTTCAACTTATTACCTGACATTCCTGTGTGATACCTTTGTCCTAAGAACTGTACTAGGAGATGATGACATAAAAAACATATGACGCAAGCCTTTATCTTCTTGAAAGAAAGATGGTCTTTTTTTATAAGAGGAGTAGAGGAGAGGAAAGGCTGATAAGATCAACATTATCAAATAGTTATGACTAATAAAATCCTCAAAACCTAGAACCTGATAATTTTTTACCACATTAAAACAACAAATAACCTCAAAACCTAGATACTGAAGTATCAACTCTCCTTGAAACCTTGAAGGTGTCTCCCGAAAACCTTGAACATTTTATTAAATTTTGGCTCTTAGAATTTAACATAATGTTGTGGATAACTAGTGCTCTCCTCAAAACCTTGAATAAAAATCCTAAGAACCTAGATGGGGAAGGATTAACTATCCCGAAAACCTAGAATGTAATGTTCCTTAAACTCTCCTGAAAACCTAGTACCCAGGCGCAAAAAGAACCCTTTAGGTACAAAATCAACTCTCCGGAAAACCTCGAACGTAGCCTTAACTATCCTGAAAACCTAGAACCCTAAATGCTAGTTAATTAAATTATCAGTGGAGGCTTTGTCCAACTCTCCGGAAAACCTCGAACGGAAATCCATATATTTCATATACTTATAAAATTGATGTGATAACTATACTTATTAACTGTCTCTGTTGCACGTTAATTTTCATATAAATCGATTTAAAATTAAGCCTTGGTCATTCTGTGAAATGAATTCGCTAAATTTCATTATCTTTGTCTTGTCTTACTCTCCGCAATTCCTAGAATCCTATCCATATAAAACAGTAGCTTAAGTAAGTCTCCTGAAAACCTTGATACCAATTCACTCTTATTTATTGCATCTGTCTAGCCACTAACTCTCCGGAAAACCTCTACCATTACTAGAGCTTTTTATGAGTAATAAAAAGAGTGTAAATACTCTAACTCTCCGCAAAACCTAGAACCTATACATATATAAATCAATGATATAGACAAGTCTCCTAAAAACCATGAACCTTTTGGTTTGTTAACTCTCCGCAAAACCTCGATATAAACTATATACAAAACAACAAGATATATAAGTCTCCTGAAAACCTAGAGGGTGATTATTTAATAACTCTCCCGGAAACCTCTATCCGGTTATTGGTGTTAATAAATGTGATTTGTATAAGAGAATCTAATGAGAAGTGTGAAGAAGATCACTACCATGCTTTGACTCAGCTGTAAGTAAGCGCTATCTTTATCTTACTGATTTTGTACCTACTATTTTTTACTAGTTAGGTATGAAGTGTTCGTTCAACACACCAACTGAACGCTCAATAACTCACCTGTAAACAGGTGCTGTCAATTAATCGTGATTATCTGTAAGCAGATGATTTACCCATAGGGGAATACATTCCCTTGTGGGCATTGTGTTCTCCTTTTTTATCTTTAAGGAGTCCACCATGACAAAAACTAACGTTCTTGAAGTAAGTTTTGAGAATTCGTCTGAGCAAACGCTGGAAGACACCATGAACGATCTGATTACATTATCAGATAGCATGACTACACCGGCTGGCAAAAAGACAATTGAGGCTGCTATTGAAGCAATTGCTGAAGAGCAACGTCGACGAGCTGCTAAACCAGTTCTTGTTTCTATTTAGGTTTCCGCTGATTATCTGCAGCAAGAGTTAACGCCCCTTTGGGCGTTAACGAATCTGCAATCTGAAAGGCAGTATCTCTATCTTTATCTATTACCAACGCTTTTATTATCTCATTAGCTTTTTCGACTTCTAATGCCTCTCGATTGCCTTGGATGATTTTCAGAGATTTCTTCTTATCTGCCATTTAGTTTCCGTAAATTTAGGGGAGCTTATGAAAGCAATACTCAATTTAACAAAACAAATGACCTGGTGCGAGTTTGCCGGATCATTATTTGGACTGATAGGTGCGTTTGTTCTGGCCAGACAGGACCAGGGATCAGAAGCTGGGTTTATATTCTTTTTAATCTCAAACCTATTCTTTATACATTTTTCTATAACTAATCGTTATTTCGCTTTACTCGCTATGCAAATTGGCTTCACAGCAACAAGCTTGATGGGCATTTACAACGGTTTTATTCTCTAATTACTCAATCCATACTTTAAAGAAGTATCAGACTGAGCCCTCATGGGGCTCAGCCACTTCAGTATAGCTTTGTTCAGTCTTTAAATAGCATGGCATTATTGCTGACCTGCTTGTTTGAGAATGGCAGCATGGCACTTAAGGTTGGCGAGCACACCTTCAACACCAATTTCTGGTCTGTTTTTCATTAGTTGAGCCAAAATAAGCCCGCGAATCTCAAAAATATCACTTGCAGAGATTGGTACAGCAATTTGGTTGTAATCTTTTGCCGACATATTTAGAAAATAGTTCTTTCCCTGGTTTTCGATCATCAATCGCTTTGTATTGTCAGCGCCATAGTTCGAGAGTTCAACTTTCTTCAATAAGCCAAACATGACAGCAGCGACATTGGGTAAATCACTCCGAGTAATTTGGATTCTTAGCTTTTTATTCCAATCGTATTTGCGAGGAGCTACTGACACAGCACCATCGATAGCAATAGTGTCATCTTCATCACGAGTCTTGTCATAAGCAAAATAGAGAGCGGCTTTACTACCATAGACATGATGGCCAACAAACTCTACCGGTGCAGTTTGTTTTTGAGACTGTTCATCATTTGTATTGTGATGGGTAGGGTGATTATTGTCAGCCTTATCTTCAGAGTCCATTTGCTGATCAGAATATTGAGGTCGAAAGTGATTCATTGGACGTTGATCGAGGTTGTTTTGAGATGGGGCTGAATCCACTAAATCCTGATGCTGAGATTCGTTTATTACAAAAACTAAGCCAGGCTGCTCTTTATAGTGAGCCAGTATTGTAATCAGATCATCACGTGCTTTTGGATTAGATGTGCAATGTGCAAGAGCTTTAGCAAATTGAGCTACCTGACTGACGAAATGTAAACCTTTATCAGTCACTCGCATCTTTATACCTACGGTTTTCAGGATCTGATTTGTATTTTCAACAGTGAGAGATGACATAGACGCTTCCTGTAATAATTTACTATTACATGCATATTATAACACAATCACAGTAACGCAACTCTACAACTAAGCCTTCTCTTTCTGCCTTGAAATATAGGTTTTCCTCCGCTGTATAAATCCTTTTGTTTTTTATTTTTTTATATTCTTTTTTTACTATCTATTTATGTCTATTTAACGCTACGTGGGGCATTCATAGTAGTTGATATTTGATGAATAAATGTATGACCGTCTAGCAAAGACTTAATACGATCACGGTTGGCTATGCAGGCTAGAAAGGTGTGTTTTATTCGGAAAGAGTATAAAGCTTGTTATACGGTGGTTGTGTTATATTATGCATTATATAAATTATTCTAAAAGGCTATTTATGACTATGGCGCCAGAGATAATGAGTCTTATTGAGCGTTTTGAAGAGATATATCTACCATTGCGAGAACTGCAGCATGCACTAGCAGAGTTTGTCCGTGTAGATAATGAATATCCATATTGGGCTCATCTGGATGCGAGTAGAGAGCTAGTCGCATCACATATCGAATCTATGGAGTACCAGGATGATGATTCCAAAGCGGGGAGTACTTCGTCTATGCCTGCTGTTTTGGGCGTACCCTATGGAATGCTCTACGAAGTACGTGCAATTAATGAAATGAGAGAAAACCTTATGGCTTTTCTCCGTGAATCCGACAAAGAGACTACTCCTGAGGGACTTCGACTGAGCAAGTATTTGTTAGAGAAAGCAGGATTACATCGTTTTAATCGTAAAACTGCTGGTCGGACGTTTCGCGTACTTGATAACAAGCCCGAATCTATCAGTTTTATCTGGTCGCAATCAAGATCAACACATAAACTGTCGCGAGATGAGGCCATAGAGGTCGCTAATCGTAAAATTGCAAAAGTGCGTGATCAAAAAGAGCTTCAAATTTTAAAATCTGAGCATGCTAGGTTAATGGAATTACCCGAAGATGAAATTCTGGCCAGAGTTTATGTGACAACCGCCCAACCCAAAATGAATATAATCATTCAAGGTAAGCGTATGCCGGTCACGACTGCTCATTTACCTTTATTCTATCCAGCTGATAGCGATGAACAACTACCTATCATCATCCCATTAGCAGAACAATGGGAAGACAGACCACGTATCAGGCGTAGTGATGCTACGTTATGTGAAACGGCTTACTGCCCATTATTAAATATCTATCGTTATCTACCCGAGGATAAGCTTAGGAAAAAGAAAAAATGACAGGGACTCTTCAAACTTTTACATGGCTTACAGCAGTAATTGTTACCGGGATTTGTTTCTCTAACCTAGCTGATACACTAAATCAACCCAGTCCTAAGGAATTTTTACTAATTTCTAACGGCTGTATTGCTGAGCAGAATCTTCGTCATGGTAAGTGTCCGAAATTATTACTATTTGGCGTAGATGCTTCTTTATATCTCTACAATCCTAGCTATAAGGCCATAATCAGTGAATCTCCTAATGACTTTTCAAATATTGTTCAAATGAGAGAGCATATGGTGCAAGAGACTCATAAATTTGCTGAACAAAAAGGCATTATGTTGTCTGACAGTTATACTTCTCACTGGCCTAAGCCCTAATTAAAAACGTAACATGGAGGTTCATTTTGCTAGAAAGCAATGTCATTAAACTGGCAAAAGCTAGACTTGAGGCTTTAAAAGTACTTGCCGCTGATCACATTGAGTTTCAGGACGTATTCAGTTTATACAGTGAAATTAAAGGGCTGGTGGACCTTCGATATATGAATCCAACCCACCTTTCTGATGATGCAATCAATGAATTAATATTGATAGACAATCTCGCCAGCCTGACGATGAGAAACGTTAATCCTGCAGCGATAAAAGTCAGAACAGAACAAGGCGCCCGACTTGATGAATATATGACTATGAACGAGCGTGAACTTATCGATCTCATATTTAAACACGGGGGCCGCTTTAACAATCAGGACGCCATCTCTGTTGCAATTCACCGTGGACTACTCGACGACGTATTAAGTGAGCGTCTCGCTTACGAACAAGTAGCCAAAAGAGAAGTTGAGGCGAGCATGAGTGTACTTCATGATTGAGTTCTTTTTGGTGAAAAACTAACAAAAGCTGTACTAGTTCGGGCTTGATGTGATAGTTATCCGTTTTAGATAAACGTGTCTGTCAGATTAAATTTGAGCTAAATTCTTTTTTACCCAAATTAATTCCCTATCGTCCAAGGTTGCCATTGGTGTATGACCATTACATATTTTGGGTGTCCGGATTTAGTGCATGATTTTACTCTGCATTAGAATGAGGCAAGCAAAAATACCATCGGATTATCTGGTTATGGCTTCGACCTACTGCTTATGCGCACTCCCTTTGCCGATTCCAGCAAGAACCCCACAAGCCCCAACTTCCCGGCCATCGCTACAACCCGCTCTCAGCGAGACAAGTTGTTTCTCAAGCTCTTGCAGAGCAGTTATTTGCGACCGCACATGAGAAATGTGGTCATCAAGCAAGGTGTTGATAGCAGCACAAGGCTGACGAGGGTCGTCCTGATAGCGCTGTAGTTCGCGAATCTCAGCCAGTGACAGATCGAGGATTCTACAGCGACAGATGAAGGCCAGCCGCTCACCATGCTTCTCGGTATAGGTGCGGTAACCGTTTTCCTGCCGATCAGGCGGAGGCAACAGGCCCTGCTGTTCATAGAAGCGGATCGTCTGGGTATTGATCCCGACTGACCGAGCCAACTGTCCAATGCGCATCAGACTCCTCCTCAACGGATTCTTTCCGTTTTATTGACCTTATAGTTACTATATGGTTTTAAATGATAACCCAATAATGTTCAAGCGGAATCGTATTATGAGCAAGACCTGCACAAATGCCTGTGGCTGTGATGCAACTTCCAAAGCAGATACCGATAGGTGGATCTCCTTCGAAGCATCGGGGAGATGGGTCAGCGTTTATGCCGTACCGAAGATGGACTGTCCTTCAGAAGAACGAATGATTCGCCTGGCCCTGAATGGCTTTGATGAGATTCGGGCGCTGTCTTTCGACCTGTCGAATCGCCAGTTGAAGATCATGCATGATGGAGAGGCTGCTCCTTTCACTGCGAAACTGACGACCCTGGGGCTGGGAGCCTCGCTTCAGGAAACCGTCGCTGCCGATCCGGAGACCATCAAGGCCGCCGAATCCTCCGCAGCCTCTGCTACCCAAGAGTCCGCCACCCTGAGGTGGTTGCTCGGCATCAATGCAGTCCTGTTCGTGGTTGAAATGACAGCCGGTCTGATCGCTCAGTCCACCGGCCTGATTGGTGAGTCCCTCGACAATTTTGCCGATGCGGCAGTCTACGGGCTCGCCCTTTATGCCGTTGGGCATAGCGTGAAAATGCAGGTACGCGCCGCGCATCTTGCGGGGGTGCTCCAGTTGATTCTGGCTGTTGGCGTGCTCGCAGAGGTGGTGAGACGCTTCGTCTTCGGTAGCGAGCCGGAATCGATGGTGATGATGCTTATCGCATTCGTCGCACTGATTGCCAATACCACTTGTTTGCTGCTGATATCCAAACATCGAGAGGGCGGGGCGCACATGAAGGCAAGCTGGATATTCTCGGCCAATGACGTGGTGATAAACCTGGGCGTCATCACCGCTGGCGCCCTAGTCGCGTGGACCGGATCCAATTATCCGGATCTGATTATCGGTACCATCGCGGGGGTTGTCGTGCTTAACGGAGCCAGACGCATTCTGGCCCTCAAGGGTTAGGCAACATCCATGATTGGCAAATACCTCTCGCCGTATGCCCTGTTGTCCATCTCCGGCCTGATAGCCGCGTCTGACCAGATTGTAAAATGGCTGGTCCAGCAATCAATGGCATATGGCGAGTCGGTTTCGGTGAC
>Ga0098068_1000081_pt1 | contig 42506 bp, 37 predicted proteins | sample 26BtaG_FD_75059 | JGI IMG/M metagenome (GOLD analysis project Ga0098068, IMG submission 75059) | Marine viral communities from Cariaco Basin, Caribbean Sea - 26B_WHOI_OMZ_CsCl | ecosystem: Environmental > Aquatic > Marine > Oceanic | place: Caribbean Sea: Cariaco Basin | collected 2014-11-09 | reverse complement strand
CTGTCAGGACATTGGAAAACACAAGGAAACGCATGAACCCTCCCGTCTTGGGGATGCGGCAGGCGGGCCGCTGGTGGCTTGGCTCGGCGCGATGGTCAGGCGTCCGCCGTGGGCCTCCACGACTTCGCGCGCAATGGTAAGACCAAGGCCCGAGCCAATCGTCCCCTCGGCATTGGCGCCCCGCGCAAACCGCGCGGTCAGCGCGTCGGTGTCACCGCTGGGAAACCCGCCCGCCTCGTCAATGATGCTCAGCCGCAGCTCTGCCCCCTCCTTGCGCAGGATCACCTGAATGTCGCTTTCGGGCGGCGCATATTTGATCGCATTGTCCAACAGGTTGCGCACCGCGTTCTGGATCAGGATCGGATCACCCGACAGGGGCGGCGTCTGCGGCAGGTCGGAATGCAGCGCGATATCCTTCAGCTCTGCAATCGGGCGCAGGCGGTTCAGCAACTCGCGCGACAGCGCCCCCAGATCCACCTCTTCCCGCAAGAGACTGTCGGTGCGAAAGGTCACCATCGCATGATCCAGCAGCTGCCCCGCCGCGCGGGAGCTTTCGTCGATGGCGCGGATCATTTCGCGCAAAGAGGCGCGGTTTTCGTCCCGCTCTACCCGCCGCAGCGTGATCTCTGCCTGCGTGCGCACCGTGGCCAGCGGCGTGCGCACCCGGTGGGCGGCTTCGGCGATGAAATCTTCGGACCGCGACAGGGACACCCGCAGCCGTTCAATAAAGCGGTTGAGCGATGTGACCAGCGGGATCATTTCGGACGGCACCGGGCGGCGCACCGGGCGCAGGTCCTTGGGGCCCCGGCGCGACACGGCCTCGGCCAATTCTGCCAGGGGGCGGATGCTGGACTGCGCAGCCCAGATTGCCAGAAAGGCCGCGATCATGAAAAACCCGAGCCCCAGTTGCAGCGCATTGCGGGTCAGCTCCGCCAGCTGCGCGGCTTGCCCTTCGCGGGTCTGGGCGACGGAAATCACCACATCAGAGACCTGACCATTCAGCGACACCCGCCGCGCCAATGTGACCATGCGAATGCTGTCACCTTTGTAGTGCAGGGTATCAAATCGCGGCTGGCCCCGTGGTGGCGCACCATCCGGCAGCGGCAGATCCGCATATCCTGTCAGCACGCTGTCATCCTGCGCGATACGGTAGAACACCCGGTCATTGCTGACATTGCCCAGCATGGAGAGCGCGGCATAGGGAATGTCGACCGACACCTCGCCGGACCGCACCGAGACCGAATCCATGATCGAGGTGGCAGAGGCCGCAAGAATGCTGTCATGGGTCTGCTGCGAAACGTCTCGGGTAAAGCTCAGCACGATAACAAACAGCAGCGACGCCAGAAACGCGGCACTGCCCACCAGTTGCAGCGTCAACCGCCGCCGGATGGACCCGCTGGTGGGCAGGCCACGGCTCATGCAAGCGACATCCGGTAGCCCAGCCCGCGCACGGTGGTGATCTCCACGTCAGAGCCTGCCAGATGTTTTCGCAGCCGCCCCACATAGACCTCAATCGCGTTTTCAGAGACGTCCTCTTCATAGGAAAACAGCCGGTCAACCAGCTTTGATTTGGAAAAGATCCGATCCGGCGCGTTGATGAAAATTTCCAGAAGTCGCAGTTCCTTGTTGCGCAGGGAAACGGTTTTTTCGCCGATGTTCAGCGTTCCGGCCATCGGGTCAAAGACCACGGATCCGAATCGTTTCTGGTTGGAACTGCCGCCTCCGTGGCGGCGCAGCACGGCACGGCAGCGCGCCTCCAACTCGGAAAAATCAAAGGGTTTGGTGATGTAGTCATCGGCCCCCAGATCCAGAACACCGACGCGGTCCGACACCTCGGATCGGGCGGTCAGGACGATCACGGGAGTGGTCCCCTGGCGGTTGCGATGTGCCTTCAGAAAATCACGACCGTCACCATCTGGCAGCATAATATCCAACAAAATCAGATCGTAATCGGCCGTTGCCGCATAGTCATCGGCGACCGAAATATCCGGGGCATGGTCCACGACATGGCCATCCATCCGCAGGCGGTCCTCCACTGCGGCGGCAAGGCTGAGGTTGTCTTCTACCAGCAGAAAACGCATGTCGCTGTGTTCCGGTTCGGGTCGATAAAATGCCAACCACTTTGGCTGGTGACAGGTTTGTGTCAGCTTCGCGTGGTCCCTTTCAGTCATGAGCGGCCAAGCCGCCATTTGTCAAATGGGAGGAGACAAAGATGAAAATGACCCTGACCCGGCGCGCGCTGATGGCCGCGACCGCCGCGACGACGCTGGCTTTTGCTGCCCCGGTGGCTGCGGATGAGATGGTGGACAGCATCCACTTTCTGATCCCCGGCGGCGCAGGTGGCGGCTGGGACGGCACCGCGCGCGGCACCGGAGAGGCGCTGACCAAGGCAGGTCTCGTCGGCAATGCGTCCTATGAAAACATGTCCGGCGGTGGCGGCGGCAAGGCGATCGGCTATCTGATCGAAAACGCCGAGAGCAATCACGGCACGCTGATGGTGAACTCCACCCCGATCGTGATCCGCTCGCTGACGGGCGTGTTCCCGCACAACTTCCGTGATCTCACCATGGTGGCCGGTACGATTGGTGACTACGCTGCAATCGTCGTGGGCAAGGACAGCCCGATCAATTCCATGTCGGATCTGATCGCGGCCTATCAGGCAGAGCCGCGCAAGACAGCCATTGGCGGTGGTTCGGTTCCGGGCGGCATGGATCACCTCGTTGCAGCCATGGTGATGAAGGCCGCAGGCGAAGAGCCGACAGCAGTGAAATACATCCCCTATGATGCGGGTGGGGTGGCTATGGCGGCGCTGCTGTCCGGTGAAATCGCGGCCCTTTCCACGGGCTTTTCCGAGGCGATTGATCTGGCCAACGCAGGCGAAGTGAAAATCATCGGCGTCACCGCCGACGAACGCGTTCCCGCCTATGCCGATGCTCCTACCATGAAAGAACAGGGGATCGATGCGACCTTCGTGAACTGGCGCGGGTTCTTTGGCGCCCCCGGCCTGCCGGAGGAAAAAGTGGAAGCCTACCGCGCTGCGCTGGCCAAGATGTATGACACTCCCGAATGGGAAGAGGTCCGCGCCCGCAATGGTTGGGTGAACATTCACAACAGCGGCGATGACTTCGTCAAATTCCTGGAAGGTCAGGAAGAGGTGATCCGCGGCCTGATGCAGGAGCTGGGCTTTCTCTAAAGCCTGACCTGCCGCGCGACCGGAGGGCACAACCGGTCGCGCATCTTCACCTGCCCGCCAGCCCAATAACCAGAGCCCCCCACCGAGAGCTGCGCCCGGTGTGATGCGGGAGGCATCTGTTCCGGCCCAAGCGGCAGGGCCACGATCTGCATTTTCAATCGACCGGAAGGGAGGAGCCCAATGGCGCTCGACCGATGGATTGCACTGGTCATCCTGATGATCAGTCTCGTCTATGGCTACACGGCCTTTTTCACCATGGATGACGGCTTGCCTCCGTTCATGAAATTCAACGCCATCTGGCCCAGCACCTTTCCCAAGGGGCTCTCTGTTCTGGCCATCCTCTGCGCGCTCATCATTCTTGTCTCTCCCGGCAAGGATACCGATGGCCCCAAGGTCGGCGACATCGATTACCGCCGTCTGCTGGACTACAAGATCGGTCAGGCCGCGGCGCTCTTGGGGATGATGGTGCTATATGCGCTGCTGCTGCGTCCGGCCGGGTTCCTGATCTCGACCGTGGGCTTTCTGGTTATCAGCTCGATGATCCTGGGAGAGCGCAAGCTGCATATCCTGATCCCCATCGCAATGATCGCCGCCGGCGTGGTCTGGTATCTGGTGCAGGGTGTCCTTGGCATCTACCTGCGGCCGCTGCCGCTGTTCCTTGGAAACGGAGTCTGAGATGCTGGACGGAATTCTGATTGGCCTCAGCACGGCCTTTTCCCTGAGCAATCTTCTGATGGTGATTGGCGGCTGCCTCATTGGCACCTTCATCGGCATGCTTCCGGGTCTTGGCCCGATGAGCATCATCTCCATCATGATCCCGGTCGCGATCTCCATCGGCGATCCATCGGCGGCGCTGATCCTGCTGGCAGGGGTCTATTATGGTGCGATCTTCGGCGGCTCGACCTCCTCGATCCTGATCAATGCGCCGGGCGTGGCCTCGACCGTGGCGACCTCATTTGATGGCTACCCTCTGGCGCGGCAGGGCAAGGCGGGCAAGGCGCTGACGGTTGCGGCGATCTCGTCCTTTTGCGGCGGCAGCATCGGTGCGGTGCTCCTGATGATCTTTGCACCCGCACTTGCCAGTGTGGCACTGCTGTTCCATTCGGCTGAGTATTTTGCCCTGATGGTGGTAGGGCTTTCTGCCATCGCGGCCTTTGCAGGCACCGGTCAGGTGGTGAAGGCGCTGCTGATGACGGTTCTTGGCCTCATCATGGCGACGGTAGGTGAAGGCGCGCTGTTCAACATGCCGCGTTTCACGATGGGCATCATGGATCTGCAGTCGGGCTTTGGCTTCATCACCTTGGCGATGGCGATGTTTGCCTTGCCAGAAGCGCTGTATCTGGTGCTGGATCCCAGCCGCTCCAAAACCGAAGGGGGCAGCAGCGAGATCAAGGATCTGCGCATCACGAAAGCTGAGGCAAAATCCATCGCGCCGGTAATTGGGCGTCAGTCGATCCAGGGCTTCCTGATTGGCGTGCTGCCGGGGGCAGGGGCCACCATCGCGTCCTTCCTTGGCTATGCGGTTGAACGCAACATCGCCCCGAAGGAAGAGCAGGATCAATTCGGCAAGGGCTCTGTCAAAGGCCTCGCCGCGCCCGAAAGCGCCAATAACGCAGCCTGCACCGGTTCCTTTGTGCCACTTCTGACATTGGGGATCCCCGGTTCCGGCACCACCGCGATCCTGTTGGGGGCGCTGATTGCGCTCAACGTCTCGCCCGGTCCACGGCTGATGGTGGATGAGCCACAGATCTTCTGGGCCGTCATCATCTCCATGTATGTGGGCAACCTGATCCTGCTGATCCTGAACCTGCCCCTGATCCCCTATATCGCCAAGGTGCTGGCCGTTCCGCGCAACTATCTGATCCCGTTCATCTTCTTCTTTACGCTGATGGGGGCCTATATCGGCCAGAACAATGCGACAGAGTTGTTGATCCTTGTCGGTCTGGGGATCTGCGCGACGCTGCTGCGCTTTGCCGACTATCCGCTGGCCCCTTTGCTGATCGGCTTCATTCTGGGGTCGATGCTGGAGGACAACTTCTCCCGTTCGATGCAGATCTATGATGGCTTCGGCTTCCTGATGGAACGCCCGATGACCATCGGTCTCCTGGGCTTTGCGGTGCTCTTGGTGCTTTTGCCAGCTTACCGGGCGCGCCGGGCGCGGCTGCGTCAGGCGGGGGTTGCTGATGGCGACTGATCGCCGTTGATATCACAGGGTAAGAATGGGCGCTGCGGCGCCCATTTTTGCACCTACCCCAGGATCAGCAGCCACAGCCAGACGGTCAGGATGCACGATCCGGTGGCAATCAGCACGGAAGAGGCCGCCACCCGCTTGGCGCGGCCATACATATTGGCAAAGATATAGGCGTTGAACCCCGGCGCCATCGCGGCATTCAGCACGGCAGAGCGGAACAGATCCGGTTGAACCTTGAGCGCTGTGCCCATGCTCCAGACCAGCGTCGGGTGCACCATCAATGAAATCGCACAGACAAATCCAATGGCGCGCAGGTCGCCTTCGGGGCGGTATTGCACCAGCACACCCCCCAGCGCAAACAGCGCAGTCGGCAGCGCCGCGCGAATGACCAGCGACAGCGCCTCATCCACCGCCTGCGGGATCCACAGCCCCGAGAGGTTCGCCACAAACCCCAATGCGATGCCAAGGATCAGCACGTTCTTGAACATCGCACTGAACACCGATTTCACCGTAGCGATACCGCCCGCGCCCTTGTTGCGCACGATCTCCATCACCGTGATCCCCAGCCCGTAGCAGAACGGGGAATGAAAGGCGATGATCGCGTAGTTGCCGGTCAGATTGTCTGCGCCATAGGCGCGTTCGGTGATCGGCAGGCCCAGCAGAACCGAATTGGAGAACAGGCAGCAAAAGCCAATCGCCACGCAATCCTCCCAGTCGCGGCGGAAAATCAGCCGTGCGCCAATCATGCCCAGGCTGAAACAGATCGCGGCGCCTGTGTAGAAACTGATCAGCAGGCGGGGATCGAAGCTCGCCGACAGATCCAGCGTCGCGATGGCGCGAAACAGCAGGCACGGGATGGCAAAGCTCTGGGTGAACTTCATCAGCGCATCGACGTGGCCGGCTTGGAAATACCCCCGCCGTGTGGCGAGGTAACCCGCCCCGATCACCAGAAAAACCGGCAGGATGACATCAATCAGGCTCTGAAACATGATGTGCCTTCCTGTCGGGCAGAGCCGTCATTGCGTTTGACGTGGGCTCAGATCGGGTATTCGATCACCATGCCATCATAGGCGGGATCGACATGATCGGGGGTTTCGGCTGCGACCTGAGCATAGTCCAGATCGATGTGCATATTGGTCAGCACCGCGCGCGTTGGTGCCATGCGCTCGATCCACTCCAGCGCCTCATCCAGGCACAGGTGGGTCGGGTGCGGCTTGCGGCGCAGCGCGTCGATGATCCAGCAATCCAGGTCGCGCAACTCGTCCAGCGCGCTGTCGGGGATCTTTGCCACATCCGGCAGATAGGCCAGATCGCCAATGCGGAAACCCAGCGCCTCGATAGAGCCGTGGTTGACCTCAAAGGGGCGCAGGGTGATGTCGCCGCCGGGGCCAGAGATGGTCAGCGGGCCATCAATCTGGCGCAGGTCCAGAATGGGCGGATAGGGGGAGCCTTCGGGCTGGATGAAGGCATAGCCGAACCGCGACAAGAGCGCGTTCTGGGTGTCGCCGTCGGCGTAGACCGGCACCCGTTCGCGCATGTTGAAAACGATCATCCGCAGGTCATCGATGCCATGCACGTGGTCGGCGTGCGAATGGGTATAGACCACACCATCAAGCCGACCGGTGCCAGTGTCCAGCAACTGGCTGCGCATGTCAGGCGTGGTGTCGATCAGCACCGTGGTGGTGCCCTCTGGACCGTCGCGTTCAACCAAAAGGGAACAGCGCCGCCGCACATTGCGCGGATTGGTCGGATCACAGTCGCCCCAATGGCCGCCCAGACGCGGCACCCCGCCAGAAGAGCCGCAGCCCAGAATGGTAAAGCGCAGCGCCCCCATCAGGCACCGGCCTCATATTTGGCAGCCTTCCAGAACAACCGGTCGAAATTGGCCTGGGTTTGGGCGGCAAACTGGGCGTAGTCGACGCCAAACACCTCTGCGCCGACGCGGGCGGTATGGGCCGTATAGGCCGGCTCATTGCGCTTGCCGCGATAGGGCGGCGGCGCCAGATAGGGCGCGTCGGTTTCCACCAGGATGCGTTCCATCGGGGCAGCGGCAAAGATGTCGCGCAGTTCCTGGCTCTTGGGAAAGGCCGCGATGCCCGACATCGACAGGTAAAACCCCAGATCCACCGCGGCACGTGCCAGCTCTGCCGAGGAGGAGAAACAGTGCATCACACAGCTATAGGCGCCCTTGGCCATCTCATCGCGCAGGATTGACGCCATATCATCATCGGCGTCGCGTGAATGAATGATCAGCGGCAGGCCGGTTTCCCGCGCGGCGGTGATATGGATGCGCAGCGACTCCTTCTGCACGTCCTTGCTGTCGGCGGTATAGTGGTAATCCAGCCCGGTCTCGCCGATGCCAACGAATTTCGGATGCTGCGCCAGCGCCACCAGCTCATCCACGGTTGCCATCGGCTCGTCAGCGGCGCTCATCGGGTGGGTGCCTGCGGCATAGAAGATCGGCGCGTGGGCCTCGGCGATGGCGCGCACGGTGGGTTCATTGCGCAGTTTGGTGCAGATAGTGACCATGCGTGTCACGCCCGCCTCTGCCGCGCGTGCAATCAGCGCGTCCAGTTCGCCCTCGAAATCGGGGAAATCCAGATGGCAATGACTGTCCGTGATGGACGGGGGCATCGGGGAAAGGGTCTCGGTCATAGCTGCTCTCTGTCGCGTGCTGCGGGGGATCCGTCGAGGGATCAGCGCGCCGCAGTTTCCTGCATCTTGAAAACCGTATCTAGAACAAGCGCAGCGGGGTCAAGGTTCACCGCCTGGCCATGACGCATCCGTGCTGTGACCTGTGCGGCCAAATCTGCCCAGGCGCGGGCTTTGTGGGGGGTGGGGGACAGACGCGACAGGATCGCGCCCTCCTGCGGGGCAGCTTCGGGCATCGGCGGCTGTCCGGTGGCCCCGGTGCGCGCCAGCCGGGCCAGCGCCGTATCAATCAGCGTCAGCAACAGCTCGAATTTTTCGGCGCCGCCGCGGGCGGCATCTTGCTCTGCCAATGCCATGGCCCGTTGCCGGTCCATGCGCGGCATGCTGTCCAGAAGGCGGATCAAATCGCTGTAGGCCGTCAGCCCGCCCAGGTTCAGCAGGCGCAGTGCTGCCCCGACAGACCCATTGGCCAGCGCTGCCAGATGGCTGGTCTGCTCCGGCAGCTCGGCGCCTGCCTGCGCCAGCGCCGCCTGCATGTCCTGTGGCCCCAGCGGCGCAAAGCGCAGCAGCCGACAGCGCGAGCGGATCGTCGGCAACAGCCGCGACGGCTGATGCGACACCAGCAGCAGGGTTGTGCGGGCAGGGGGTTCCTCCAGCATCTTCAGCAGCGCGTTTGCGGCGCTGATGTTCATGTCATCTGCCGCGTCCACAATCACCACCCGACGTCCGCCGTCAGTGGCCGAGAGGCCAAAGAACTTGTTGAGCGCGCGGATGTCATCCACCACGATCTGATCGCGCAGCTTGCCCTTGTCGTTTTCGCTGCGGGTAATCGACGCCAGCCCCGGCTCTGCCAGTGCCTGAATGCGGTGCATCACCGGATGATCCATCCCGATATCCAGTGACGTGGCAGTGGGAGGGGCCCCGAAAAGCCCTGCATCCTCAGCCGGGGGCTGTGACAGCAAAAAGGCCGCAATCCGCCAGGCCAGCGTGGCTTTGCCCACGCCTTGTGGCCCCGTCAACAGCCAGCCGTGATGCAGCCGGTCAGAATTGAAGGCGGTCAGAAAATCCTGCTCTGCCTGCGCCTGTCCGAACAGCTGCAGCGTCTCGCGGGGATGGGGGGCGCCAGGGGTCTGATCGGCCCGCAGCGGGGGCTCATCCTTGCTCATGTGCCTGCATCCCCGTCGCGTTCGGGCAGAGCCGCGGCGACAATATCCAGCACATCCTGCGCCACCACATCCATCGGGCGGTCGCCGTCAATCACCCGGAACCGGTTCGCAAATTCCTGCGCCAGTGCCAGAAAGCCCGCGCGCATGCGCTGTTGCAGATCCAGGCCAAAATCCTCGAACCGCTCTTCGCTGCCCTGACGGCCTTTTGCGCGTGCCAGCCCCTTGGCCGGGTCCATGTCGATCAGGATGGTCAGATCCGGTTCATGGCCGATCATCAGGCGATGCAGCTGGTCCACGCTGGCGCGCAGATCCCCCCGCGACAGGCCCTGATACATGCGGGTGCTGTCGGCAAAACGATCACAGACCACCACCTGACCAGCGGCCAGAGCAGGCAGAATGCGCCGTTCCAGATGATCGCGCCGCGCCGCAGTAAACAGCAACAGCTCGGTCTCCGCCGACCAGCGATCCGGGTCGCCCTCAAGCACCAGACGGCGGATTTCCTCTGCCCCGTCCGAGCCGCCGGGTTCGCGGGTCAGGACAACGTCCAGCCCCCGTGCCCGCAGCGTGTCGGCAAGCATCCGGCATTGGGTCGACTTGCCGGACCCATCGATCCCTTCAAACGTGACGAACAGACCGCCACGTCCTGTGGCGGGTGTCTCTTGCGAGGTCTCTGCGCTCACTGGCTGGCCTCTGGACCTTTGAGGAACTGTTTGACCAGCACTTCGGCCGCGGTCTTGACCCGCACCGGAAAGCCTCCGGTGGGGATGTCCTTCTCGGCCACCAGCGGCAGGCGCACCTCTGGCAACTCATCGGGCTGCAAGACCAGCTCTGCCAGCTTCTGGCCCTTGGTGATCGGCGCATCGATCGGCCCGGTATAGACAACCTCTGCCGCGATATCATCGCCCGCAAGCGCGGGAAGCAGGATGTTCAGATCCTCTGCAGGCACCAGCCCTACGGTTGGCTCTGCGCCGCGCCAGACCTCGGCTTCTGCGACCGGAACACCCGCTTTAGCCACCGTTTTTTTGGCAAATTGGCGAAACGACCAGTTAACAATGGCCTCGGCCTCCTCTGCGCGCGCATTGGTGCTGTCGAGACCGGTAATAACAAAGATCACCCGGCGGTCGCCCTGTTTGGCCGAGCCAACCAGACCATAGCCTGCCTCTGATGTGTGCCCGGTCTTCAGACCGTCCGCACCGATCCCCAGCCCAAGAAGAGGGTTCCGGTTCCGCGTGTTGGAGGGCGCGCGCCCGTCGAATTCAAACCGCTTTTCGGCAAACAGCGGATAGTATTCAGGGAAATCCTCGATCAGCCGCTCTGCCAGAATGGCCAGATCCTGAACCGACATCCGATGCCCGGCCGCAGGCCAGCCGTTGGAATTGGCAAAGGTAGAGTTCTCCATCCCCATTTCTTGCGCGCGCTTGGTCATGTAGCGGGCAAATCCCGCCTCTGTTCCATCAGGGCTCAGTGCCTCGGCGATGACAACACAGGCATCATTGCCCGACAGGACGATGATGCCGCGCAAGAGATCCTCGACGCGGACCCGGTCCTGCGTGTTGAGAAACATGGTCGAGCCCTTGTAGCTCATGGCGTGTTCACTCACCGGCAGGCGTTCATCAAGGGTCAGACGCCCGTCGCGGATCGCCTCAAACGCGACATACAGCGTCATCAGCTTGGACATGGACGCGGGCGGGAGCGCCAGATCACCGTTCTTGTTTAGCAAAACAGTGTCGGTCTCCTGGTCCAGCACATAGGCCGCCCGCGCGCGGGTGTCGAATGCGGCGGCCGATAGGGCAGAGACGCTGACCAGAAGGCCAGCCGCCACAGCGAGTTTCATGCCAGTAAGGGCCTGTGCAAACAGGCCGGAGAAGCGGGGGGCGGTCGCAGGGGTGCTCACGGATCAGTCTTCCCGGTTTGGGTCTTTGAAGAGGCAGTCAGGGCAGCGGCGCAAAGGGTCAATTGGTGACCGCATAGGCGTCAGAGAACCCGACGTTCTTTACGCTGCGCAGCAGCTGGCTGCGTTCGGATTTCGTTTGGGCGGGCCCGACCAACACCCTCCAGAAGGGTTTGCCGTTGCTGGATTGCTCCAGCACTGTGGGGATCAGGCCTGCATTGCGCATCTGATCGGCGGTGCGGCGGGCATTTGCCTCGACGCTGAAGATGCCGATCTGGATATAGGGTTTTTCCAGTGACGAACCTGCTGCAAGGGCGCGGGTATCGGTGGCCGCTGCCGCAGGTGTGGCTGCTGTCGCTGCGACAGGCGCGGTGGCGACGGGGGATGCAGGCTCTGCAGCGGCGTCGATCGCGGCGGCGGCGCCCGCAATCGGGTCTAGCGGTGTTGCCTCGATCTGGTCGGGGTCGGTCACGGCGATATCCTCGCCGCTGCGGTCGATGGCGTCACCGCTCAGGGTGGGTTCGGGCACGGTCTCGCGGCGCAGCGCAGTCACGTTCAGCTCGACCGGGGCACCGGCCAGCATTCCCAGCGCTTCAGCCGCATCAGAGGACACCTGCAAGCGCGGCCCCGGAATTTCCCGTTCTCGCCTGAACAGCGCGCCGATCACGAATTTTCCGTTGGCCTGATTGCGGATGATGACCTGTTCGGGGTCTTGCGCATCGGGATGGGCCACCCAGACCCCGCCAAGAGAGGGGCGACCATCCCACAAACCGGCCTCAGTCACCTGAAACACATCCGGCGCTTCGATTTCGCGTTCCACCAGACGGGTGCTGGAGGATGGGGTCACGGCACCGGCAGGCTGTTCCTTGGGTTTCAGAAACGAAAGATTGGCGCCCTCTTCACAGGCGGCCAAAAGCATCAGACCGGCCATCGCCGCCACCAGGCGCGGACCGTGTTTGCGTGTCGACATAGCGTGAACCATGTTTGTTTCCTTGCCCGTATCTCAGGACGCGACCGCGTCCCTGCCGGTTGTTCCGGCGCCCCTTTTGCTGCGGGCAGCATAGCCGCCGCGCCGCGCCATGAAAACCCTGTGGCACTGGCCTCGGCAAGTTTTCGGCCATCACGCCCACGTGACACGAAACCCCGCGTCAAAGCAGCCGATGGCCATCGTCATGGCCGTCCAAAGGCCTGTGGCGTCAATTCCCTCTTGCCAGCTGCAGCGCAAGCCCCTAAACCACGCCCGACCGGGGAGGTGGCAGAGTGGTCGAATGCGGCGGTCTTGAAAACCGTTGAACGTGAGAGCGTTCCCAGGGTTCGAATCCCTGTCTCCCCGCCACTCAACTTTCAAACAGTTGGCCGCCTGTTTAACCGATCACTCTTAGCGGGTGTTTCTTCGGATTCCCCAAAAACGTCCCACGTTCATGATCCGTTTTTATTCCGCTCTCTAAGGCTTTGGGCCTTTTTTGCTAAGCGCTTTTGACTCGCACCTTTGGAGTACTTCTGAACCATGGTGAGGCTTTTGTGTCCGGTGATCGCCGCGATTTGCTGATCCGTGCAACCGGCCTCCGCTAGTTCACCAGCGGCACTATAGCGCAAGCCGTGCAGAGAGTATTCAGTCAGGTTCGCGATCCTCCGCACGGCCGTCACTTTCTTTTGCAGCTGGTCGTAGTTTCGCTGCTTCCAAAATCTATCTGCTAGAATGAATGTAGCGCTAGTTTTCTGGCTCGCGTCGATCACTGCTGCAGGTTGTGCTGTGAATGGGAGCCAAAGCCGCGCTTTGGTCTTGCCCTATGTCACCCAGATACCGCTGTCCTCGATGTGTTCCCATTCCATTCGGGTAAGGTATCAACCCTGAACAACCTTTTGAGTCTGTTTCCCCAACCCCTCAATGCCAAGCGCCATCGTGTCTCCGGCCTTGAGGTAAACAGGTTCAGGCTTCATGCCCATGCCAACACCAGGAGGTGTGCCTGTTGAAATGATGTCGCCCGGTTGGAGAGACATGAACTGCGAAAGGTAGGCAACTACATGAGCCACGCCATAGACCATCGTGTTGGTCGAACCGTCCTGCATGCGCTTGCCATTTACATCCAAATACATGCCCAGAGCCTGCGGATCCGGCACCTCGTCCCGGGTGACAAGCCACGGGCCGATCGGTCCAAACGTATCCGCGGATTTTCCTTTGACCCACTGTCCTTCGCGCTTGAGCTGGAAGTCACGTTCCGAAAGGTCGTTGATCACACAATAACCTGCAACGTGATCCAAGGCGTCTGCCTCGTCAATGTACTTGGCCTCTTTCCCGATCACGACGCCAAGTTCGACCTCCCAGTCTGTCGCGGTGGAGCCTCGCGGGATTTCAATATTGTCGTTTGGGCCGCAGATTGCGCTGGTCGCCTTGGCAAAGATTACCGGCTCTGACGGGACCGCCATCCCACTTTCAGCCGCGTGATCCGAGTAGTTCAGGCCGATGCAGATAAATTTCCCAACACCCGCGACACAGGGGCCATAGCGCTCGACGTTCACTTCTGGAAGAGACGCAAGATCAAGTGTGGCGATCTTGGCCAGACTCTGATCGCTCAAAGCATCTCCGGCTAAATCTGGCACATGGGCCGAAAGATCCCGCACCTTGCCGTCGGCATCCAAAATTCCCGGCTTCTCGTGGCCCTTTTGGCCATAACGCAAAAGCTTCATTCTTTGCTCCTGTTTAGGCGGTCCAGCCGCCGTCAATTGTATGGGTTTGACCTGTGGTGAAGCCGCTCATATCGGACGCGAGGTAGAGTGCCAGAGCGGCGACCTCTTCGGCGTCTCCGACGCGACCCATGGGCTGACGCGCGATGAAATCTTGCATGGCTTTTTCGTAGTCGCCAGTTGCGCGCAAGCGATCATGCAGGCTGGGGCTGTCGACTGTGCCGGGGCAGATGGCGTTGCATCTGATCCCCTGCGTCACGAAATCGGCAGCGATGGATTTTGTCAGACCGATCACGGCAGCTTTCGATGCGCAATAGGCGAACCGGTTTGGGACGCCTTTGATCGACGATGCCACCGAAGCCATATTGATAATTGACCCACCGCCCTTCTCCAGCATGCCCGGAAGCACAGCCCTGCAGAGACGATATTGCGCTTTGGCATTTAGTGCGAAAGCGAAATCCCAGTCCTCTTCGGGACAATCCAGAATGTTTCCCGCATGGACGAAACCCGCACAGTTGAACAAGACGTCAAGCGGGCCGGTCTGGTGCAATACAGAGGCAATATCGCCATCATCCAGTACGTCCAGCTTGATGGCGGTGATGTTCTCGGCCTTGCCCACATCGGCAAGCGCACTTTCATTGATGTCTGTGGCATAGACCTGGGCCCCGGCACGGGCAAATGCCTCGGCGCTGGCGCGTCCAATGCCCTGTCCGGCGGCTGTCACCAATGCGGTTTTCCCCGAAAGCGACAACTCGTAGCTCATGGCGTTTCCCTTTCCAAACTAAGTGTGCCGTATGTGGTCAGTGTGAAGTCAGCCCCACTCGGGAAGCAGATTGGTTGGGATATTCTGATAACAAACCGGGCGAAGGAAGCGCCGGATCGACAAGGTGCCGACCGAGGTGGCTCCGAAGTTAGTTGAGGCCGGGTAGGGGCCGCCATGCACCATGCTGTCGCAGACTTCCACGCCGGTCGGGAAGCCATTTGCCAACAGGCGCCCGGCCTTGCGTTCGAGAACGGGAATTAGGGCGGCGGCGGTCTCGTTGTCGTCTTCGTCCATATGGATTGTGCACGTCAGCTGACCTTCGATCATCTTCGCGATGCCCATCATCTGGGTTAGATCCCGGACACGAACCACAATCCCAATTGGGCCGAAGACCTCTTGATGTAGGGTTGGATTGGCCAGCCATGCATCTCCGCTGACCGAATACAGAAATGGATGCGCCGTTCTATTCGAGCAAGGCGTTCCCGCCAGCTGGTGCACATTCGCATCGTCCGCAATGTGTGAAATACCACTGCGATAGGCGTCAGCGATCCCATCTGTAAGCATGGTCTGTCCGCCGACCTGTTCAAGCGCCTCGATCGTCGCGGTCTGAAAGCGGTCCGCATCTGGGCCATCAAGCACCAATGCGATGCCCGGATTGGTGCAGAACTGTCCCGCCCCCATCGCGAGGGACGCAGCCCAGGCGGCTCCGATCTCGGAGGCGCGGGCGGCCATCGCGGCGGGCAGTAGGAACATCGGATTGACGGAACCCAGCTCTCCGAAAAACGGGATGGGGTCGGGGCGTGCCGCGCAGAGGTCGAACAAAGCGCGCCCGCCTTTCAGGCTGCCGGTGAAGCCTACTGCGCGGATCAGGGGATGCTGGACCAATCGGGTCCCCACATCACGTTTTCCGCCCTGCACCAAAGAGAAGATGCCGGGGTGAAGCTGCAAAGTCTTGATCGCGGCATCGATGGCTTGCGCAACAAGCTCGCCGGTGCCGGGGTGGGCGCTGTGTCCTTTAACAACAACCGGACACCCCGCGGCCAAGGCCGCTGCGGTGTCTCCTCCGGCCACTGAGAACGCGAGAGGGAAGTTAGAAGCACCAAAAACGGCGACGGGCCCGATCGGGCGCTGGATCATTCGCAAATCAGGCCGGGGCAGGGGCGCGCGGTCGGGAAGGGCGGGATCATGGCGCTGATCCAGATAGTCGCCTTGCTCAATATGATCTGCAAACAGGCGCAGCTGGCCGGTTGTCCGGCCGCGCTCGCCAATGAGGCGTGCTTCGGGAAGACCGGTCTCTTGGCTGCCGATCTGGGTGATTGCATCGCCGCGTGCGTCGATTTCGTCTGCGATGGTGCGCAGCAACTGGGCACGTACGGCGCGCGACGACCACCCAAAACTTGCAAATGCCTCTTCTGCTGCTTCGACGGCAGCATCAACCTGCGAAGGCGTTCCGGTTTGAAAAGCGTGCGCTTCTCCATGAGCGGGAGACGAAGTGAAGGTCGGGCCGTCACCGATCCATTGACCGGCGATCAGGTGTTTTCCAGTAAGCATTGGGTATTTCCTTAAAGAAGGCCGCGTCCGGCCAGATTTCGCATCAGGTGAGAGGCGCCAAATGTCCATTCGGGGCATTCTGTCGATAGGTGCACGCTGTTGGTCAGGGTTCCGAGCTGCGCGTTTGCGATCGAGACGACGTCTCCAACTTTGTGGGTGAAACCACCGCCGGGGGTGTCGCGGTCCTGCGTCGGCGCGAATAGCGTCCCTAGAAATAGCATCAGGCCGTCTGGATATTGATGATGACGCCCGATCGTTTGACGCACCAGATCCTCTGGGTCGCGGCTGATCTGCGACATGGAGGAGCTGCCTTCCAGCGCGAACCCATCAGGGCCAGTCACGGTAAGCGTCAGTTCTGCACGGCGGACATCGTCCAAGGTGAATTGATCATCGAACAGACGGATCATCGGGCCAATCGCGCAGGATGCGTTGTTGTCTTTGGCTTTGCTTAGAAGCAGGGCCGAGCGACCTTCGACGTCGCGCAGGTTCACGTCATTACCAAGTGTTGCCCCTTTGATGGTGCCACGCGAAGTGACGGCAAGAACAACTTCGGGTTCGGGATTGTTCCAAGATGACATCGGGTGCAGCCCGACTTGCGCCCCGAAACCAACCGAGGACAGAACTTGCGCCTTGGAAAACACCTCGGCATCGGGACCGATCCCAACCTCAAGATATTGGCTCCAAAGCCCTTCCGAGATCAGCGCGTCTTTGACCGTTGTCGCGGCAACCGAGCCCGGTACGATATTGGACAGGCTGTTCCCTATCCGGGCGCTGATGCGCTCGCGAATTGCGTCTGCTTTTGCAGGATCGCCCGCAGCCCGTTCCTCGATCACGCGCTCCACCATTGAGCCCGCAAAAGTCACCCCGCATGCTTTGATTGACTGCAGGTCACACGGGGCGAGCCACTGAAAGTCGTCTGTTACCGGGCCCAGATCCTCACCCGGGGCATTCCGCAAATACTCTACTGTGTCCGGGCGCTCCAGAATGTCGCGCGTAGTTGGCGCCTCTTTAGACGTGATGTCGATAAGGTGTCCGCCGCGGATGGTGACCACGCTGGGTCCAATTCCGGGGCGTTCCACGCGGCCAAGCCATAGGCCGCCTGCATCAAGTGAAGGAAAAGCCATATCAGTTCCTCAGATTATAGAAATTGGCTGCGTTGCCGCCGAGAATGGCCACAAGATCAGCATCTGTCTGCGTCGCCAAAAGCGTCTCAGTTGTGTCCACCCAACGATCATAGCTGCTTGCCAATGTGCACACCGGCCAATCGCTGCCCCAGATCAGTCGCTGGGGACCAAAAGTGTCGAGCAGATGGTCTACATAGGGGCGGAGGTTTTCGGTGGTCCAATCCCGAGCAGCCTCGGTGACCAGCCCCGATAGTTTGCAATATGCATTGGTGCCATTGGCCAGCGCGGCCATGCCGGTGGCCCAGTCCGAAAATGCGCTGTCACGGATTTCCGGTTTGGCACCGTGGTCGATGACGGTGCGCATGTTCGGATAGCGTTTCAGAAGCTCGAGAAGCTGGCCCAAATGCTTTGGCAAGACCAGTGCGTCAAACGCCAAATCGAAGTGCTGAATGGCTTGAAACGCAGGTGCCAAAGTTCCGCCCAACATCCAATTCGGATCGTCGATGTCCTGGATCATCGGGCGCAGGCCGACCAAGGCCGGGTTTCCGGCGAGTTTAGCGATTTCCTGGGCGGCGTCGGGGGCATCAAAGTCAACCCACCCGACCACGCCCTTGATAAACGAGTTCTCGGCGGCGAGTGACAGAAGGTACTCGGTCTCCGCAACGGTCGGCGCAGCTTGAACCAGCACGGTTCCCTCGATCCCCGCTCGCCTCAGGTTAGGCTGCAGATCGTCCGGTAGAAAATCCCGGTAGATCGGCTTGAGCTCGGGGGTCAGCCAGCCGTAATCTCCACGCTCGAGCGCCCAAAAGTGTTGATGTGCGTCAATCTTCATACGATCACGCCTTTCTTTAGGATGATGTTCCCATAAAGGCGCCGTTCGCCGGTTTGGACGATGGTAAAAGCGTCGGCTGCGCGTTCGTAAAAGGCAAACCGCTCAAGCGATTGGATAGGGGCAGGGGTGTCCGCAACCTGACTGATGATGTGCTGAAAGTCCGCAACGGCCTCGGGGATCGCTTCCGCGTCGCCGACCACCTGCATGGTCAGGGCAGGATCGGGCACAAAACTGTCAAGCGGCATAACGGTAAGCACGGCCTGTAGGACCTCGCTGGCCGTGGACCCATCAGCCCGGATACAGGTTGGACCGATGCTGGAACCGGGGAAGTTGGCATCCGCGATGACGATCTCGTCTCCGTGCCCCATGGCGCGCAAGGAATAGAGAAGGTCGGGGGATAGGAGAGGTGGGATGTTACGAAGCATTTGCGGTCCCTGATGGCAGCGGGGCGTCGGGACGGATCAAACCTTCGCTTTGAAGGTCCGACCAGAACGCATCTGGGATTTTCGTTTCCAGAAGCTTTACACTGGCACCAATTTCTCCAGGCGTTACGGCGCCAGGAACCACGGTTTTCACGCAGGGATGCCCCAGTACGAATTGTAGGGCTGCAGCGATAAGCGGTGTGTCATGGGCAGCGCAGACAGCTTCGATGTTGCGGACGCGTTCCAAGATCTCGGGTGGGGCATCGGCGTAGTTGTATTTCGCGCCTTCTACCGCCCCGGTCGCCAGGATGCCCGAGTTATACGGTCCGCCAAGGATGATCCCCACGTCCCGTTTCCGGCAAAGCGGCAAGAAGCTATCGAGTGCCTCTTGTTCGAGCAGCGTGTATCGACCGGCGAGCAGGAATCCGTCAAAGTCAGCAAGCCCCAGAAGCTTCTCACATACCTGCCACTCATTTACCCCGGCACCAATTGCGGCGATTTCCCCGGAAGACCGCAACTCATCCAGCGCGCGGTATCCACCTTGGTCAAAGAGCTCGCGTACACGCGCATCCGAGGCCTCCTGACTGCCTTGCGAAAAGGCGCATACGTCATGGATCAGCAGGATATCTGCCCGCTCAACGCCCAGCCGCGTCAGGCTTTCTTCATACGAGCGCATCACGCCGTCATAGCTATAGTCAAACTGAATACGTTTCTGCGGAACGTCGACGAAAGCCTCAGGTGTGACCTCGTCCGGGGCACAGTCCAAGAGCAACCGACCAACCTTGGTTGAAAGCTGAATGTTTTCACGCCCGAACGTCTTGATTGCCCCGCCAAAGCGCTGCTCGGACCGGCCCAGCCCATATTGGGGTGCAGTGTCAAAAAAGCGGATGCCCGCATCAAAGGCCGCCTGAAGCGTGGCCTGTGCGTCATCTTCGCTTACCTTGCGATACAGGTTTCCGAGCGGCGCACCTCCGAAGCCCAGTCGGGTCAGCTGAACCGGACGACGCGTGCGCTGGTTAAGTAGAGCGGTGCGCATAAGCTTTGGCCTTTCTAGACTCATATGAAGCACTCAATGAGCGCCACTTTGAGAAGTTTATAGGCAGAAATTTCATTTCGTAGCTGCCTTGCCATCGACTTCTAGAATACTAATATGTTAGATTTAGTGGAAGGCTTGTGATTTGGCAAGCGGATAAGCAAGCGGAAAGTGAAATGCAGTCACACTCAGATAGCGTGGATTCAAATGACAAAACCGGTGCGGTCGTACGCCTTCATGAGCAAGACAACATCGTCATTGCCTTGCAAAACCTCGAGGCGGGATCGCGTCACGACGGTCTTCATGTTGATCTGCGCGAGGCTATTGCGCGAGGCCACAAGATCGCAGTTTCACCGATTCCTGCAGGAAAAAACGTATTGCGCTATGGCCAGATCATCGGGCAAGCGACCAGAGATATCGAACCCGGAGAGCATGTCCATGTTCATAACCTTGGTATGGGGGAGCATCAGCAAGACTATGCCCCTGCCAGCGCAAATGTGCCTCTACCGCAAATAACCGATGAACGTACCTTTCAGGGGTTTCATCGCGAAGACGGTCGGGTCGGTACGCGGAACTATATCGGGATCCTAACAACGGTGAACTGTTCGGGATCTGTTGCGCGTTTCATTTCTGAGGCGGCTGAGAAATCTGGCCTTCTGGATGCGTTTCCAAATGTCGACGGCATCGTTCCCATCGTGCATGGAACTGGATGTGGCATGTCGGGAAAGGATGAGGGGTACGATACGCTCTTTCGAACGTTGTCCGGATACGCACGGCATCCAAACTTCGGCGGCATCCTGTTGGTGGGTCTGGGCTGCGAGGTTATGCAGGTAGCAGAACTGGTAGATAGGCGTCCAATTCGTAGCCATGGCGCATTGCGCTATATGACCATCCAGCAAGAAGGCGGAACGCGGCGCACTGTGGAGCACGGGTTGGAACAACTGCGCGGGATCGCAGAGCTTGCAAACCAGGCCGAGCGCAAACCTGCACCGGTCAGCGCCCTGACCATCGGAATGCAATGTGGCGGGTCGGACGGATATTCCGGCATCACCGCGAACCCTGCACTGGGCTATGCCTCGGATCTGCTGGTGCGACACGGTGGTACGTCGATCCTTTCAGAGACTTCGGAGATCTATGGCGCCGAGCACCTGCTGACACGTCGCGCCGAAAGCGCTGAGGTGGCAAAGAAGCTGATTGAGCGTGTGAAGTGGTGGGAAGATTATACCGCCCAGCATGGGGGGGAAATGGATAACAATCCGAGCCCCGGCAATAAGAATGGCGGGCTGACGACGATCTTAGAGAAGTCCTTGGGTGCTGTCGCCAAGGGAGGCACCGCGCCACTGCGCGAGGTCTATAAATTCGCCGAACATATCGACAAAAATGGGTTAGTCTTCATGGATAGCCCCGGTTTTGACCCCTGTTCCGTAACCGGGCAGGTGGCGTCAGGGGCAAATCTTATCGTGTTCACAACCGGGCGCGGGTCGGTGTCTGGGTACCAGCCCACACCCTGTATCAAGCTGGCAACAAATTCAGCGATGTACGCCCGCATGTCTGAAGACATGGACCTGAACTGCGGCGATATCGTTACCGATGGCGTTACCATTGAAGAGAAGGGCGCAGAGCTTTTCGAGCTTCTCATCCGTGTTGCATCCGGCGAAGAGACGAAAAGCGAGCAGCTTGGGTTTGGCGGGGTGGAGTTTGTGCCCTGGCAGATCGGCGCGGTCATGTAGGATCGCGGTCAAGGGTGGGCTGCGTTTTGCGCCTGAGGAAGGTGCGCCAAGCAATGCGCAGAAGGGGGCCATGTCTGGCCCCCGTTTTCTTTGGTTATTCAAATAGCTCTGGATGCCCTGCTTGAAATTCACCCAACAGGACCGGCAACTTCGATAAGTGATTTTTCATCGCTTCTCGCGCCGCCTTCGGATCGCTCTCTTTGATCGCGTTCACAATGCTCCAGTGTTCCGAGAGGGTGTCCGGGATACGTCCGGGTTTTGGCAGCATCATTCGCCGCGCGCGTTCCACGCGCGACCAAGTGGTTTCTGCCATGCTGACGAGGCCCGCAAATCCTGTGCTTTCCAGAATAAGCTTGTGCATGCGGACGTCAGCTTCGTGAAACTCCTTTTGGTTTTCCTTCTGCGCCCAAAGTTCCTGAAGGTTCATAATGCTCTCCAGCTCTACCAGCTGTACATCCGTCCGGTTCGCAGCAAAGTGCTCGACCGATGCAAGTTCCAGCGCTTGGCGGATAAAGATCGCTTCGTGGATTCCCATCATCGACATTCTGGCGACAAAGCTGCCCGATTGCGGCCGAACTTCGATCAACCCTTCCTGCGCGAGACGTTGGATGGCTTCAGAAACCGGGGCGCGAGACATACCTAGAGTTTCTGCGATTTCGTCTTTGCGAAGCCGTTCACCTGGCTGGGCTTGGTTGTTCAAAATGGCCTCGCGTATCGAGGCATAGGCCCGCTCTGCCAGCGTTCCAGTAAGGTCTGAAATCGGTTCCAGTTTCATTGCAAAAAATCCTTGCAGTTTACTCTGTCTGACAATACTAACATTCTAGTTATGTCAGATGAAGGTGGGTAGGGCAAAAAAGTTGCTCCGGTCAACTCGGCTCTTTCGCTTACATCTTTAGTTTCACTGAAAATCTGACGCCTGCGAGGAACTAAGACAAGAGGATTTCCCCATTGCTGCCCTGTACCCATGAAAAGGCTGTCGAGCTGGCGCGGGCCTTTGCACCACGCATTCTGTTTGACACTAATGAACCGTTCTTTCCGACACATGTCGGCATTACAGTGTTTCCCTACTCTGGGCGCTCCCCATCTTGCGACCACTTTGTTCACCTGAAAGGGGACGCCGAATACGCCATTGAATATGCGATCTGGTGGGACTGGGATATCCAACATCTGTACGAGCTCGAGCACATCTGGGTCTATGTAAACAGTGCCGGAGATGTTGCGCGGGTCGAGGCGAGCGCACATGGACGCATGCGGCGCATGCAGACGTCGGATGGTGAGCTGCCTCTGCAAAACGGGCGTGTCACCTTGTATTCCGAACCGGGAAAACATGCGTTCTTCGCGGATCATGCTGAAGTCGAGCCGCGCAAACCCGGTCTTGTCGCCTGCTGCGGAACGCTTGCCGGGAAGATGGATGTCCTCATCCAGCCTCGGTTCAAAGAGGCGCTGGCGGACATCAAACCCTATGATCACTGGTTGGCGCGGCAGTTCATGGTGTCGAAATCCTTCACCCCGTCATTCGACTTTGATCAGGCGTTTGATCTTGCGGGCATAGATATGTGTAGCTGGCCCGATCTGGCGCAGCGCATCCCGAAACGGATCTTCGCCGCACTAGAAGACCTACGGGCAAATCATCGCGGGCTGAAAGCCGTATTCCTGGATAGCGGCGATACGCTGATCGACGAAGGGAGCGAGGTGAAATTCGGCGAGCTGGTGCTTGAAGCACAGACCATTCCCGGCACAGACGTGCTGATGCAAGGGCTAAAAGAGCGGGGGGTTCTGGTTGCTTTAGTCGCCGATGGTCTGGTGGAAAGTTTCGACCGGGTGCATGGCGCGCTGGGATTAACGAAGCATTTCCACGTGCGGTCGATCTCGGAGGCTGTGGGCAGTGAAAAACCTCTGCGGCAAATGTTCGATGCCGCCGCCGAGATGCTAGGCCTTCGTCAAGAGGACTATGACGACATCATCATGGTCGGCAACAACCTGTCCCGTGATATTTCAGGCGCCAATGCTCTTGGAATGAAAACAGCATTCATTCCTTGGGCGCCGCGCCGCAGCAAAGAGCCTGCCAACGAGCTAGAGATCCCTGACTATACGATCGAGGGACCAGCCGATCTTCTTGCAATCATCGACAGCTACTCCTGAAAAGGTTCAGAAATGACCGATACACTTCGCAAGCTGCGGTACCGCCAGATACATCTGGATTTTCACACCTCCGAGGCCATCCGCTCGGTTGGCGACCAATTTGACCCGCAACAATTCGTCGAGACCTTGAAAGAGGGCTGCGTGGATAGTGTGACACTGTTTGCGCGTTGTCATCACGGCTGGTGTTATTACCCGACAAAAGTCGCCGAGCCCCATCCCGGTTTGAAACGACCAGATCTGCTGGGTGACATGATCAAGGCCTGCCATGCAGCCGACATTGCGACGCCGATCTATATCACCGTTCAATGGGACGAACTGACCGCACGGCGGCACCCCGAGTGGCGGGTTATGAGCGCCTATAACACCACGCCGCACTACCCGGGGCAGGAACCCTCGACAATGAGCCAGTTGACGGCGACATGGCACACGCTGTGTCTGAGCAATCAGGGCTATGTCGATTATCTGACCGAAATGTCCCGTGAAGTGGTCGAGCGCTATGATCCGCCAGGGCTTTTCATGGATATTTTGGGGTCGCACGAATGCGTCTGTCCCAAGTGCTTGGCATCGATGACCAAGAAAGGACTTGATCCCACCGTGTCAAAGGACCGGCAAGCACATGACCGTCAGGTGCTTCTGAAGTTCTTCAAAGAGTTCTCGGCCGCAATGCATGACATCAGCCCGGACCTGCGTGTCTTCTACAACTCGGGTCACATTTTCAAAGGTGAAAGGGAACGCTACGACGACTATGGCCACTTGGAGCTGGAAAGTCTGCCTACCGGCGGCTGGGGCTATGATCACTTCCCAACTTCGGCACGCTATGCAGATACGTTGGGTTTCGATTTTTTGGGCATGACCGGAAAGTTCCACACCCATTGGGGCGAGTTTGGCGGGTTCAAACGTCCCGAGGCGCTGATCTATGAATGCTGTCACATGGTGGCGCTGGGTGCACGTTGCTCCATCGGGGACCAGTTGCACCCGAACGGAGTAATGTCGCCCGCCACCTATGCCACAATCCGTCCTGCATATGCGCGTGTTCAAGCGTTGGAGCCTTATCTGGATGGGGCGGTGTATCAACGTGAGGTCGCAATCCTGTCTGTGGAAAGCACCGGACTTGCAGGCGACTGGGATGCCGGTCGTAACCACGAATGTGACGACGCTGCAGCGCGCATGCTTCTTGAACTGAAAATCCCGTTTGATGTGATCGACGCGCAAGCGAATTTTGATGACTATCGCCTTCTGGTCCTGCCGGATGAACTGCGTTTGGATGCGCAAATGGCGGATAAGCTACGCGCGTTCCAACAGGCAGGCGGCGCGGTGATCGCGACGGGTGAATCCGGTCTGGCCGTTGGGGAAGAGCGGTTTGCCATTGATCTGGGGGTCCAGCATCTTGGCGCGCAAGTGGCGCGGGATCCGAGCTATATTCGATTGCTCGATGACCTTCACCCAGGTCTGCATGACGAACCCATCGTGGTGTATGACCGCGCGCAGTCCGTCGAAATAGAGGACGACAGCGTGGTGCTGGCAGAGTGCCTGCCGAGCTACTTCGATCGGCGTTGGGACCACTTCTGTTCTCACCTCCACGCACCGCATGATCCCGGCGCAGAGGCGCTTGGACCTGCCATCGTGCAGAAGGGGACGTCGATTTACGTGTCCTACAAGCTGTTCAACGCCTATTCCCGCTTGGGGCAGCCGATCTACAAATATATCTTTGCGGGTCTCATTCGGCGTTTGATCGGCGAAGGGTTGGTCGACGTTGCTCTTCCATCCGCGGGTCGCGTCTCGTTGACCCGGCAAGAGGACAAGGGGCGTGACATCCTGCATCTGCTCTATGCGCCGACACAAGTGCGCGGCAAGGGCATCTCGGATCCGGACGGCGTAATGCGACCGATCGAGATCATCGAGGATGTCCCCGAACTGCGCGATGTGGCCGTGTCGATCAGGCTGGACAGTCAGCCAAAAACCGTCACGGGTTTCGATGCGGGGCCGCTCGATTGGGAATATTCTGATGGTCGGCTAACCTTTACGGTACCCAAACTTTATATCCATGAAGCGGTCATCATCGAGAGGCCATGATCAACCTCGCAACATATAACATCCAGTACTGCATGGGGCTGGATGAGAAAATTGACCCTGATCGCATCGCTGATGCGGTCGGGGGTGCCGATATTCTAGCGCTGCAGGAGGTCGACAGGTTCTGGGAGCGAAGCGAAGATCAGGATCAGGTCAAAGAACTGACCCGGCGCCTGCCTCATGTGCACCATGTGTTTGCGCCCGGAATAGACGTCCATCATCCTCGTTTGGGGCGACGGCAACACGGGGTGATGATCCTGTCGCGATGGCCCATCCTGTCGCATCGGGCGACGCCACTGCCCATGCGCCCGCATCCTGATCTGTTTGTGGGTCAATCTCTTCTGCAAGAAGCGGTGATTGCTACTCCGGAAGGGGCGCTGCGGCTTTACAACACTCATTTCAACTATGGTGACGAAGCGCTGATTGCAGAGCAGGCGGCGTTTTCAGCTGCTGTGATGCGTCAGGCGCTTCAGGCCGGTGGCGTTTGGGGTGGTGGGAATATTGGGCGGGACAAATCCAATGGGGATGATCCTCCGCCCCTGCCCGAGACCACGGTGTTGGTGGGGGATTTGAACGTCGGTCCAACCTCTGATGCCTATCGGATCCTAATGCGATCCGGTTTGGTTGATCCCTGGGTGTCCCTCGGTCAGTCCGAAGAGGGGGTGACCAGCTCGCATCTGGACGACAAACGGCTGGATCATGTTCTGTGTACCGAGGACTGTATCTCGGATGATGCCCAAATGTGGATCGACACAACGGCGGTCGGATCGGATCACATGCCGGTTTGGCTTCAGTTCCAGCTAGGTGCGGCCTAGGCCTCACTCAAATTCGCAGGCCGATCTATTTCGATGCAGCCCCACCGTTCGACGGTGGGGCTGTTTGCAATTAAGGGATTACGAGGCTTTGATTTTCACGCTCTGGCCCGGCTCCATGTCGAAGGCTACGGTGGTGCCGCTTTGCACTTTGTCGCCAGAGCTTGCCTCAAATGGCGTGTCGCAGTGGAGCGTGAGGCGTCGTGGCAGCGTTGCCGTGACTTCTGCCTCAACCAGTTCACCCTTGGCCCATTTGATATCTACGACGAAACCCTGTCGCGCGCGCAGCCCGCTGACCTCTCCGCCGGGCCACACGCTGGGCAGGGCCGGCAGCAGTTCGACCCGACCAGCGTGGCTTTGCATCAGCATTTCGGCCACGCCTGCGGTGTATCCGAAGTTGCCGTCGATCTGAAATGGCGGGTGCGATCCCAGCAGGTTGGGGTAAAGTCCACCTTTCTGGCCTTTCGGGCGGTCGCATTCTACGAACTCGAACACGTTGCGCAGAATGTCATAGGCGCGATCCCCGTCGCCCAACCGTGCGTGTAACGCCAGTTTCCAGCCCATCGACCAGCCCGTAGCCTCGTCCCCACGGATGGCGAGGCTTTTGCGCACCGCATCCTGAAATTCGGGTGTCTCGTGCGTGATCTGATTGCCCGGGAATACGCCGTACAGGTGCGATACATGGCGGTGGTGGGGATCCCACTCCGGCAGGTCCTCAGCCCATTCTAGCAACTCTCCCTTTGCGCCGGTCCGGTATGGGGGCAGCTTATCCAAAGCCGTCTGATATCGGGCAGAGATCTCGGCCGGCTTGTCCAGCGCGTCCGCTGCCTGCAGCATCTGCTGCAAGAGCCCGCGGATGATCGCAATATCCATAGTCGAGCCCTGATGAACCGTGCATTCCACACCGTTCTCATCCAGGAATTTGTTTTCCGGGCTGGTGCTGATGGGGGTCGTCAAGAACCCGTCCGAACCTTCGACCATCCAGTCGAGCAAGAACTCAAGCGCCCCTTCCATCCGGGGCCAAGCGCGGTCGCGTAAGAACTCCAGATCGCCGGAATACTCATACCGCTCCCACAGATGCGCAACCAACCAGCCAGCCCCGACAGGCCAGAAAGCAGATTGTGGTGTGGCGTGCGACGGGGTGACTTCACGCCACAACGTGGTGTTGTGAAACGCCATCCAGCCCGGGGCATCGAACATGTGCTTGGCCTGACGCGCCCCGGTGACTGATAGCTCGTCAATCAGATTGAACAGGGGCTCTGTCAGCTCAGCAAGTCCAGTGGGCTCGGCTGGCCAATAGTTCATCTGGAGATTGATGTTCATCGTGTAGTTTGAACTCCACATCGCGCAGGTGGAGTTGTTCCAGATGCCTTGCAAGTTGGGCGGCTGACTTCCCGGGCGCGACGACGAGATTAGCAGATAGCGCCCATACTGGAAGGCAAGCGCCGCCAGTTCCGGGTCAGGCCGATCCTGCGCCTGTTTCAGGCGCTGATCTGTGGTTAGGTTGGCAGGGCTCTCGCCATCCAAATGCAACGAAACCCGAGACATCAGGGCCTGAATGTCGTCAGTGTGGGAGCTGCGGATTTTGGGCTCTGCCACACCGACAAGCGCGTCTAGAACATTATTATTCCGTCGGGCTGGGTCGGCACCTTCACGGCTTGGGCTTTTGTCAAATCCGTTGTAGCTGGTGGCCAGAGAGATCAGGAATGTCACGCTTTGTACGTTGGTCAAGCTGATGCCTGCATCCGAGACCTCGACCGTGCCGCCATCGTGGCGGACATCAATTGCCGCCTCAAAGAACATTCCCAACCCGCGGCCATCCTGATTGTAAAGCACGGTGTGTTCGGACGACATTTCTGCCGGAGTCAGATAGGGGTGAATATCCCCATCCCGGTCATATAGCGCAGGTTGCTTCCATGTGTCCCCCAGCCGCTGGTGCATCTGGAGAAGTGATTTGGTGTGCTGGGTGAAGCTTGGTGCCTGTCCGCTGAATACATAGCGCCTGCCTCGATGGGTGGCTTTTCCATTGGGGTGCTGTGTGACAATCCGAGCGTCCAAGTTCAGACCTTCATTTGCCGAGGTCTTCATCGTGATGATAATCGCCTGATGTTCGTGGCTGATATAGCAGTCACGAAGAATCTTGGCGTCGTCGACCTCGATGGTTTCCGAATGCACGCCGTTGCCAATGTCGAGCCGACGTTCGTATGCGGATGCGGATACCCGGTTGCGGGGTTCAACAAGGAAGTAGCCTACGGGCTGATAGCTGGCCCCTTGTTTGCCTAGGAATGACCGCCGGACAAGCTCTTGCGCCTCTTCGTATTCACCTTGTTCCAGAAGCTTGCTGACCTTTGGAACTTGATCGGCAACGGGGGTGGGTTTGAACACTTCAGATGGCTCGCCGCTATAGAGTGTGTCTTCATTCAGGTGCATTTTGAAAATATCTGCACCACCATAAACCATGCCCCCCAGGCGCCCATTTCCTAACGGAAGCGCCTCATTCCAGTGGCGTGCAGGCGCTGTGTAGTTAAGCGTCATTGAATTGTTTTCTAACGTCATTTCGGGCCTCTCAGGGGGGACTCAGTGTCTTGCGAAGGTCGATTTATTGAGCAGATGAATTAAAAATCATTGCGCGGTCAAGCTAGAATGCTAATATGTTAGCTGTTGGGCGACGCGAGAACCCGCCTCGAACGTAAAGAATAATGAATTTCTGGGAGGAAGACATGAAACTTGTGAACTCGATTGTGGGTGGCGCAGCAATTGCATCGCTTGCATCAGGTGCCTGGGCAGAGGAGCTGTCTGGTGAATTGACCATCCTGAACTGGCTGGGTGGTACGGAAGGTGAGCTGATCATCGCTTTGGAGGAAGCGTTTGCAGCCAAGCATCCGGATGTAACCATTAATGACATTAACCCGTCTGCAGGTGGTGGTGATGCGCGCGCCGGCATTCGTTCTGCACTGCTGTCGGGTGAATCGTTCGACCTCTTGCTGAACACCTGGCCGTCTTTCGAGAAAGAGCTGATCGACGCTGGACTGCTGCAATCTTGGGACGGTCAGTGGGAATCCCGTGGCTGGAGTAACGCGCTGAGCGATTCCTGGCGCAATCTGGCGACCTATGACGGCAGCACCTATGGCGTGTATTTCCTGGCGGGCAACCGCTCGGGGCTGTGGTATCGCCCTGACGTCTTCGCGGCTGCTGGCATCGATAGCGAGCCGCAATCCTGGGACGACTACCTCGCCACCTTCCCGAAACTGGCGGCAAATGATGTTCAGCCCGTTTCGATTGGCGCACGTTCCTGGGCCACGACTGAGTGGTTCGAAAACATGATCCTGAAGTCCGCAGGCGCTGACTATGCCCGCAGCCTTGCCGCGCATGACGGCGCAAAGTGGACCGATCCTCAGGTGACGGCTGTGTTCGACCTGTGGCGCGGCATGCTCGAGGCAAACTGCTGCGAGTCAACCGAAAAGATGCTGGCTATGCATTGGCCTGACACCGCAGATGCCGTTATGCGCGACGGTACCGCTGGGACAATGCTGATCGGCGCATGGGCGAACCAGCGCGCTGCTGGTGAATATGGTCAAGCTCCGGGCGAAGACTATTCGTTCTTCCAATTCCCGGCGGTGGATGCTGCACATGCCAACACCATGAGCATCGACGGCAAGAACTGGCTGCTGATGGATGGTGCAAAGGATGTTGAACTGGCAGGTGCATTCATCGACTTCGTGCTGAGCGAAGAAGGATCGGACATCATTGCGAACCTGAACATCGCAACGCCATCGGCCAATGTCGATACCAGCAAGTATGACCCGATCGTCGCAAAGTATGTAGCGGCCTATAGCGGTGCTGACGTGGTCTTCGTTCTGGATGATCTTCTGCCTGCCGAACTGAGCGGTCTGTTCCGCACCAGTCTGCAGAACTTCCTGCAGGATCCGTCGCCCGAGAACGTGGCCAAGATCCAAGCAGCTTTGGAAGCCAAGGCAGATGAAGTTTATTGATCGTGAAACTTACACAAAAGATGGCGAAGCAAAATGACTACTCTTGACCGACCTTCGGTTGGGCCGTCTGTAGTAGCCTATGTCGCCAGCTGGTTCAAACCAGCTGGCGGCGAGCGGCACGACTGGGTCGCATACGTACTGCTTGCACCGGTCTTCCTTCTATTTGCCGTCGGGGTGCTCTATCCGCTTTTCGAAACCTTCCGTGTCAGTTTCCTTGACTGGACCGGACTGGGACGTCCTAAGCCGGCGGGTGTCGAAAACTATGTCAAACTGGTTCAGGATCCCAACTTCCTCAATGCGCTCAAGGTCACCTTGACTTGGACGCTGGCAACAACGTTCTTCTCTGTGTTTTTCGGATGGAGCATCGCGCTTGTATCCGGGTTGGACGCCAAGAGAACCCTGGTATTCCGCGTCGCGATCTTTGCTGCATATGGCGTGTCAGAAGTGGCCAGTGGTGTGATTTGGCTTGGGATCGTGCAGCCAGATTTTGGACTGATCAACTCGGTGCTTCGGGCCATAGGCCTTGATCAGTGGGCCTATCCTTGGCTGGGGGACGCGGACACGGCCATGGTCGTTTTGGTCGCCGCCTATGTGTGGACCCAGACGGGCCTGCCCTTGCTGACGTGCTATGCGGCCATTGTGGCCATCCCACGCAGCCAAATCGAAGCCGCGTATGTCGATGGCGCAAGCCACATGCAGGTTCTGTGGCACATCCTTATTCCCTATTCCCTTCCCGGGCTGCGCGTTGCGATCTTTCTGATCCTTCTCAACTCGCTCAAGGCGTTTGATCTGATCCACGCCATGACCGAAGGCGGTCCTGTGAGGGGCACCGAAACGGTTGGGTACTTCATGTTCCAGGAGGCAGTCGTCTACTTCAAACAAGGCTACGGTGCTGCAAGTACGATCGTACTGCTGCTGGCTGTGATTGTCGTGTCGATCCCCCTGATCCGTGAGAGGTCGTCGAACTCATGAACGAGATTTACAAACCCCCGCTCTGGCCGATGTTGCTGATCGCAACGGTGTCGCTGATCTGGATCCTTCCACTGATCGGGATCGTGATGACTTCAATCCGCCCTGAAGGGGAAACCTTGAAAGGCTGGTGGAACATCGAGCAATTCACGCTGACGCTCGAGGCCTGGCGCGAAGTGTGGGTCAACTATCCGCTGTGGGATGCGCTGTGGAATTCGATCAAGATCGCGGGGATCTCCTCGCTCGGGTCGATCCTGCTGGCACCGATGGGGGCCTACGCCTATGCGTTCCTCAATTTCCCCGGCAAGAAAGTGTCCTTCCTTCTGCTGATCAACGCCTTCGTGGTTCCAAACCAGATCCTGATCATTCCGCTCTTTACGCTTTGGCGTAACATCGGGCTTATCGACAATATCTTTTCGGTGATCATTCCGTTTGTCGCGTTGTCGATGGCTTGGGCGGTTTTCTTGGTGCGCAACTATCTGGTCGATTTTCCGCGCTCACTGATCGACGCCGCGCATATCGACGGGTGCGGTCACGTACGGACCTTCTGGTCGGTGGTTCTGCCCAACGCGATGACGCCGATGGCGGCTGTTGGGATCCTGCAGTTCATGTGGACCTGGAACTCACTGATGTTGCCCATGCTGTTCCTGCGCGAGAACATTCCCCTGCCGGTACTGCTGACCAAGATCAAGGGCACCTATGAACCGAACTGGGACCAAGTGGCGGTTGCTACAATCATCACGTCCATCGTCCCTCTGCTGATATTCCTCTACTTCCAGAAATACTTCGCCGCCGGTGCAAGTAACCAGTCTGGACAAAAGGGATAAAGGCCTGCTGAGCGAGAAAAGAAATGGCAAGTATTACTCTGAATAACCTCGTGAAAGAGTTCGGCGCGGTGCGCGTTCTTCACGAAATCAACTTGGACATTGAAGACGGGGAGTTTGTCGTGTTCGTTGGCCCTTCGGGCTGCGGCAAGTCCACAACTTTGCGGATGGTGGCAGGTCTGGAAACGGTCAGTGGCGGAGAAATCCGGATTGGTGATCGCGAAGTCAGCGGGCTGGCCCCCAAGGACCGAGGCATCTCGATGGTGTTCCAGGACTACGCGCTCTATCCGCATATGACAGTACGCAAGAACCTTGGTTTCGGCTTGAAGGTTGCCAAAACGCCTTCGGCAGAAATTGCGCAGAAGGTGGATGAGGCCGCCAAGATGCTGGGGCTAGAAGACCTGCTGGATCGAAAGCCCAAGCAGCTATCCGGCGGTCAGCGTCAACGGGTTGCCATGGGGCGCGCCATCGTGCGAAGCCCCGAGGCCTATCTGTTCGACGAACCGCTTTCCAACCTGGATGCAAAACTGCGCACGCAGATGCGGTCCGAGATCAAGCGCCTGCACAAGAAGGTGGGCAATACCATCATCTATGTGACACATGACCAGATCGAAGCCATGACAATGGCTGATCGGATTGTGGTGATGCGCGGTGGCCATATCGAACAGGTCGGAACACCCTCGGAACTGTTTAATGAGCCTGAAAACGTGTTTGTTGCGACGTTCATTGGCTCGCCTCCGATGGCCATGGTCGAGGGGCAGGTGCATCTGGTGGACGGAACCCCTCAGTTCGAAGCGACTGACGGAACCCGTATCCCAATCCCACAACACTTGCAAAGCAAGGTCCAAGATGGGCAGAAAGTGCTCTTTGGTGTTCGCTCTGATGCGTTCTCGCCGGTTGGGCATGGCTTGCCGCGCCCCGGTAAGGTGTTCACGCTAACCCAGAAAGTCGAACATGTTGAACCTCTCGGGGCCGAGACATTGATTTCGGTCCAGATCGGGTCGTCCAAAGTGCTTTCCAAAATGTTCAACCCGACGAATGTCGAGGTTGATCAGAGCATGGAGTTCGAGCTGGAACTTGACGCCTGTTACCTGTTTGACGCCGAAACCGAAGTCTCGCTGGGCCTGGATTAAGCCGGCATTTGGGGTGCCGCTACGTGACGCAGCGAAATCCCAAATCGACCAATGTCTTGTCCCGCATGGGTCGCAACAAGCCTGCTTTTTTGGTGTCCAGTCGGAGTGGCAATGTCTTGGGTCGCCATGGGCGATTGAGGCCGAGATATGCCCTCCCTTTCGAAGCTCTGACGGACATTCTCCCTTCCGTCAGGGCTTCGAGTGAGGTGCATCCAGTTTCCTACAGATGTGGCCGAGCGCGACAAGCGCAGCGTAGGCGCGGAATATGTTGTCAGTCGTTCAGGGAATAGGTGGCAAGCGTCCCGCCCCAAGAGGGCGAGACGACGACACAGGCAACGATGGGAAGAAAATCAGACTGAGCGGATCACACCACCATCGACCCGGATGCTTTGGCCAGTGATGTAGCCCGCTCCCTCAGACAGTAGGAATGCGATGGTCGCGGCGATTTCTTCAGACTTGCCGTATCTCTCCATCGGCACGCTGTCGCGACGCTCATCAACTTCAGGCAGACTGTCGATCCAGCCGGGCATGACATTGTTGATGCGAATGCCTTTTGAGGCATATTCATCCGAGTAGATCTTGCCAAAGGCCCCGAGGCTTGCACGGAACGCCGTCGAGGTCGGGAACATGGCGGTTGGTTGGGTGGCCCAGGCGGTCGAGATATTGACGATCGCGCCGCCGCCCTGAGCCTCCATGATTGGCGTCACGAGACGGATCGGGCGCACGGCACTCAGGAAATAGACCTCCATCCCCTTGTGCCAGTCCTCATCGGAAATTTCCAAGATCGGGGCGCGGGGACCGTGACCCGCCGAGTTCAGCAGAGCGTCGATGCGGCCCCACTTCTCCATCGCGAGATCGACCAAGCGGCGAATATCGTCGTTCTCAAGGTTGGACCCGGTCACGCCAACACCGCCCAACTCCTTTGCCAAGGCTTCCCCCTTGCCCGAGGACGATAGGATTGCGACCTCGTATCCATCCGCGGAGAGTTTACGCGCTGCGGCAGCGCCCATGCCGGATCCGCCTGCGGTGATGAGTGCTACTTTTGCTTCAGTCATTTTCGCCTCCCTTGAGCAATTGGACACACAATAGCTCATGAATCCGGAGCTTTCGCACCAGAACGAAACCTTCTACGCTGTAGAAAAACTACAGGATTGACATGCCCGTTTCCCGCCGGTCTCTGCCTCCGCTGAACGCGCTGCGCGCTTTTGAAGTCGCCGGGCGGCGGCTGAACTTCCGTGCCGCATCTGAAGAGCTGGGCGTCACGCAGGGGGCTGTTGCCCAGCAAGTCCGTCTCTTGGAGGATCACGTCGGCACCGCCTTGTTTCAGCGCTTGCCGAGAGGGGTCGCCTTGACCCCCCAGGGAGCAGCTTATCTTGCGCATGTGACCCGCGCGTTCGACACACTCGGCGACGCGACCACGCAGCTTCTGGCTCGGCCCGATGCTGTCACGATCAGCGTGACGCCGACTTTCGCCACGAAGCTGCTGATCCCGCAGTTGCCTGCCCTCAATTCCGCGCTGCCGGGGGTCGAGCTTCGGACCATTGCGACAGAAACCGTATCTGACTTCGACCGGGATCAGGTCGATATTGCAGTGCGTCTGATACGGCCACCCTTTCCGGGGTCTGTCGAAACACATCTCTTGTTCCGGCAGGAACTCGTGGCCGTCGCCAGTCCGCATCTGATTGGGAAAGCAGTATTGCCGTTGTCGACGGAGCAATTGGGAGACCTGCCGCTTCTGCACGACGCACACGACCATTGGCCGAAGTTCTTTGGCACGACCGGAAAGCTACCCGGCGCTGTGTTCAACCAGACCACCCATGCTCTGGACGCGGCTATGGCCGGACAGGGTGTGGCCCTCGCCTGCCGCGCCTTCGTGCAGGCTGATCTTGATGCGGGCCGCTTGCTCCAACTCCGTCCGGCAGGTTTCGAGGCGAGGGCAGATTACTATCTGGCGCGGAAGCGGGCCACAGCATCACGAAAAATGGTAGACGCCGTGTGGAATTGGTGCATCGCCAACTGGTCGTATTAACCACCCAAAACAACGTCAGCTTTGTCCAGCAAAGCAGCCATCGGGCATTGCCCAGGTTGCAGCTGCAGCGAACGGCAGAAAGGTCCGCACCGCTGACCCTCGCAAGCGGTCGGCGGCTGCAATTACGGCGAAGGTCAGCTCTTCTTATTGCGCCCGCATCGTCCGAGTGCAGCAAGAATGAAGGGTAGGCCCCCACAGCTCCCTATAGCGCACCGGCGAGGGGTTGGGCACCAGCCACGCAGCATTCATAGGTTTTGGGGCTACCGTTGTGCTCAAGGTACTTTCGCCGCCATTTTTGGGTGCATGTCGGAGGCGGAACAACAGCGGGGTTTATGCAGAGTCGATCGATGCAGACCTTGGATCTGATTTCGACCTAGAAAAGGAAGTTATCGGCGTCCATGATCGCGTCAATTTCAGAGACCCGAAACAGGATCGAGCTGTTACCAAACAGGACTTTGACATCCTCTCCATGGTTTTCGAACGTCAGGTCCGCGAACGAAGTTGCCCCTGAGGTGATGTGAACACTATCTTCACCGGCGACAAAATCTCTGACGACGTCGTTACCTGAGTTGGCCCCAAAGACAAAGGTATCACTGCCTGCTCCGCCAAAGAGCCTGTCACGACCTCCGCCACCATTCAGAGTGTCGTTTCCAGATCCGCCGCGCAAAACGTCCATACCTCTTTCGCCGAAGAGTTTGTCGTGACCAACGCCACCGTCGAGGGTATCGTTGCCAGACCCGGCCCGTAGAATGTCGCGACCATGGTTCCCAAACAGTTTGTCGCGCCCAATACCCGCGTTCAAGGTATCGTTTCCTGATCCACCGCGCAGGACATCAAGGCCATGGTTTCCGAATAGTTTGTCGTGCCCAATGCCCCCATCAAGGGTGTCATTTTGTGCGCCACCAACCAATGTGTCCAGGCCTCTCCCGCCACGTAGCGCGTCATTCCCCGAGTAACCTGCAACACGGTCATTGCCTAAGCCGCCATTCAGATTGTCCCGAGCTGCGCCGCCGTTGATAGTGTCGCCAGCCTCAGTGCCGACACGTACAATGCCTGCGTCATTGCGAACTGAAATATTTGCGCCGTAAAAAGACAGAGGAATCTCTGCGATTTCCATGGTGTCGTCGTAGAACTTGATGCCGTGGACAGTCTCGTTTTCCGCATCAAGGATGTTGTAAAGGTAAGGGGATGATCCGATTTCGTAGTCTGCGGTGACCGGGATGAAATGCCCGCCAGTGTTCAGATACGCAATAGGGCCATTCATCGGAGCGCGGTTGGTCACGATGTCCATAAGTCCATCATCGTTCACATCCATGAAATCAAAGAACTCCACCCAACGGTTTCCATCCTCGATCCCCTGAGTGAAACTTTGGGTGGCATCAGAGAACTCTCCGTTTTCCCCCTGAAGCAGAACTTGAAATCCAGTTTGATTGTCTTCGGTGTCTGTCTGGGCAAGTACGAGATCCAACCGCCCGTCATTGTTCAGATCAGCGGATTTGACATCATTCGAAACCGTCAGCTTGCCAAACAGCCCGTTTGGCAGTTCAGCAGTCAAGCTATAGCTGCTTTGCTCGGGGTCAAAGCTGAAAATGCGTGTCGGCGTTCCAGCGTTGCCACCAACAACCAGATCCATCTGTCCGTCGGCATCAAGATCGACCAGATGGGATGAAATATACTGCGCGACTTCGGTATCGAAATACGCGGCATCGATGTCTAGCCGAGTCAAATTTCCGCTGCCATCATTCAGCAAGACATAAGAGGGATGCGGGGGCTGCCCGAAGGTATTGCCCATGTGAACATCTAGGTCGCCATCCCCGTCAATATCCGCTACCGCTACAGAATGAGTGAAGTCAGTCGGTTGTCCGAGATTGCCCCTCGCGTCGGTGAACCCGCCGTTCCCATCGGACAGAAGCAGCATGTTGGTCTCACCGGGGAAAGGTTCCGTGTCATAGCCATGCCCGATGATCACGATGTCGGTGTCACCATCGCCATTGATGTCACCAAAGGCCAGTTCGCGTGGGTGCATCATCCCTTCTCCTGCTAAAGACAGAGGAAGACGCGTGAAGTTTCCATTGCCGGTGTTCATCAGAATGACCGGATCGGAGGGAATTGGATCTCCTGGGGGGAAGGAGCCCGAGACAAAGACGATATCAGTCAGGCCGTCACCATTCAGGTCTGTAGCACCTCCCATGGTTAGCCCATTGGTTGGAAGCCCCAGGTCGTGCAAAATGGTGGTCGGTGTAATCTCTGTCGTCATCTGTTCAATCCGGTCGGTGGGCAGCAAAATTGACTTTTAGTATGCTGACACATCAATGACTCTTGCGTGCGTTCGCAAGTGGTTTGAGAGACAAACAATGAGACGTACACTTTCTGTCGCTGAACTGAGGCAACAGAAACACATTGGCTGATTTGGTGAGCAATAGTTTGGCCGAGAAGTATCGCACCGTGCTTTGCAGGTCAGACATGTTCATGGAGTGATATGGGATGCCTCCAAAGGTCCTACCAAGGGCGAAAGATGAAAACTCATGCTGTCAGCAACATTACAAAAGAAGGCTGAACCAATTTCGACAATCCTGCTGAAATTGGTGTTTCGCACGTTCCATTTATGTTCATGATTTGTCCTGGGAAATTTTCAAGTCATGTAGCTGGAATTATTCAGTTTTCGCGCGCCTTGAAAACCGTTGAACGTGAGAGCGTTCCCAGGGTTCGAATCCCTGTCTCCCCGCCACTCAACTTTCAAACGTGATGAACTGCCGCCTGATCTGGGCCTGGGCCGCCTGTGTCTGGCCTGTAGGGCTGCCGTGCTGGGGCGAGCGGGGTTTGGCGTCCGTGCGATGCCTTACTGGTCGGTCTTGCGTCGGCGCAGCTCTGATCCGAACCTGTCGGTAAAGATCCGCAACAGATCTGTTTCGAATTTCCGGGTCGAAATCGGGTGGTCGTGCTGGATCGCAAAATGCCCGATGGCCTTGCCGGAATGGTCGTCAATTCGCACGCCAAGATATGAATCCAACCCTTCTGCCTTGAAATGCGGCTGCATGGGAAAAGCATCCGCCAGGCCCGTCTGAAGCCGGAACTCCTGTGCGGAGGCAAGGTGTTCGCAGGGTGTGCCCTCGTAGGGGACCGCTTGGCCTTCCAGTTCAGAGACGAGTGTCCCGCCATTGCAGTAGGCCAGAATGTTGAAATGCTGGTCACTGACGGGCGAGCATTCCGCAACAAACACCGTGCGGGCTTTGAACGCCTGCTGCATCTGCTGGGCAATGAGCCGGAAAATACCGGTTGAGCCCGGCTCTTCGCTGCCACGCGCCAAGGCCGCCAGAATGCGCGTGGCATGCAGGTTCTCCAACTCGCTCGCCAGCCGTTTGGAATAATCGGCGATGACATCTAGGATTGGCTGGGTTTCTGCGTCAGTGGTCTCATGACGCCAGGCAAGTTGGACAAGCCCTGCGATTTCGCCGTGCTGGCTCAGGAGTGGAACGCCCGCATAGCTGCGGATGCCTTGCTCCTGAAAAAAGTCGTCCTTGGGGTAGGCGCTTTGCGCGTTTCCGTGAACGACAACAGGATTTGCCCCTTTGATGACTTCGAAACAGGGGGTGACGCAGGCGTCATATTCGAAATCTGCCAGATCGGTTTCATCCATCTGGCCTGCCAGAACGTGAATGCGTTCCTCTTCCATGATGCGTAGTTCGCTGATGGCGACCATATCGACATCGACCGCATCTTTGAGAGTGACGACAAAGGCTCTCAGAAACTCAGGGCCGACCGTACTCGACAGAAGCTCTGACTCGCTTGAAAACCCATCTTCAAAAACAGAACCGGGCTGTGGAACCGGAAACGGATCAGTATCGTCTTGCTTACTCACTATAGGCCCCATTTTCTTGCGCCGGTGTCCGAGCGTCACTTGTACGGGTCGTTGGGCAGCCATGTCACAACAAGCGTGAACGCTTGAACTTTGCTTTAATACACGAGCCTTGGTCAACCTTTCGTAAACAGGGGCACTGTCCGTTTGGGGCTCAGCTCCGGCGCATCAGGTAGATGTCCATCAGCCAGCCATGCTCTGCCCGCGCCTTGGCACGGGTCTTGATGATCTGCGCGCCGACCTCGCCAAGGGGGCCAGTGATCGAGATCTCGTTCTCCATGCCCGCATAGGCCGTCCACCAGATCGTGATGCCCTCGGGGGCAAGGGACTGGAACGAACAGGCCCCATCCAGCATGACCACGACGGTATCGGCACTGGCAGGCCAGCCACCATCGCGCAGCTGCCTGCCGGTGGTGATGGTGAAGGGGCCGTTGATTTCGTTGATCGGAATCGCATGTGCGGCTGTCAGCGCCTGGATAGAGGTGATGCCGGGGATGACGTTCAGCCGGATATCAGCGCGCGCCTTCAGGCGCTCTGCGATGCGCATGGTGCTGTCGTAAAGCGATGGATCCCCCCAGACGAGAAAACCCACGCGCCCGCCCTCTGGCAGGTTGGCACAGATCGCCTGCCACCAGATCGCGGCAATTGCGTCATGCCAGTCATCGACCCGCTGGCGATAATCCTGCGTTGCTTCATCGCGCACCGGCAGGTCGAACTCGACAATCCGGGGCGGGGTGGCGCAGCCGTCCAATGCGCGCGCGCAGATGTCGTGGCGCAGCCCCGCCAGATCGTCCTTGCCCGCGCCCTTGTTGGGGATCAGGATCAGATCCTGCGCCGCCAAGGCCTGCACCGCCTGCAGCGTCAGATGCTGCGGGTTGCCGGTGCCGATACCGATCAGGGTGAGGTCAATCATGGCGGGTCTTTCTTGTAACTTGGGTCGGGCCGGTGGTCCGCAGGTGGGGCGCGATGGCCGGATCAGCCGTGCGGCAGATCCTGATCTGCCAGCGGACCATACAGGATCAGCACAGGGGCCGTGGTCTCCATCTTGCGCAGGACGGTGGGCAGCTCGCCCACGGTATGGCAATGCAGCGACTGTTCGGGCGTCGACACCCCAAGTGCCACCAGCGCATGGGTCTGCGGGGGCAACCCCGCCTCCAGCAGCTTTTCCGCCAGCGACGCAAAGGTGCGTTTGCCCATATAGACCACGGTGGTCGCATCCGGATCGGCCAGCGCAGCGAGGTTCAGCTGATCGGGCAGACCGCCGGTGACATCGTGGCCGGTGATGAACTGCAGACGCCGCGCCGTCAGACGACGGGTCAGCGGGATATTCGCCGCCGCCGCCGCAGCAGAGGCCGCCGTCACACCGGGCACGATCTCAAACGGGATGCCCGCCTTGCGCAGGGCGGTGATTTCTTCTTCCAACCGGCCAAAGACACCGGAATCGCCGGATTTCAGCCGCACCACATGCAGACCGCTTTGGGCATAATCCACCAAAAGCTGGCTCACGTGGTCCTGTTTGGGAGAGGGGCGGCCGGCCCGTTTGCCGACGCCCACCAGATCCGCATCCGCGCGCGCGTGGCTCAGGATCGGGCCGGCAGACAGATCGTCAAACAGCACCGCATCCGCCGCCTCCAGGCGTTTCACGGCCTTCACGGTCAGCAGTTCCGGATCGCCGGGACCAGAGGACACAAAGGAGACAAAACCGCTCATGCGCGCTCTCCGGTGATGAGGTGGAAGAACGTGCCAGTGACATGGCCCTTGATAGAGCCGGTCTCGGGCACCGGGTTGCCGTCGGCGTCCATGACATTGGCGAGGGGCGCGTCGGGTTCTTCCAGGATGGTGGAATAATGGAACTCATGGCCGCGCAGCGCGGTGCCAGCCTCAAAGCCCGGCATCCCCGCCTGCAGAATGGCGCGGCGGTAGCCAAGGTGGAACTTGCGCTTTTCATAGGACGTGACCAGCCCCAGAAGGCCCAGCATCTGGTGGCGGTTGCCCTCCTTGTCGATCAGCGCCTCGCCCAGAGCCATGTAGCCGCCGCATTCGCCATGCACGGGCTTGGTCTCGGCGTGTTTGCGCACACCGGCGCGGAAGGTCTCTGCCGCCGCCAGCGTACCGCCATGCAGCTCAGGGTAGCCGCCGGGCAGCCAGACCAGATCGGCGTCCGCTGCGGGCGCCTCGTCAGCGAGCGGCGAGAACGGCAGGATTTCGGCCCCCGCCGCGCGCCAGCCGCTCAGCAGATGCGGGTAGGTAAAGGAAAACGCCGCATCACGCGCCAGCGCAATCCGCTGCGCGGGCGGCTTGGGCAGGCTTGCCGGGGCGGGCGCCTGACCGGCCAGCGCCGCCGCCTTGATCGCTTCCAGATCAACATGCGCGCGCAAGAATTCTGCATAACCTGCAATGGCCGCCTCAAGGTCGGGATGTTCCACCGCCTGAATAAGGCCCAGATGCCGCTCCGGCAGGGCCAGATCGCCACGCCGGGGCAGGGAGCCCAGCACCTTGATGCCGGCTTTTTCCATGCCAAGGCGCGTCAGCCGCTCGTGACGCGGGCTGGCAACCCGGTTCAGGATGACACCCGCAAAGGGCAGGTCAGGATCGTAATTCTTGAACCCCAGCGCGGTGGCCGCAGCCGACTGCGCCTGACCGCCCACATCAACAACCAGCACAACGGGCCAGCCCATTCGCTTGGCCGTCTCGGCAGAAGAGCCAAAGCCCGACTGCCCGCGCGTGGCAACACCGTCATAGAGGCCCATGGAGCCTTCGCCGACGCAGATTTCTGCGCCTGCCGATTGGGCCGTGACCGCATCCAGCAGGCCGCCATCCATCGCCCAGGTGTCAAGGTTGAAGCTGGGGCGTTTCGCGGCCGCCAAATGAAACGCCGGGTCGATGTAATCCGGCCCGCTTTTGTAGGGTTGTACGGTCAGCCCGTCCTCTGCCAGCGCCCGCAACAGACCCAGCATCACGGTGGTCTTGCCGGTGCCCGAAGAGGGCGCCGAGATCATCAGGCCAGGAGGGTTCAGGTCGGTCATGGCCTCAGTCATCGCCGTGGCTCCAGCTCGACCACGGGCTGTCCGCAGTCTGCGGGCGGTAGCGGCGGTCGTAGTCGGTGGAATAGAGACAGCTTTCGTCAAAACCTTCGCCCTTCAACACCGGCCCCACCAGAATGAGGGCCGTGCGGGAGATTTTCTCGTCCAGCGTCTCCTTAAGTGTTTCCAGGGTGGCGCGGTGGATCTGCTGATCCGGCCAGCTGGCGCGGTAAACCACCGCCACCGGGCAATCCGCGCCATAATGCGGTGTCAGGCTCTCGACCACATGGTCCAGATTGCCAATCGACAGGTGGATCGCCAGCGTGGCGCCCGTGCGCGCGAAGTTCTCCAGCGATTCACCTTCCGGCATCGAGGATGCGCGCCCCGGCGTGCGGGTCAGCACCACCGACTGGCCCAGACCCG
>Ga0098068_1000080_pt1 | contig 43188 bp, 62 predicted proteins | sample 26BtaG_FD_75059 | JGI IMG/M metagenome (GOLD analysis project Ga0098068, IMG submission 75059) | Marine viral communities from Cariaco Basin, Caribbean Sea - 26B_WHOI_OMZ_CsCl | ecosystem: Environmental > Aquatic > Marine > Oceanic | place: Caribbean Sea: Cariaco Basin | collected 2014-11-09 | reverse complement strand
CTGAACAGGTACAGCAGCTAAATGTCGCAGTGGACGGCTCTCAGGTCGCTGTTGGCGAAATGATAGACGCCCTACAGCCAATGATTGGGGACGAGGCAGTCGAGAAAGTCGAAAAGGTGGGTTCTGAGATTGACCGTGTTCAGCCGCAGGTAGCCGACATCGCAGCCGCAATTATGGCAGCAGACTTAGGCGAAGATGAGGTTGCTAACTGGGTTAGGCTCTTGCGGGCGGGGACTCAAGCCAGTGCCCCTTGGAATCCCTACGCTTTGCCTATTGCATTAGGGTTGGATTTGGTCTTGCTCGTCTGGGCACTTCTCAAGCGCAAGGAAGCTATCGATAAAGGGCTTAAGTATCAAGCCCACAAGTCTGGTACTGAATTAACCTCATTAGAAAAGCCGGACGTTGCAGTATCGCTCTATAAGAATATTGGTAGTGCCCGTGCCGACCTCGGCGTGAAGTGAAATTTTCGTCTTGTGCCCCGCCTGCCACGGACGGTCGGCGGGGCTGTGAAAGGAGAATAAGATGGCAAAATATCAAACAACCAAAGAGGAAAATTTAATATGGAACATATACCGTTTGAATTTATAGACAAAGTTATAGATACCATTTGCAAAACACCACATCACACTTATCTGCTTTTGACTAAAAGGCCAAAACGAGCGTTGGAATTTTGTCAATGGTGGCTTAAAAAACACAATCAGACTACTTTACCTGAAAACATACATCTTGGCGTAACCGTCTGCAACCAGCAAGAGGCTGATGAGAAAATCCCGACACTCTTACAAATCCCCGCTACTAAAAGGTGGATTTCGATAGAGCCAATGCTTGAAAAAATAGATATTATGCCTTTTACGCACATTGGGACAGCAACATTTAATAAAGAGAAGCAAACAATAACTTCAAGGCGATTAAGTTGGGCTTATAAAACTTTTGACTGGGTAGTCCTCGGTGGCGAGTCTGGTGCAAAAGCAAGGCCGATGCATCCAGATTGGGCAAGGTCTGTCAGGGACCAATGCGAGGCGGCGGGAGTGCCATTTTATATGAAGCAAATGTCAGGGCGAAAACCGATACCGGGGGATTTAAGAATAAGGGAGATGCCGAAATGAGCAAAATGACAGATTTATTGAAAAAAGCGGTCGAAGAAGCCAAAGACCAAAATGGCTATGTTGTAATCGATGAAGGAGAAGCGCACCAAATTCTCGCCCTTCTGGAGAAGCAGCCAGAGGCGGGGAATTTTAGAAAAAAGTGGAAGTTGGCATCTTGTGATTTTCGGGACTATACAGCCAAAGACTGCAATTTATATAAAGAAGCCTGCGACATCATCGACCGCCAAGCCACCGAAATCAAGCGACTGGAAGAAGAAAACAAAGATTGTGTGACTTTTTGTTGGTACATAATAAAATTTGTCCTACTTGTGGTGCAGTAAATAAAGTTTGTGATTGTCCATTTGGATAATCCAAGAAAGCGAGGCAAAGGATGACTGAGAAATTAAAGCCGTGTCCGTTTTGTGGGGGTAAGCCAAAGATGCGGAAATTTTTAGACCTACTTATTGCTGTAATAGAATGCGCAAATTGTTCTGCTCGCACAGGTGAATTTTTGGAGAACAATGAAAAACTAAGGCGTGGGTTTTGCTGGGTAATAGAAGAAACCATCAAGGTTTGGAACAGGAGGCCGAAATGAATTTGGAGAAGAAAAATGAGACTATTCAAAACGGGTGCAACACGGGACACCGAAGAAGGCAAGCTAGATTATGAAGGGGCTACCTCTGCAATAGTTCTTAAACGATGTGCCGAGTATAGCCGCAAGCATCGCAAAACGGCCTCAGGGGAAAGGCCCTGTGATAATTGGAAGAAGGGTATGCCGAGAGATGCCTACCTAAAATCTTTGTGTCGGCACGTTATGGATGTGCGATTGCATCATAGAGGATTTTCTGAAGAAGCCGTTGGCGAATTAGAAGATGCACTGTGCGCAGTTATCTTTAATGCAAGCGGATACCTGCACGAATTATTAAAAGGAGAATCGAAGTGATTTACGAAATACTCGGCACGATTGCGATGATACTGGCCATTACGGGTGTTGTTCTTAATAACCACAAGCTAATTAGTTGTTTTTATCTGTTTTTAGTCAGCAATAGTATTTGTTTTTACCTGCACGCCAACGTGCAGATATGGTCAATGTGTGTCAGGGACGCGGTTTTTATAATGTTAGCGTTCCACGGGATTTATAAGTGGCGAAAAACGAAAGGCCAATGATTGTAAACCAGAAATCTATGAAAGGAGAATGAAATGAAACGCAAAGATGTTTACAAATTGATTGATGGCGAAAGGGAATATCAAAATAACAAATGGGATGGCCAACGAGCTGCTGCCGGAGAACCCTTGCGCAGGGATTACGGCGTAGTAGAAGCTTGGATATTATGGATGGAAGAATGGTTGCATTATGCCCGCTCGGCGGCGGCAAACAATATTGACAAAACAAGGGCGCTTGAGATGATTCGCAAGACAACAGCCTTGGGCGTAGCTTGTATGGAATATCACGAAACACCACCAAGAAGGGAACACTAACATTGTTCCGAAATGCTCACAATGCGATAACCCCGACAAAACCGGCGAGCCAAGACACCTGTGTTGGTGCTGCTGTAGAAGGGCTAAGGGTGAACCGGAATGGTTGATAGTAATGGAATGTCCAGAGGACGAGAAAGAAGGGAGCAAAAATGAAACGTAGAGATTTTTTTAAGGCGTTGGCTGTGTTGCCTTTTGCTTCAACAACTTTGGGCGTTTGGGACAATTAACTGTTGACAAAGCCCCTTTACAGGGCTTTAGCCAGCATAGAAAGGAGTCTTAAAAATGGCAAAGAGAAACTTTAAGCGATTAGTAGTAGTTAGTGATTTTCATTGTGGACACGAAGTGGGGCTAACTCCACCTGACTGGCATTACGTTTTTCCCAATGGGGGGGCGAGCCGCCAAAGGAAAGTTGCTCAAACCCAAAGAGAATTGTGGAAATTCTATACTGAAAGCATAGACGAGCTAAAACCTATCGACCGACTTATTGTCAACGGCGACCTTGTAGATGGTAAGGGTGGGCGTTCTGGCAGTACAGAGCAAAGAACGGCAGACAGGGCGGAGCAGGCAGAGATGGCTGCGGCTTGTATAAATTATGTCGAAGCGCCAAAAGTCCTTATCCTGTTTGGCACACCCTATCACGCAGGAATGGAAGAGGACTGGGAGCGCGAAGTTGTTCCGCACGTCCAAGAAAAGGGCACAGAGGTTAGAATTGCAGGGCAGGATTTCCCGATAATCAATGGTGTTCAGTTGGATGTAAAACACTTTGTTTCGGGCAGTAGTATCCCGCACGGACAAGCCACGCCCTTGATGAAGGATAAACTCTGGAACGAAATATGGTATAACGAACACGAATTACAACCGAAGGCAAATATTCTTATCCGTAGCCATATCCATTATCATATTGCCTGTTCAAAATGGGGCTGGACTGCTCTTACTACTCCTATGATGATGGGGTTCGGAGACAAGTTTGGTGTTCGGAAGATGGCGAGGCTGGCCGAAGTGGGATTTGTCAAAATAGATATTGACGACAAGGGAGATTATAAATGGAAACTGATAAAGGCCATACTGCCGAGTATGAAAGCCCAGAGCTATGTGTGGTAGATTTGCCTAAAATAGAAAAAGAAGATTCTGATTTTTTGCGTTGCGTAGCCGAACTCCGCCGCGAATCCCATGGCGCACGACTTCAAGGATACCGCAAAAAAATAAATTGTGCCTGTAAATACATAGGCGTAACAAAATCAGGTCGCAAAAAAAACCGTTGGAGAGCAGCAATAAAGTGTAATTATCAATGGTATTCTTTGGGACATTATGAAAACCGGAAAGATGCAGCACGTGCTTATGATATGGCAGCTATGCGGTTATATGGTAGGTATGCTAACACCAACCAAATGATGTATCCAGAAGATTTTAAGGACACCCCCCGCTCGAAGACAAGCATCTAATAGGGGATTTTCTTAATCTTCTTGATACAGCCCAAAGGGATTACTTCTTTGGCTCGGTTTTTGTTTTTAGTATTATCAAGCCCTATTACCCAGGACAGGTATAGGTAATCCTTATCGTGTGCTGTGTAAAATCCGACCGTGAGGAATGTAGAATGCGGGGGCTTGCGGGCTTCTGCTTCGTTCACCCAGCCAGCAGTAGTTTCCGCATCCAGCCAAATTACTTCTAACAGGTCATTGTATTTGAATTTTCTCATCTTGACTTTCTATCGCCGCCTGCCTTTGTTCGCATTGCTCCAAATGAAGGGCAATGTCCCAGATATCTATTTCTTTTCCACAATGAGGACATTTGACAAGGTATTCCATTATTTCTTAGAGGACCAAGATTATCTTTGTGATTTTAATAATAAGTCCATTTCCTTGTTTTTCTGCTGGCCTTTGGGAATATAAAACCGCTGGAATTTCTTAACCTTGCCCTGCCGGTAGTATTGTTTCAATAAGTCCGTTGCAGCTCTTTTCCCAGCGAATTGTTTTTGTTTTTCAGTATCAAGTACACGGGGCTTCTGGCCAAAAGTAAAGTGTGTGGCAGTAATAGGCCAAGGCTGGCCTCTTTTAGTTGCCATAGCAGCACTCGACCACGCTCTTGCCGCTGGACTCTTGCGAATAGCCCACGATAATTGCGGGTTCATCGTGTAATAAGGTGGCTTGCCCTCTCTCTCTACTTTTCGCACACCCATTAGTCTCTTTACTGGTCTTGGTGCGTATTTCGTAAAAGGCGGGGCGTATCCTATATCTGCTATATCCTTACCGTAGAACAGGTCTTTGCCGGTTACATACTCAATTCCAGTAGTAATTGGCGGAGCTAATTTACCTACCTGCCTGCGGGCGACGCGAGAGAGCCTATCCCAATAACCATATCCAGGGCCAGCAAAAGAGCCGAGCGCCTCTTCGAGGGGCATACCCATACCGGCTATTCGCATCTCTTCGCCCTCTTTCATAGAAACGCCAGGGAACTGGATTGGACGGCTTACAATCTGTTCTCTCCACCAGTCGGGGTATTCGGCCTCTCTGCCTGCTATTGCAGGCGTCCCGCCCATAACGTGTGACCACAAAGCCTGTTTGCCGGGCTGTTTCATTAGCGTCTCAACTTGGAGGGGAAGGTTCTTGCGGGCGAAGGTATAGAAAAATACCCATCTATCTCGGAGAAATTTCTTTTCAAAAGCCGATAAATCACCATAATCGAATAGAACCTTTTTGGCGCTTCTGGCGGCATCTTGAAAGTCAAATCCTTTCTGTAGTTTTTCAATGAAATGTGCTAATCGGGCGTTATCCTCAATTCCAATACCTAATTTTTGTCCAGCCTGACGGATACCACCTTGGCCTGCGAAGTGTTTTTTTACAACACCCATCTTGCCCACAAACCGTTTCGTCCCGATTTCTTCAGGCGCCATCATACCGATAGACCGGCCCAAAATACCCCATTCACGGGCGTTTCGCAATACATCATCGGGGCTTAATACCGCACCGGAAGCCAAGCGCAAGGGCTGGCCTTTACCAAGTTGTAATTGTAGTGCCTGTAGATAACTATTGGGATTTTTAACGTCGCCTATCCAGTTCAAAACGAAGTTTGAGAACATATTACGGGAATGGTAGGCGGGCCACGGCATTGTAAAGGCGCCCTTCATATACCTCTGTACGCCCGTCCACGACTTCCAGAAGCCCATAAGAGCATCTTCGGACGTGGCAAGGTTGTGGGTCTCTAAAAGGGCGCTGGCTATATCCTGCGGGACTACACGACCTCTTAGATTTGCTATTTCAGGTATATCTGTTAATCCGGCTTTTTCAATTATCTCATCGGTTGTAGCGGTGTAGCCTCTTGTCATTCGCCAGTAATCGTCAACATCTTGTGTCCTGATACCTGCTGGTTTGGAGAATTTCTTCAAGGCTTCAGTGATAGTATCGGCAGCGCCAATACTCTTGGTTGACATTCCTGCCCTTGCAAATGTAGATGCAGCCATACCAGGCTCGAAGACTGATTTGCCCCCAAACCCTAATTTCTGAAAATATTTCAGGGCCTCTTCATCGGTCATCTTACCGAGTATTTTATTTCTCATCCTCTGGGCAGGATTGCGGGTACTTAAATCTCTTGCGAAACTTGCAAAAACAGGTCGGTGCTTATTGGCTTCGAGAAACTTTGCAAATTCAGGCGTAATATCCCTTCGGGCATAGCCGAGAGGTTGCATAATCTGTTTGGCAGGGACGCCTTTTTTAAGCTCTTTTTCGATAAGCTCCCTGCCTAATTTTTCATATTCAGCGCCAAGACTCTTTGTCATTTTTGCCTGTTCAGGTGGTAGGCCAGCCAACAATTCTTTTGCCTCTCGACCTCTTTGAACAATTTTGGCTTCTACTTTTTTGGCGAGCTTAACTTTGTGAGCAGGCTTCATTTTCTTTTTGGCTTTGATTTTAGAAATGAGTCTTGCCCCACCTCTTCCAGCATAAGCCCGCTGGACATAACCTCGTACTAATTTGTCCATATCCTCGGCGGATAGCCCTGTCTTTGCGCCCTTATCGAATAGCCCCTTAATCTTATCGAAGTATTTTTGTCTCTCGATAAAAGGTAGGTCTCTGCCGAAGTGGGTATAAATATCGTGTAATTCACGATACTTTGTGGGTACTCGTCGGGTAGGTGCAAGGAATAATTTGCCGACCTTACCCTTTTTCAGAGCAATACCAGCTTTCTCTAATCCAGCCAAAGCCTTCTCGCCCTTGATAAGAGGCTTGCCGGCAAACTTTAATAATGCTCTCTGGCCTTTGGCGGCCTGGGCAGCCCACGTCTTTGCCAGTTTAGGCTTACCGCCCGCCTGATAGACGGTTCTGAACGCCTTGGCCAATTTGCCGCCATCCGCTACAACTTTGCCAGTCTTTGCTGCTTTGATTAGCTTCCTGACAGTATCAAGCCCCCCCGTGGCCTTGGCCGCCTTGATAGCGGACTCAGACAACTTGGCAGCCTTGCCCAATTTAGTTAGTCCGCCTATCCCCGTCAGCCATATCGGGTCTGCACCGACTTCTACTATAAAACCAAGCACGTCAACAGGGTCGAATTTACCCTTTCTCTGCTTCATTCTACCGAAGAATTGCTCGATTACTTCGACCCCAGTTACTAATTCCTCTTTGTTAAGGGCGATGTCTATACCCGTCAGATTCTCGATACTTTGAGCAAAGGGTATTAGACCCTTTAATCCACCGAGTTTGCCCACCAGCAAGGCTCTGGTGGCGTTTCCCGGCCTATCTAAGATGTCCATCAACTTGTGGAACCAGCCGATATTTTTGCGGGGAATATCCATTCCCAGAAACTCCTTAACCGCCATTTTCTTGACGGTTTCGGGAGTTTCTTTCTTGCTATAATAAATTTCTAATGCTGAAGGCATATTTTACTTGACAAATCCTATTGAATAAGTTAATTTGAGGAGTATGATTTTTTACCTTATTGCCATCCTGTTCGCTTTTTTTGGAGCTTTATTCTGGATTATTGATAATATCGGCGGGGCAATACAGACAAAAAGTTGGTCTGTACTACGCCTGATTGGTTCGGCGGTAACCATAGCCATAAAATTTTGTTATGATAATCCAGGGGCCATAAAGGAATTTTTCAACAACAACATTTTTAGATAAAGGCTTATTGTACCGGCATATTGCCAGCGCCTTCTACCAGACTGACTATCTGCCGGGCTAATTGAGCTGCTTCTGCGGGGTTTTGACCTTTTATCATTTGGCTTGCAAAACGTCCGCCGGCATACAAAGGACTAAGATTTCTAAGACCACCGCTCTCTTCTGAAAATGGCCTGTCGGCATCCTGCCATTGGAATATTTGTGCGTATGCGGGGTTTGTCTTAATAGAGTCTAAGATAAAGCTTAGGATTTGCTGTTTTTCCTCTGGTGTCTGTGCTTGTTGCTGTGCCTGTTGCAAAGACACCCGTAGCCTCGATAACAAATCCTGCATTATGTACATAGCATCTTCATCCCACGGCTTTAGATTTACCAGATTTGCTAACATCCCAGGCTGCTCAGGTGTTCCCACAAGATTTGTCAATCCGTTATTGGCCATAATCATATCAGCCCCCTGTTTCGCCCTATTACTCTGACCTGCCAAAAAGTTCAACCTTAAACCTGCCGGTGCAGGCGGAGCCTCATATCTAAAGCCCTGTGGGGCTTCTGGTGCTGCCTGTTCCGGTATCTGGGCGGAGGTTAAGGCCATTCTCTGATTTTGCAAATCTGCTATCTGCTGCTCGAAAAATCTCACCCTCGCCTCGTCGCCTGCCTGAAAAGCCGCCTGCATAGCAGTAGTTGCCTGAGTAATGGCGTTGTCAATACCAGTTATAGAAGGTGCTTGTTGTGTTTGTAATAAAGCTGTTCTGCCAGCCCCTAATGTCGTCGGTTGTGCTTGTCGGGCAAATTCCTGCTCTTGTTCTAAGCCTGCTCTTTGTGCCCCTACCATTGCAATATCAGATGCGCTTCGTGCCTCAGCAATATCCAGCGGCGAGGTTATTGCTCTTACCTGAGCAGCCTCCCTTATTGGTTCTTCTGTTGGCCGTCTCTGCTGGGCAAGTATATCTGACCTTGTAGTTGCCCTCTGTAATGGTGTTTGGAATGGCTGTATGTCCCACGCCTGACCTGCCATTTCCTCTGGGCCTCGGAAGCGCTCAGGGCCGAGACCAGCCCTTGCTACTCCACGATTATATCTACCCGCTCTTGCAGGCCAGGAGGAAGTACCCAGCATTCTATGAAATCGCTTCCTGCGGTTATCTTCGGGCGATGTGGTTAATAAGTCTTTTTTGGATGGCATTATATTACTCCTCAAATTAGGTCATACCGAAACGGCTATAAAGTAAGTTGCTTTTCCTTTTCTTTTTTACTGGCTGCTGTACGGGTTGCGACCTCTCAAATACTTTAGCTCCTATAGTCGGTGGTGTTTTGTATCGTGGGTCAAACGTACCATAGGGGTCGCTCAATGCCCCGCCAGGTGTATATCGCTTGCCGGTGGTATAATCTATTGTACCGCCGAAGGCAGGTGTAGGTTTAGCGTGCGGGAAGCCGGAAGCCTGTCTCATAGGCACGTCAAATGAACTCTCCGGCCAGAAGGTCTGTGGATTTAGCATAGCCCTTCTACTACCTACATTACTAATACCGTAGGTATGAGCCATCTGCCTTGCGGCATCACTTGGTGGTGGTGCGTATTCCTGAAATTTTGGGCCAGTCAAAGCCCCTTGTGGCAGTATCCAGTTGAAGTTAAGTGGCTGTTCATCAAGTAAATTGCTTTTATAATACTGGGCATAATCACTCATTGGCCCAATAGAGGCCGGTCGGGGCAGTTTCGGCATTGACTTGGTTGCAATTACCTTGCCGGTTACAGGGTCGGTTTTATAAGTTACAGGCAGTTCCCGAAACTGTTCTTGTAGTGTATCAAGTTCCTCATAAGGACTTTTGGGATAAGGAACTTGAGAAGTAGTAGCCGCCCCCGCTGTTCTCGGCTGATAATATAGACCATAAATATTAGGGCGGTCGGCCATTGCCTGTCTTTTTCTTATCGTTCTGGTTGGCCTTAGTCCCTGTCTATCAAGTATATCGTTCATATCTTACTCCACTTTCCCAAAGAGCATTTTTCGTCTTCTACCCTTGCCTTTGCCGGAATGAAACATTTGCAGATTGAACACCATAAAGTTCTGCCTATCCAATAGTTCTTATCACACTTTTGGCAGGTTCGCACTCTGTCATCTGTAAACTCGTATTTCTTGCCTCTAACTAAATTTGTATAGCCAGTAGCGATATTTCTTGCTTTTTTAATTGTTTTGCCGCAACAAGGCATTATGGACAGCCTCCTGGATAGCTTCCCTTGCACCATTTTACTATTCCATCTTCACCAATCTTGCACCCAGCTTCACAACTGGCAGAACAAGAATTTTCACTATCAACTTGACCCGATGATGTATACGGCATATAACCAGACCAGTCAAAAGCAGAGTAATGAGGCGATACGGCTTGATGTAAGTCTATAGAAATATATCTTATCCGATTTGTGTTAAAATTTATAGTAATTGACGCACACCAATCATTATTTACGCAAGGGTTGGGAGATAAGTAGCTGCAGTCATTAGCTAATCTGCTCGCAAAAGTACAAACATAAACCTGGTTAGCATCAGAAGGCCAAGTACAATCTCCCCCTAAATCGCAATCTGTTATTCCAGATGCTTCTAAAGTAAAGATATAATTTTCACAAAAAGCTTCATTTTCTTGTATTTTATTAGTAGAAGCTTTGTAAATAGTTTTTAGGGTACTTGGATTAAATTGAACACGTGTCATACCCATAATTACGGCGCCGTATAACAATCACAATCTTCACTTGCCTGAAATGTTGTCGTACAATGCCAGTCGCCACCAATTTTTGCAACAAATATCAAAGTGCCGTCTGCCAATCTTGGTATTGCAGCATTTAAGTTGCCACCGCCAGCAATACTGCAATTCACAGTTACTTCATCACCTAAAGTATCAGTGTCTAAATAACAAACAATCGTTGTAGCTGCGCCAGCGGCGGCCTTGCAGTATGCCTTTCTAACTTTATGTACCTGTGTTAAATATCTGTTGTTTGTGAGATTATTTATAAGATTGTTGACAATCTCGTAAATCTCAGTTGTAAAATCGAAGCCATCTAAAAAGGACTCTATTGCCGCTATTGCTGCTTCCTCGGCAATTTCCCTCATTCGCTCTAACAGTTTGGCGTCGAGCTTTTCTTCTTCGAGCCTCTTAATCAGTGGCCCGACAAGGCTGCCTCTTATCTCACCTTCTTTGGGTTCCATTATCTTCTCGCCCTCTCTCCTCTTGTAATTGTGTTGGCGGTGTAGTTAATAGCTGAAATCGGAGATGTGCAGGCAGAGGGAATAGACAGACTAACCTCAAAGTACCTGCCGGAGTTTTGTGAGTTCATAACACCCACCAAATTACCATCCGTATGAGACCAACTTGTAGTAGATGTAGCGCCTGTTTCTGATGCTATGTTATTTACATAAACCGCACCCGTTATTGATTGGTCGGCGGTGATGCTTGGGTATAAGACCTCTATATCGAATTTATCCTTGACTGAAGGCAGGCTCTTTTGGCCTAACCAGAATTTAAGTGTCTGAATACCCGTTCTCGTTGCCAGGGTTGGGGTCTTTCCGCCCGTGAGATAACATTCACTGTATCCCTCCAAAACATAAGAACAGCCACCCGTCAGGGTGTGGGCGTAAGGCCCAACAAATAAACCCTTGTCTGCTTGATAGACTATTTGAACATTAGCAACGCTCCACCAATATTCTTTTAACTCATCAACCCAGACCCCGAAGCTGGCAGCTAAATTGCCGGAGGCACAGTAGGTACTCTTATTGCTGTCGTCTATATCTATAACGCCATCGCTTAGCCTGCGAGGGACATCTTTTTCTATTACCCATATCCCCTTCGCATCGGCCCCGAATATACCATAAGGAGTTACAGCCAACGTCCACGGGCTACATAATCCTATACCATCGGCGACCTTAACGAACCTGAACCCTTCGTAATTTGCGGTGGGTACGATATAACCTGTGAGTTTGGCCGTCCAGACCCATAGTTTATCTCCGATTTCCTTTGCTCTTACCACCGTCTGGCCAGCTAATTCTTTTATTGTTATCTCAGCTTCAGCGTAAATACCAGTATCCAATAACGGTCTTTGGGTAAGAGTAGTATAAACCGCCGAACCTTTGGTTAACTGGTTTTTGAATGTTCCCGTAGTCCAGACACCGCCACTGTAATCGTGGCGTATTCTCAAATCATAAGATTGTGGCACTTCTTCCGGTCGGCCTGCACTTGAATAAAATGCCACATCATCAACGAAATAGAACATTCTATTTTGAAATGCGGCAAGAGCATCCGTTCCCGTTGACGGCGGCCTGGAACCCCTGCCGGTGTAATAATTTTCTGGTTTGTCTATTTCGCTGTCGTGCGCGTAATCGGAGAAAGAACTACCAGTATTCACTTCGCCGATAAAGTAAAAATCGGTAGGCGAATTTGCCTGCCCCAACTGCATTGTATCGCCCTTGTTTATTCTTATTACTTTAGAGCGATACCAGCGGATTTTCATACCGGAACTCGTAATGCCGGAAAGAACAGGAACGTCCGCCTGTCTTAAATCGCCAACATACCTTCGGCCAACCCAGTGTTCTACGGCAGGGGTGGGTAGGGACTCTATATCTCTTGTGGCATCGTAAATGGTAGCCATATAGTAATAAATGCCACTTTCCTGTCTTGCGCCCGTACCGGACACCGCTATTGAAGGATAGGTAGTTTGGCCTGGCCTTGCTATACCACTGTCACCTGCACCGGCATCATCAGCGCCAGTCCAGTATTGGGGGTAGTCAGATGACTTTGTATAATAGGCATAACCATTCGGCCCTTCGTCTATAGTGTCGGTGTTACCCAGCTCCTTGGCTATGACGTGGCTACCTAATATTGATAAGGATGCAAAATGTGTACTACCCTTACCAGGCACGGCAGCGGTAGTAGGCGAACCCGCTACATTGGCGATATTTGGGCCTTTGTTCCAGACTAATTCTTTATCTATTCTGCTGTTATCACTGACATAGGCCAGGCCTTCTTTATACAGAACAGAGGAAGGATTAACGGCATTGTTGAGACCCTGAAATATATTGACATTTTCGGCAAGTAGCATTAACTCTCCCCGCTGGGCAACGAAGTTTGCCTTACAGTCTCTCTGGGCGTGCCCCTTAGCGTACTATCCTCATCGCCGCCATAACCGGCGACGCCTGTTTTGTAAGCATCCTGTCTTTCCTTATCGTTGGGTCGTTCACGGATTTCAGTAAAATTACCTGCCATACTTTTTACTCCAGCCTACGGCATTGTATTTGTAATTTATATTGGCTACAGGCGCCCCTGCGGATGGTAAGGTTAAAGTCAGCTTAAAGAACCTGCCACTACCGGCAGGACAGACCTTGCCTATTGAAGTGCCATAGGCAATATCGCCACTGTTAGTAGAACCTGTTGTAGAGGCTATACTATTTTGATAGACTTTGGCTGTTACATTTGCGCCTGGCGTTGCCGAATGAACTATTTCGACCTCAAGTGCATCTTTTATGGTAGTAGGAGTAGACTGGCCTAACCAAAAGTCAAGATAATGAGCAACTGTATCTTCGGCAGTAGTAGAGAGTGTACTGCCATTAAGATAAGCCTGAGCGCCACCCTCCGAAACAAAACTACATCCACCATTGATAGCATAGGTATAAGGCCCAACAAATATACCCCTATCGGCCTGATAAGCGATTTGAACATTACCCACACTCCACCAGTATTCGTTAAGTATTGGTATCCACACACCGAAACTGTTTGTGATATTAGTCTGGGTAAGTGTAGTATCAGTACCACTGTAAATATCAATAACCTTTTCCGTGAGTCGGGTTAATCTATCGGCGTTATCTAAAAGCCACATACCCTGCCTGTCAGCCCCGAATATACCATAAGGAGTATAGGCAAGAGTTTTATCGCTAACAATACCAACCCCTTTTCTAAAAACCTTAAACCTATACCCCTCTAAGCGATTGGTGGCTTTTAAGTATCCAGTCATCGAGGCCGTCCAGAGCCACAACTTACCGTCTTTTAGCATTGCCCCCAATACTTTTTGACCAGCGAGTTCCGTAATCTCAAATTTCGCCTCACCGTAAACTCCGAGACTCAATTTCGGTTTGCATTTTACGGTATCGGAGGGCGAGTCGGCGTAAGTAATACTGTATTCCTGTGCTACCTCTTCCGGCCTGTCTGAGCTTGACCAATAGACAATATTGCCCTTGAAGTATAACATCCTATTGTTAAAGGATGCTATGTAATCAATATCACTGGGCGGTACAGTTCCTCTGCCTTCGTATTCGTTATTCCTGATTTCATCATCGTGCCGGTAGTCGTGGTAGGTTGTTTCGTCAACCTTTAGCTCTGCAACAAAGTAGAATATATTGGGAGCATTATAGACATTCTCAGCGGCGGAAATACGGAGAGTTCGATAAACCCGTACATACTGAGTTGAACTTGCTGCATTAAAGGTTATCTTACACGCCTTTTTATTGGCAGCGCCAGTTACCTCAAATTTATCAACACTTGAAGGCAAGCTCTCTCTTTTGCGGGCAACATTATAGTAGGTGCATATATAATAATACACACCATTTTCCTGCCTGCCTTGAGTATCAGCATCAGTGTCGCCTGCTGTACAGGTGGTAGGTGCTGTATACGTTGTAACCGTACCGCTACTTGTACCACTTATACGGTAGTTAACCGCCCCTGAGCCGGTAGTGCCATATAACACGCCATTAGAACCGACATCAACAGACTCATCTGTGGCAATTCCTTGAATAATCTTATCTACATTGCCTACCGCAAGGTTTTTGTAATGTGTTCCGCCACCCCACGCCGGCAATAATGTAGGCGGTTGTGAACACCCCACAAGCTGTCGGCGGGCCTTCCACAGACCATCTTCGTCTATCCGACAGTCCTTACTTCGATAGGCCATTCCCTCCCTATACTTGGCGCTGGAAGGATTAAGGGCATTGTTAAGACCGAGAAAAGCATCTATTCTGTGATTGACAACTTCAGCCATTATGCAGTCCCAAAAAGTAAATACTCATAAGCACCGGCATTACTTCCGTGGGTATTCTTTATGTGCAACGTGCCGGAAGGCTTGAAGTATTGTGCCTCGCCTTCGGCAACTGCGCCGTCAGCGTCGAAAGAAGAGACGAAATCCAAATCCACCTCCATAGCCTCGGTTACGGCTATAATTATAGCTCCCTCTACTGTAGCAATATCACCGAGCGGAACTGCCTCGCTGGTGTTGGCGGCGAGCAATCGGTGTGCCTGCGTTACCACAGTAGGTGTAGTACCGGAGAACATCTTGGATAAGGAATAATTCGCAGCGCCTAAGCCGGTGACATTTACGTTAAGTGTTACAGATGCGGCAGCAGCCATAAAAAACTCCTAACTTGTTATTGTTTTTTCTACATCACAGAGCCGCCACTTGCCCGGCATAACAGCCTCAAGCGGCTTGGCCTGTATCGGCATAAAAGACGGCCTCGCCTGCGTGAAGGCGATATTGACCTTGTTTGTAAAATCTTGTGAATATAACGCCGCTCCCGTAATATCCCTGTCTATCGTAGCCAGTCTTGTCCTTAGTGCTTCAGCGAGCAGCCAAGTCCTGTCAGTTGGCCAATCAGTAGTATCACTGTTATTTACAAGCGTAGTCGGGCCGGTTTGGTATGTATAGTAAAGTACAACCTCGACGGCAGGTTTGGGGTAAGTGTACATATCAACCTTATACAGACCGGAGCTTGTATATCTTCTCAGGGCATATTCGTTGGGCGGGCCGGAACCGGCATTATACTTTGATTTCATTAACCATTCATCAAGCGAAATTTCCGTTAATGGCGAGGAGCGGGTACTTCTTATTACCGTACCTACACGAATAATATTGGTCTCATCAAGTGTCTCCTGGTCGTCGGCAGCCGAAAATGTGGCAGAGCCATCTACTTTGTAATATTCCGGCCATTGGGCGAGAGTGGATAAAATCTGGATTGTATGATTTATAAAATCTGTCAAAGCAGCTAAGCCTGTTGTAGTATTATCATTCCAGCCGTGATATTGACAGATGGTTTTTAGGGCTGATAGAGCCTTGCCTGTAGCAGCAGCAACAACAGCCCCTGAACCCTTACCTGTAGTAGCCATAATTTAGTCCTAACTGAACGTTTCAGTGTCGGGATTTGTAAAACTATATCCGCTTTTTCTTCTCCAGAAATAATACGTTCCCGCATCGAGGAAAGGCTTGCTATCGCCGGTTTCCTTCAAAACGCCGTTGGCATCGGTTGTGCCCGACCATATTACATTAGTACCAGCCTCATCTGTGGTTATCCACACCTCAACACCATCTATCGGGTCGCCGGTGTCTTCATCATCTTCTTTAACGGTGTATGTAATCTCTAACGCACCTGATTGGAGTTGGATATGGTCAACAAGTTCAAAATCAATCATAGTAGGTAGAATTGTACCAGCACCGTCTTTAATAATAACAGTCCCTCGATAAGCTCCCGTAGCGAAAGCAGCATCAGGAACGTCTATGCGATAATATCCCTGTCCTATTTCGTATGCCTTATTATCAGCGTGGGCGTCTGTTAAAGCTGTCAGGGCCGTTAAATCTACTTTTGAGCTAATCGTAACATCATTATCTGTTTCGACACGAATGTAGTACATATCAAGGTCGGTTATCGTTTGACTTGTCTTCGGGTCGCCGGACGCATCTTTCAGCAGAACCCTTAAAGTAACATCCGTTTTGGCTTCTTTGATTACCGAATGATGATGGACAAACCTATCGCCGGATGCAGTGTCACGAGTGGCCTCAAGTGAGTCCGTGGCGTGGTCGAAGTCTGAAGTATCTCCATCGGTTTTCGTCATAATATTGGCGAGAACAGTATCGTCCACCACTTCAGCCAGAGTATCTCTATCAGCAACGGCCACCTTCATTAAATGGTCAAGATTAAGTTCATCCAAGACTTTTCTTACTGCAAGAGCTATTATATTAGAGGCATAAGCGGTAGAACCCACATCCGCCGCAAACGTAGCATTATCAATGGCAGCAGCAGCTATTGTAGCAGCAGTTATCGTGCCATCCTGAAGCACTACACCGGACGCTCCTGTAATAATGTCAAGGTCAGATTGTGCCGTAGCCAATGAGCCAGGAATGTCATCTGTCTGTAGTTCGTTAGTATCAGCTAAAACAGCAGCTAAATCACCGTCCCCAGATGCTTTTGTTAAAGTATCCAATGCAGTAGTCTCAGTCTGAATACTGGCAGTCTCAGCCTTGATAGTATCAGCGTGTACTTTTATAGCCTCTAATGAGTCCGTAGAAGCCTTGAATTTGTCAGTATCAGCAGTTGCGGTTAATAGATGAGACATAACCGTTTGGTCAACAACGTGGTTGGATAAATCGCCATCAGCAGCTACGCCCGTGGTTACTTTTAGCAGGTGGTCAAGATTATTTGTTTCTATTACCCCCTGAACACCTGTGGCGGCATCCTTAAATAACTCATCAAACGGCACGGTATCAATTACCTGAAAGTCAAGTCGTACCGGCAAGGCGCCCGAATCGTGGGCTACTACTGTTAGTTGGCCGACGGTATTCGTATCTGTTGTATCAAATACACAATTATAATAACCGTCAACCGTGCCCGCTGCATCGTGTGTTGGAGTCGTGCCCTCGTTCTTATTCGCCAAAGCCTGACCATTTTTTGACAATTCCACATCCAAAGTCAGTCCGGTTTCTGCTGTCATACCATCGACGCTATCCACAAACGGGCCGATTAGAATATCAACCGCCGTACTCTGTTTTAGAAATCCGCCAAAAGCCATTAAAGTCCTCCCGCCTGTTTGAGATGATGTATTGCTACTGGTGCAAGCACCCGATTGAAATCAACTTCGTTAACGTGCGCATTACCCCCCTCCTCACCATTATTTTGAAAATACATTCCTATTTTTGATACGCTTTTAATTCCTGCAGGGATTGATTTCTCAGTCATAAGATTCTCGGTAAAAGCACCGGTATAAATTGAATTCCATCCACTATCATACCAAACAGCAACACTTACGACATTAATGTCTCCCTCGCCAGATGTATCAGCGTGAAATCTAACTTTATCACAGCTTATTGCAGTGTGAGTAAATGCTATGGCTTCACTATTTGCCTCTGCATTTATAATGTCACTATCGGCATCAGTACCCAAGTTGTCGTCATAACCGGATGCTTCATTACTCCAGCCATTGCCATCATCCTCAAATCCAGTTGGTGATACCCAGTTATCGGCCATCAGCTATACCTCAATGTTAAATTCCAACATATCACTGCCAAGCATATCTCGTATAGCTGCGTCTTTTTGCATCTGTACCATCGCCTGTTGTGCTTTTGCTATTATTGCATCCTTGACAGTCTGCTTAGTTAATCCGGCAACGGGCATTCTCATACCATAGGCTGGTAAATCGGGGTATTCAGGAAATTGAACATCCAATTGAAGGTCGTCGCCAAAGTGGTGAATATGCTTAGGGTCTATTTTCACTAACATTTTCTACTCCTTTATTTTTTCTGCAAAAGGTAAGCGTTTATGGCTTTTACTTCTTCTTTGATTTCCCGAACATCATTTTGTAAGTGCTTGATGTGATTGTAAATTATGCCGGTATTAAAAATCAGCCCGCCAACTGCTATCGCAACTATAATCCATTGGGCAAGGTTGCTTATGTCCATTTCAGTGTTCCTTAATAACCTGATACCGCAGGCGGGCGCAGAGTCCCGCCCGCGGTAAAAGGAGAGAAAAAGAGGATGTTACTCGCTGTATCTGGTTTGCATACAAAGAACGTAATCGACGTATAAATACGTCCCGCCCGTGGCAGCAACAATAGCCTCGATAACAGGGGTCATCATTGCGTCCTGTGCAACCATATGAGCAGTAGTATCGGCGTCGAGTGTTCCCTTGACCGTAAACTCACCAGTATCATTCTCATCTACCGAGTAGGTAACGGTGTCTATGCCGTCCCAGAAGAATGCTATGCGAATCCAATCGTCAGCAGCCTCAGTAATTCCAGTATCTACCGACTTGGTTGTACCACTATCTTTAGTGGCCACAAAACTCATCGTGCCGACAGTTGACATAAAGCCAATATTGTCAACGGTATCATCGGTGCAAATCTCCATCGTGGTATCAGCACACGAAAGTCCTACGAACCAATCCATATCAATAATGCTCGCAGCATTAACACGGGCCTCAAAATACAATGGGTAGCCGTCCGCCAAGTGGAATGCCTCACCATTAACTTGGAGGTTAATTCCTTCGTCAACAGTGTTATCAACAGTAAGTTTTAGAACGCCACCAGCCTCATCTTCGGCGTCGTCAGTCCCATCAAGAATGATTGGAGTGGTCGCCTGGGTGTTTATAAGATAGGTAAACCAGGGAGCGGCATCGGCGGTCGCACTGAAACTTGCACCTAAAAAATCATCGAAAAATACTACGACATCCTTCGGACTCCGAGCGTTGTGAAAGCCCTCGAAATCTACGGGAATGCCGCAGTTTTGCTTAAAAGTTGCCATAAAAAATACTCCTTAAATTAGTCGTGGGCGCCTAAAATACAGCCACACGAAACAGGCGAATCAATCCGAAGTCCTAAATTGGACTTGTAAACACCAACCCCACCTACGATTTCAGGGTCATCCGTTTTCCATTCGCCTTCGACAAGACCCTCCGACTTAGTATTAAGGGTCTCGATTACAAAAGCCTTTGAGTCCAACACAAACACCATTTGGTGAGCGCCAGCATTGCCCGCAGCTTCGTCGGTGGGTACGTTCTCGTCGTAAACACAAGTAACCGGCCCAACGACAACATTGGTAATCCCGACATTCTCAAGGTCTTTGTCCAAGAGAATCGGGCCTGCGGCCAACTTGCCTGCAACGAGCAATTTCCACAGGGCGTTGAACGGGCCGACATCCATCAAGGCCAAATCCGGCTTTACCGTTTTGCCTGTTCCCGATACATCCTGTGTCCGCTGCATTGCATTGGCCATAAAGTACAGGCAGTCAATGCCGTCTGTTGACCATTTACGAGATGTGGCAGTAGAATTACCAACCGTACATTCGTGAACGTCAAAAACCTCCGGTGCCCAGTACTTATTGGTAAAACTCGCTTTGTTGACAGCGTAAGCACTAATAGCAGCACTACTGGACGAGTTGTAAATACCGGCGTATGTGTGGTCTTCGACGATATTTACTGCGCCACTTGTCGAATTTACTCCATATGGGTCGCCACAAATTGTCCGAAGCCCCGCAGGGCCGGTAGCAACCGTACCAGCCTCACGACTGTATAAAGCTGCGGTTATTGCTCTATAAATAGAGCTTTGGGCAATACGAGCGTTTTCGGCTTGAATGTCGTAAATCTTTGCAATACCACCGGCACGGTTTGTCTTAATCGAAGCCTCACCAATACCATAGGTAGCATCAAGATAACAATAAGCCAGTGTAGCTTTATCCATCGGGTCAAGTTCCTCAAAAGTTCTGGAACCCAACTGTCCGTTAGACCAACTCGCCGTATTATCTACTTTACGGACATACCAGTCGAACTCATCTCCATATCCGCCCCACTTGATTTTGTTGTTCTTAATTATTCTTCGTAACAGCGCATTGATATGACCAATTCCCTGAACGACGGCCTTGACAGACCGCTTGTGGAATGTAGCCATCCCCTGTGCTGTTTGTGCATCAGTTAAAGACATAATAAACTCCTTATGTAGCCATCGAAGTCACCACATCGTCCATAGTCACAATTTGAGGCTCGGACGTTGCCGATTTTTTGGTGGTTCCTTTAAGACCGCCTTTGGCAGCAGCAACTTCATTTTTAATCTGCTCCGTCTTGGCATCAGCAGTAGCAGATGCGCTTTTCTTATAAGAGACGTATTCCTTTGACTCATCGAAGGACAATCCCTTTCGCATCAGCTTACAGGTATCCTCAAATAAGGATGGTTCATCAGCCTGCAATTTCGCAAGTTTGTAAACCTCCTCGAAAGCTGTGTCTTCTCCGAGATAGTCTTCTGACATAAGACCTCTCATAACATCCTGGTACTTATGCCAATCGGGATGCTCTTTTGCAAAAGCGCCAAACTCCTGTTTATCAGCCAATTTGGTAGCTTTTTCGTCCAAAACTGCTCCGAATTTCTCTTTGACTTTTCCAAAAATACTTTCGGTCAAAGAGTCAGTAAGTTTCGGAAGATAGTATTTATTCATTGCGGCATAAGGATTGCGATTAAACTCTTCGGCAAACATAGCCAACTCCACATCCGTAATCTCATCTGCTGTCTTTTTTTCGGGAGCTTCCTGGCCTGTTATTTGCGCTTTGACCTTCTCGTATTCCTCTTTGGCCTTCCTTAACTCGCCAAGCTCATTGGCCTGCTCGCCATATTTGCGGTCTCTGAATCTTACATAGTTGGCTATGTATTCAGGGTCTTTGTCCACAAATTGCGGCAGATTGTGCTTTGCCCAGTCAATTGCGGCGGCGGCTTGCTCGCTTCCCGCTTCGGGTTGTTCGGTTTGTTCCGTGCCCGCTTTGCCAAGTGTGCTGTCGATAATACCCGTTGTTTCCTGCGTTTCTTCGGGTTTTTCTACACCAACAGCCTCGGCGGTGTCTTCTGTACTTACGATTCCTTCTTTCATAATTTTCTCCTTTGTCCGATGCCTCTTGTTCGTTTTCTTGTGAAAACGGGGAGACACTATCCGGTTCTAATTTCAACCAAAAGAAAAAGGGACTGCCAGGTTATGGCAATCCCCGTAACGGACTGCGATGGTTACGGCATCTCGGCGGCAGCTAACCGCCTGTGCCCGCATTCCTTTTGGCTGTTACATTACTTGTAATCCTGCTTTTTCTATTCTCTCTTCAACGGTAGTTGGTGAAGCATATCCTCTTTCCCCAGGCTCCATAGGTCTAAATCCTTTTTCCTCCACCCTCCGCTCCCAGTCTTTTCGGCCTTCTATTTTCGGGCCGCCCAATCGCCTGTCGTATTCTCCGGTACAAAAGAAATTCGTATCGGTTATAGCGGTAAAATGTGATAGAATTTTTCTTGCAACACAACCACACTTTTCGCAGATTGCTATTTTGTTCCTGTCTTTTATTTCCCGCAGGTCTGTGGTTATGTGGCTGCAAACCCCGCACTTGTATTCATATAACATATTATCTCATCGTTACCGAAACTACCGGCTTGTACTTTGTGTAACTATTAAACTTATACAAAAGCCATTCTATTGGCCTCGTCCTTCTTGGGTCTTCGCCTTTCACCCACATCCTGCGTAATTTCTTAAAAGCGTTTTCTCTCTCTGTCCAGTCATAACCAAAAGGACTTTTCGACCTGAAAAGATGGGCACAAACAACATCCGTTCTTATCAAAACCCTCCCGCCGGTAAGCCATACTTTAAGTGACCATTCCGGCCCTACCGCCCCGTGTTTGCCGAGAGATTCATCGTGGCCGCCTAACTGGTTATAATACTTCTTTCTTATCATCCACGCCCCGCCGCTAAAGGCCATCGTGTCCTCTTCAATTTCTCTTAAATGAATAGGCTTCCAAGGTCTTACTGACCGGCAATGCAGGTCTTTGTCCAGCCACCAAAAAGCCGTATCCCTGCCCGTAGGTTTCCAAGCGTCAGGGTCTATATGGTCATAAACAGGAACGACTATATCCGTCTCGCCACAGGACGATTTCATTCTTGCATCCCAGTCTTGACTTAAAGCACAGTGTGAGTCTAACCGAAAGATATACTTGCCCGTTGCAAAATTAACACCTTCGTTTACAACCGCCCTCTGTCCTATCACATCGTCAAAACAAATAACTGTACAATCAAAATCACCCGACCAGCCGTCGCATACAACGATAATCTCTATTGGCCCCCTTGCCATTTTCCGAAGATTATCTATGGTCTTTTGGATATAGGGTTTCTCGCAATCTCTCGCAGGCATAATTACAGAGACTAAATCCTTATCGCTTTGTTGCTCTTCCGTAAGTGGCTTCAAGTTCTCTTGGCGATATTCCTCAACATTCGGCCTCCACCATTCTTCCCAATTGCCCTGACAGGCCAGACAGAACGAAGATGGCACGACCCGATTAACCTTTTCGCAAAAAGATATTCCCTGTTTTATGCGTTCTTTACAGTATTCTTCCATACTTTCGCCAACCACGTCTTTGAATAAAATCTCTCTTGTGAACCAACTTTCTTGAGCATAAACTTATCGGGCGGCTCAATAAGTTCCTTGTGCCATTCATCATCAATGGCATCAACTGTCCGGTTACATCCCCAACCTACATCTTCTACCGCCGAAAGGTAATCATCAAAAACAACAATGCCGTCTGTTATTTGTTTTACCCAGTTCCAATCGTTCTCAACCGTCTCAAACGAATGACCACCATCGATATACACAAAATCGGGTCTTATATTCATCCCTGCAAATGTCGGCAATGTATCTCTTGAAAATCCCTTAAAGAGCAAAACATTAACACCTGCTCCTCTAATTCGGTCATATACCCTGCGTATAGGCCAAGGTTTGGGGGCGGCTTCCTTTTCAGTTTCTATTTCGCCAACAGAGTCTGTGTAATCTTCAAATAAATCAAAGCCGTAATAAGATACGTTGCCTGGTGTTTCTAATGCCGCCAGAATCATTTTCTCGGCTCGGATACCCTTGTAGACACCAATTTCCATTAAGACCTTGCATTTATTTTGCCTGATTATCTCTGGGATGTGAGCGTATCTTTTAGGCTCTGCTATCGGTACTCCCCATAATTTTGATGTATTTATTTTTGGTTTCATTTGCCTTCTTCTTTCCAGTTCCAGCTGGAAGGATTGGCGCTACTGACATTTTTGGTAACTGCATCCTCCCAAAAACCATCATAAAGCATCATCTTCAATTCGCTTTTAAGATGTAAAACTTTGACTGACTTGGATTCGTATGCCCTTTTTATCATATCGGCGGCGAGTCTGACCCCGAACACATCGGTATTGGGACAGAAGTTGTACTCCCAACCGACATCAGCAACTTTGAGGGGGACAGTTTCTCTGCTCTCCCACAAATCACATAGGAACATCTGGTCAACAAACCAATCCCAATATTTCTTCTTCCGCTCGGCGAATTGACTGAAATACTCGTTAAAAACAATCCTTGTATGCGGGCAGACATTTATAAAAACCAATCCTGCGTTTATCGGGTATTTGTATGAATGTAATCTCGCAGTCAAGCCAAGCTCAAAGTCGTATTTATCAAAAGCCTTGAACGGGTCATCTAAAAAATAGACATCAACATCAGACACCAAAACCCTGTCCCCATCCCTGCGCTCGGCGAGACAGTCCCTAACACACTTCATTTTGCGATAACATCGTTGGCCTTTAACCTGCTCTGGTTTTAATTGTGCCCATTCCACGTTGTAGTTGTTATGCCATTCCTTTTGAAGTTCTTCTGGTACATCATCCATATAAACTTGTAAAAGAGCGGTTTGATTAACTTTCCTGAAAGTCTTTAGAAAAGTCTCAAACATATCATCATTTACCCGATGGTAAAATGCTGTGCATACATCCATTTTCTCTCCTTTATGATTGCTCCTCTCCCGCATTGGCCTCTGGACTATTTAAGGGTTGGCCGCCAGCTTCGCCCGCCGCCTCGGCTTCTGCCTCTTGCTGTCGCTGCAACGCCATCTGTTGCATTATCTGTTGCATTTCCTGTGGTTCTGGTAGTAAATTATCCAAGTTAGGCAGGGCGGCCAATCTGCCTATAAGCTCAAGATACTCTCTCATTAAGTCAAGCCTGCCGATTGACTGATAAAATGGCGCAAATACCTCGACATATAACTGTTTTAACGCTGCCGCCTGCTGCTCTTTGGTAATTGAGCGGGTAGTGCCAGGTTCGACTGCTACTTTGGTGCTTAGTTTCCATTCATTCGGCGGCTGTCGATAAGGCCAGAACTTGGCAAGGTCTGGCCCGACAATTGCATCAATGCCAAGTTTTATTAACTGCCCACCTTCACTAATGGCTTTGAGTGCTTCCGGCCAGGGCAGTTCCACAAGGTCTTCTTTTTGCTCAGTTATTGGGTTGCCAATTTCATCCGCAAGTTCATTGCCCATCCCATCGACAACTGGGAAATCTTTCATTACTGACACAGTTGATAATTGAGGTACAAACTGGTGGGCAACCTCCAACATCTTGGTTGCATCCTCACATATAGCCTGCTCATAACCCCACGGGCCACTCAATCTTCTATTAACCCTTTGGTGCATATTAGCATCAGCAATTCGAGCGGCCAAGGCAGTTACATCTTTATAAGTCTGGACATCGGTACTCTTGAGTAATTCCGACAAACCGGATGCTTCGTGGGCTTGGTCGTGTACCAATTCGTACATCTGCATCTGGGCTGGTTCAATTCTGCCTCTGTCAAGAGCCTTTAATTTCGGATTGCCTTCGGGGTCGAGCATATCATTCAAGAATGAGGTATTGGCGTCATTGAGAAAGTTCGTTATTTGAACATCCTCAACTTTCATATTCCCACTACCGGCAAATTTCGTAACTGCCGCCCAGAAAGAGGCTATACCTAAATACTTTATAACATCATCACTCAACTCATCTAATCTCTGCATCTGCTGATAGTCATTGAAGCCGTAAAAATCCTTCGGTACAATATTGAATTGTAAATGGGAAAGCGGAAACTCATCGTGGTCTAAATCGAGAGGCCATCTATCCTCGTCGGTCAGGGGCGCTTCGTAGCCACTTGCAAACTGCATATATCTTCTTGGTGTATCTAATTGCAGTTCCTCGGCGAGGCGTTTGTCTACTTTATCTTCTTCACCATCCGAAGGCTTGCGAATAGCAGCGGAGTTCCGTGCAAATATATGCCAGATTTTTATTGTCTGGTATAGGGGAACATCTTCCTTATTATTTAATCCATCCCTTTCTTCTTCGGCAAGGACAGAACCAGCCTTTTTTACAATACTCTTAAAGACGGGTTCTGGCATATCACTATGCAAACTCCTGAACTCTTCCACAGAAACATCCTCTTCGTAGCCCTGCCAGTTGGCATCGTCCATCACCCCTTCACAGTCGGGGTCAACGGCAACCTTCTCAACGTGGATGTACCTTAGTGTCGGCATCCACTTCTTTGTGTCGAACTGAGTTATTACAAATCCGTTGTTTTTGATAAGTGCTTCATTTAATCTCCTCGATTCGACTCGTTGGCACTTTTGCTCTTTCCATACCTTTTTGAGATACTTCGCCTCGCACTCGGCCTGCATCTGAGCAATTTCATCAGACATAAACGCTTCGGAAGGACTAATCTTAAAACTCGGTTCCTGCTGGTCTAAAAAGGCCATAGATGCTTCGTGCAATTTTCGATAGTCATTGACAAACGGCCTGACATCAACGCCATCCTTTTTGGGTTTGGCTTTGTACCTATCCTCTGCTGTCTCCCAGTTCTTTACCGGACGGATTTTCTCAGCACGTCTGATACAATTAAACCAGTATCGAGCAATTTGCTTCTGGGCATCCGCAGGTTTAACCGCCGGAGTTTTATTGCCCTTAATTAGTTTTTTAAGACCATTTAGCATAACTTTTACTCTGTCTCTGTAGATACTTTTGATTTAATTGGCCAAGATAACTGCGAACAGGAATTTTCCTGACCGGCATCCGCCAGAAAATATCGCTCTGCATTGCGTAGCGAATACAGTCCGGCCCCTCATCAGCAACGTCTACGGTCTTTTCTGGTTTACTGTGCTGACCGGCATCGCCAGTTAGTTCCTTCCATCGCAGGTTCTCCGTTTCGTTGTATGCCCTTGATATAAACCGCAAGTCAAACGAGATTGCCGGTTTCGAAGCCAGCATTAACAACTGTTCCTGATTGACCTGCATATCAGCGAGATATTGAGGCATCTGGCCGGTTCTGATTGCATATCTGGCCAATTGAGATAACAGACCGTCCGTAACCTTGTCGTAGCCGACACTACTGTTATCAGCCAATGAACAGGAAATGCCATTCTCAATATACAAATCAATCAGGCGGGTAAGACCTTTTTTGTCTGCAACGGCATCAGAGGTATAATAATTGACTCTCTTGCGTATCGATGGGTCAACGTAGGTGTCAATAATATTTTCCGTGCAATCCATCGCAATTATCTGACGGCAGTTGATAGCTACACTTTTATCAGTAGCATAATATTCTCTGAAAAAATGCCTGTCGCCGTTGCGGTTCACTGCTACCCATAGACAACAGGTGGGATGCCTTATCCCGTGGTCGAGTACCCGATAGACCGCCCAGTCCTCACTCAAAATTATCGCAGAATTGTGATATTTGCGACTGAGCATCGGCCATACTCTCTGACCGCCGTAAACGTTCCAGTCTATTTCCTGCTCTCTCCGCCACTTCGCTGAGTTTATACCCTGATACTTTGGACTCTCTCTCAATACCCAGTCGTGGTCTTTTTTGGGGTCATCAGTATAATGAATCCGGCGATGGAAGAAGCCGGTATTTAGTTTTTCGCCGCTATGTGTCGGAATCCAATCCATTATGATTGCATATAATGCTCAAGATTTAGATGCCTGTGAAATACGGGGCTTTTCTTTAGAATAGTCAACCCGAAAGAATTGGGTCTGACTTCGTGGAATACCCATCCGTTATTTTTGTAGGCAAACTCTATTGCAGCCCTCGCCATCTCAGGTTTGTCTGTATCGTGTAGAATTATGTATTTACTAACTTTTTGCGAATGCCTCTTGAGTTCGGCGGTCAAGTGTTCGTATGTGTGCAAACTATCAATAAAGAGCAAATCCGTTGGCTCAATATCTATCGTAAGGTCGTCAGCACAAATAAATTCGTAGTCGATACCTATCTTGGCCGTGGCTTCGTACACAGGTTCGACCGGACACACTCTCTCATCTACAGAAACCATCCTTTTCGGGTTTCCTGCCAATAACGCCCAAGTAGAAACCACATACCGGACACCAAACTCAGTAATGTGGTTGCATTCCCTTGCGTACTGACGCAAGACTTCTAAATGGTCGTGTGTCGAAGGGGCAATATCATAACGACCACCATCGTTATATTTGAGCCTTAACTGATACCAGCCCCAAACGTCTTTCGGTAAATCACCATAGTGTGATAAATCAGGCTCAACAATTTGTCCGGCAAGTATAGACATTAAACTGCAACCTTAACCCTTTCGTGAACCAAATCATCCATAAAGCCCGGGTTAGCAGAACTAACTAATGTAAGTCTCTGGCAACAGGCAAGGGCGGCGGTGTAGCTCTCCTCGGCTTCAGGCTGAAAAGCGAACTCGTCACTTAATAAATAGTTGGGATTATGAGAACGTATCTGGTCGCCACCTGCCGGTATGCCCCTTAGCAAACTCTTGGTCTTTGTTAAATATAATTTACAGAAACTATACTTGGCCGGACTATACTTGCGCATCCATATCGGGAACTGGCCGAAAGCAAAGTGCGCCCTCTGTATCATCTCGCTGTCGGCATCGTCCTCTTTTTTCGTTTGACAGCATATATGGATATTGTCAAAGAACATTGCCGTATGTAGATGTAATAATACTAAGAGCCAGGTAGCCATCATCTGCCGACTCTTGCTGAGCATATAGAGAGGGTTCTCGTACCAGTCCTGAGCCACCAACCTTAAGTAATCCTTCGGCGGTACACGTTCAACATAACTGCCCTCATCGTCCCTGCGAATAGTCCAGCAGTAATTAACCAACCAATACCAAGGCTCTTCGGCACATCGGTTAATTTCGATTTCCTGCCATTCCTTGTCAGCGGCTATGGCGTCAAAAACCTCACCAGTTATGGCGGGGAATAAATCACTGTCTTTAGGCCATATCATTTCAGGTGGTCGGATTTCCTCTTAATTTTCTTGGCTTGTTGCTACATACCATAGCATTGGCCAAGGGCTGCGTCTTGGGTCTTATTCTCCCTCTTGACCAGATAAGAGACACATCGACTTATAAAGTTATTTTTGCTTTCCCCCTTACGGGGCGGGGCTGGCATTGAAAACCTCTTGTAATAAATACTCTATTTGTTTCCTGGCAAATTTTGACGTGATAAATCCCTGCTCGGCATCTATAATCGCTTTGTGGTATTCCTTTGGTGATGAGTATGCCGCCTCGCCTCTATTATCAGTCCTTTTAAGGCTTACGCCTAATCTGTCATAAATCCTTTGGTTTTCCTCACAGGACAAGCAAATCACATATAAAAGAAGCCACCGTGAAAAAAGGCCGAATTTTTCTTCTGGTATCCGAAATTCCTTTTTTGGCATCCTCAATTCCTCAAAAGTGGGGCGGGGGGCATTGCACCCCAGAAAAACCGCCCCTCGATGTTTTATAAGACACTTGGTGAATAAGACTAAAAAATTTTAATTTATTTTTACGTCAACATATTCGTTGACAGAATGGGTTGTTTTGTCAATATATATGTTGACAATTTCCTATTTTCCCCAATTTTCCTATATAGGAAATTCACCGGTTTCAAGAAAAAGTGGGCGGTATAGGCCACCAGTTATTCACGGGCTGGGGTGACTCCACGGTACGCTTTTGCGTTTCGCACAAGCTCATCAGGCGAACCCCGAAGGGCTGCCCGCCCAGATGTTCCCGATGTCAACCGCCCTTGGGAACCCACGGTTTATGAATATCTGAAAAAATCAGTAATTCTCAGGAAAAAACAGTAAATATGCTAGCGGGCAGGATTTGCCAGGCTGGTTCCTGCTCACCTTGATAGCCGTTTTTAATGTGGTGTGCGTCATCCACTAAAGCCGCTGGCAAAGCACCATCAAGGACTCGAACCCTGAGCTTCAGATTACAAAACTGATGTGTTGCCATTAACACCAATGGTGCTTACTTTATTAAGACACGCCACTATTAAACTTTAAGACGTAAAACTTAATTGAGGTTATCACAATTTGTGACCACCTCAAGAGTAGTTATAACTATTAAATTCGGTAGTTATAACTAATGCTTCAAAATCCGCTAATGCGCCTGTTGTACAGGGAAAAGCCCTTCAATGCCCCTACCGCACTCATTACAAACGTCTCTTGACCTACCCCAGAAATCCTTCTTTCTATCTTCTGTGTTTCGTGATACTGACCACCACCCCAAAGGCCCACAATAGTCCTCTACCGTGTCGATTTTGCCGCAAATATCACATTTATGATTAGAAATTTCCATTATGCCACCAACCTTGCCTTAAAAGAGGTTTTCATTCTCCGGCCACCACGTTCATCACGCCATCGTTTGTAAGCTGATTGTTTAGATAACCCGCAATATTTCATTAAATTACGGACTTTGCGAGCTTCGAGACGTTTTTCCCGCCAATATCGCTCTCTGGCAGGGCGATTATCCGGTCGCTTGCTCTTTTTGCTGATTCTTGTTTTTGCTTGAGACTGAGCCATTATTTATTCAAAATCCGCTCTATATCTTCCAAATCCACGAAATCATCCTTTTTCAAGGCTCTTTTGGCTAAGTAAAGGTCGTATCTGTCCGAAAGCCAAGCCCTTAGCCTATAATAGGCATTCAAAATGTGCCAGATGAACCAAAATGGATAAGAGAGCTTCATACTACCCTTCCAACAGACTTCGGCCACTACGCAAGGACTCAGACCCCTTCAGGAGCTTTCTCCTAAAATACTCAGCCGTCCTGTCCTTCTTGGCTTGTCCCATTATTAGTTCCAAAGTAAAACCGACCATCCTCAAAGGCCACAAAACAACGACGGCCCTTGCTAAGCCTCTCAATCACGCTCCGAGGTATTTCGGCTGTAGGCCGATATTTGCCTGCTTTAATCTGAGCTATTTCCTTCTTGGTTAGAGCCATTGGCATTACTCAAAATAAGGACTTACAACAAAAATTCCAAATCGGTATTCTCTCGACTAATGGCTTATTAAAAGCCGATTCCTAAAAATAAAATAAGGACTTACGACGGAAGTTTTGCCTTGGCTCTCAATTTAGCCCTGCCTATCCGTCTTTTCTTCATAAGCGTAACACGCCGCTTATAGCCTATCTTGCCCACAGTTCTATACCAAACCTGTCCGTTATTGTCAAATATGGTCAAATTTCCGGTAGGGGATAGTATAATAATCACGCCTACCCGCCTCCGCCCCCCTCCGGGGTGGCCTGAGCCAGCTCCTCAGCAGGCAAAGCCAAGACCTCTTTAGACTCTAAGACTTTGGCTGTTCTTGACTTAGACTTCTCTATTGTATCGTTTGCATTGGCTGGCCTTCTACCTGCAAATGTGTCTGATTCTATCTTAGTTATGTCCAGTCCATAAAGCCGGGCCTTGCCGTGCGTAGCTGCAATCATAGCGGTTGGATTGGCCTGCCTGCAAGCCACAGACCGGGCGTAGTCATACTCAAGTTCACACTTACGCCTATTACAGTCTGTCTCAGCTTGTCTATCTTCCTCTAAACGCGCTATTTCCTGTTGAACGTCAGTACAAGTCAGTAGGTAGCTGCCCTGCTGTTTAGCTGCCTTTTTGCTATATTCAGCCAATATAGCTGATTGTGTGGCATTATAGGCAAAAGGCCCACATATATATTCATAAGCAAATAGTCTGCGTTGTGGTGATATTTCCTTAGTCTTTACCTGTTTATCTGGCATTTTTTATTAGTTCTCTGAGCTTATACTTATATTAGTATATTTTATGCTTTATAATCTGTTTGCTTATAGGTATTTATGACTATTTTTATTTTATTCTCAAGGTTTTACTTGACTTTTGCCGATGTTGTGTTATATTCTATTTGTTCTTTGAAAAGTCCATAAAGCTTAACTGCCGGAAAATGGAGCTTAACTATGAAAACTACACCAAACAACCCAGATATACCCAAAACGCCATTCCCACCAGTGGAGATACCAAAAATTCGTGTTGAAAATATGACTGGCTCAACTTATGCAAAAGTAGCAAATCAGTTCATTATCAGAACAGACAACGGGACATATTTTCAAAGCTACCGCACAATTATTGTAGCAAGAGTCGGGGGGCAAACTTATCTTGATGCAGAGATGTGGGATTATTCAACAACCACTGGCAAATATCGGAATAAGTTTCTCGGCGAAACCAAGGCTGAAACCCAAAAGAAAATCAACTCTGGTGAATACATTTTAACAGACTTAACAATATCCGACAACCTTGCTACAATCCCACAACCGACAATACACAAAATAGACCTGAACTTAATCTAACCACTAATTAAGGCAGTTAAGCTTTATTTTCAGGCCCGATGGTCGATTTTGGCTGTCGGGCCTTATTTTTTAGTCAATTCTCTGAGCTTTGGCAAATCCTCGTCCAACATCTCATTTAAAATCTTTATAGTTTTTTTGCGTATTGCGGAGGTCGCTGCCATTAAGACCTTGCGATTTATCTCTTTTAGTGCGTGGTCTAATTCTGTTCTGTTTCTTGGCATTAGAACTTCTCATCTATCTGGTCGTCGTCAATAGACAGATTAAGTCTGTACATCTTATTTGCCCTGCCTTTTGGGACACAATCAGGATATTTGGCCTTCAGCCGTTTTATTAAATGAGCTACCGCATCCCGCTCGATACCCATTATATGGCCTGCCTTTTCATAGCTTAAGCCCTCGCTGTACACTAAGCGAAACGCTAATAACTGTCTTTTCGGGATTTGCTGCGATAAAGCAGTCCATTGCCCTTCAGATAAACGCATAAAAAACTTTGTCCTTCTATAATGTAATACAATGTTGACGTTATTTGAACAATGTTAGCCTATCCTAACAATGTTGTCAAGAAAAAACTTTGCCTTTTGCCCTTATTTTTAGCCCAATAATGCACTTTCCTAAAAAACTAACTGTCCAAACGCTAAAATCTCGTTTTTTTATTTGATAAGCTAAAGTCTTTATGGTAGTTTGGACGATAGAGATATAGGAGAATTTATGAGAGCTTACGTCAGCACAATCCGAGGTAACATACGAAATAGAATTTGCAGGCCCGACCCGGTCTTCCTTGCTGACGTGAGCTTGGCTGGCAAGGGCCTGCGTTATTAGAAGGGATGGTGTATTATGGCAAAAACATATATCAAGACAGGGGAAAAGATATACTGTACTGGTTGCAGACTTATCGTAACAGATACCGAAAATCTGGAGTTAGACACAGCAGAAGATGATATGTATTATGATGGTTTGTTAGTCAACTGGGACGAAAACGGCTACTATACAGAAACAGCCTAAAGCCCACTTTACCGGGCAGGTGATACTGTCCGGGCTTGTTGGTTTTAGATAAGGAGTAGTGAAAATGAAAACTTATAGCGTGGCTATTAAAGTTAAAAAAGGCTATTGGGTTACAAATATCGGCAAGGCTTTTAAGCTGGACGATATAAACTGGACTGAGGTTGCTGATTTTTGCAAAAATGCCGGACATTTAGCTTTCGGCTATTATTATGGCCACAAATCAAACGAATTGACCTCGGCACGTTGCAGAACTGTTTTGGCCGAAATGCTTAACTAACCGCCCTTGCGGTTTTAACTAAAACAGAGTAAAGCATAAAGAGTAAAGAAAGTAGGTGGAATTATGAACACAAAAAAACTTTATAACATTTTAGACAAGGTGCCCCAACCAAATATCGCTTATAATCTAAGAAAAATCCGCAACATACCTGTATGGCGTGTTCGTGTTTGGGTTCGCAAGTCTTTGGATAGGCTGGGTATTTTTGCCCCCTATATTGAGGACGAGCTTTATCCTGAACATTACGAAATCGCCGATACTGTTGCCGATTTTGTCCGAATTTGTAATTTAGCCTTAAAACGTTGTGCCTAAAACTAACTAAGGCTTTACTCTATGCCCCTGCTCGACAAAACCGTAGCCCGAAAGGTCGTAGCATCGAAGCAAGGCAGGGGCTTGCAGGAAATAAACAAAAATGATAAGTAAATACAATGAAACTGGCGGCGGCGTTCAAAGCGTGCTGGCCAAATCTCGGCGATAGGTCACGTTTGAAATGCGTGTTAAATTGATTGCATCGGGCACTGCCTATCCTGCCCGCCGGTTTGGAATAATAGATAATTGAAAGGGAGGGGCAATGAAACACGGAGCCAAATTTGACAGAGAAAATGCAAAGGATAGAAAACGGCGGCGTGCAGCAGAAGAAAAACAGAACATTGAAATACTTGTTAATGATTCCTTGCATCGAATGCGGGAAGATGGTATCGAAGCAAAAGCAACATTTTATTGTATATCAAATAGCAAAATAATCAGTTTTGAAATTAAAATCATTGGTTATTTGGATTAGCCTATTGAAAGGGAAGGACAATGGGTAGCTGTAGCAACAGAGAAGAAACAAGAGCTGAAATGATTGGAAGATTTGCCAAAGACATTAGTTCCACAAGGGATACTTCTACCCCCGACTGGCAATCGGAGCACGGAGCAGAAATCAGAGGCAAGTTAGGCATTGAAAAAGGCAATCAATTCATTGCCGCCATAGCCAAAGCCAAAGCAGAGGGTAAGAGTTTTGATGAGTGGGTTAAAGGACAAGAAAATTATCTTTATCACGGAACAAATGAAGACGTATTAGAGAATATAACCAAAAAAGGATTAGAACCTGGTAGGCGTGGTCAGCTTAGTCTTTCAAAGACAGAGGAATATGCAAAATCTTTTGCAGGGGAAGGAATAACACCCAAAGGAAAAACAAGAGCTATTATATTTCGTGTTAAACCCAGTGATTTAAAAATGAAAACAACTTTAAAAAGAATTGATGGGAAAACTAGACCATTATCAGACCAATTAAATGAGATTTTAACAAAAGAAACTATATCACCAGAATTATTAGAAATATCTAAAGATGGCGGTAAAACTTGGGAAAATCTTATTACTGGAGAATTAGCCAAAACCAAATCCCAACTTAAACAACTACGGAATAAAGGAGAAAAAACATCAATTACAGACGACATAGCCAAAGCCAAAGAGGTGAAATAAATTTTCAAAAAAACTTAATTTTTCACTTGACAGGTAGCCGATATGAGTTATGCTTTGAATAAACTGATTGATTTGAATGGAGTCATAATGAGCTTAATCCAACACATCACAAACACCCGCCAAGTCTTTTCCCGTAATATGTATGTAGATACTCTCCGTAATTTTAACCGAAGAATGGCCCAATATTTTAGAGACTTTGTAAATCGGTACATCATTTTGAATCAATCGCGTCGCAAATCTGTGTCTATAAGCGTGTGGCCCGCAAATCGGGATACCCGCCCGAAGGCTAAGTCTGCGGCACAGACGATATATTGCATTACGAGTTTTGTGGCTCTTTAATAAGTTCAGAAATCTCTCATAAGGCTTGCAGGTTGCCTGAATCGTCCTGTTGAGAGGCACGGTTCTTGGCCGACCGCCCTTGCCGATAAAGTACAATAATTCACCTTTGAAATTATGCAATTCAAGTGATTGTAGCTCCGCCGCCCTCAAGCCGGAATTGGCCAGAAACTGGATTATCTTGATTTCGCTTTCATCTTCATCACAAACGGCCAATACTTTGAGCAATTCTTCTTCTGATATTACTCTCGGCTCGGTGGGTACTGTTAAAAGTTTCTTGATTTTAACAGTGGGATTCGGCAAATCGTAATAGTCCGACAGCCAGTGATAAAAACTTTTGATTGCGATAAGGTGGGCGTTAATACTACGGTTGGCCAAAGGCAGCGAATTAAGATATTCTTCGATTTGTTCTCGGCTAATATCTTTGGGGCGTGTGGGCATAGCCTTACTCCACCGGCCAAGTACGTCCTTGTACTGACGATAAGTTGCTGTCGCATATCGGCGTTGCCCATACCCCAAAAAGGCATTGATGAGTGTGATAAGCAAATCAAGCCTCCTTGCCCGCAATTGTAACCGACTGTGCAGCATTGGGCAAGCCTTTTATGAGTGTATATCTGAAAGATATGCACCATAGGTGTAACTAATGCTGAATTATAACAGTTATGAAAAATTTGTCAAGGGAAATCTTTGCCTGTTTTAACAGAAAAATTTAAGGAGATTTAAAATGTGCAGACCAGCAAGTTTTATTGTTACTAAAAGCAATATTTTCTGGTCAAAAACCACAGAAGGCCACTCTGAAATCATTGAAGAGTTTGGCCTCAAAGAAAAGGATGTGCGCGGCAATTATACCCTTGTCGGCGTTGAAATTGTTCCCCCCAATAAGGATTACAAATTACCGTTATCAAAATGGCAATTTTGTGTGGATTTTGCTGGCTTCAAAAGAGATTTGCCTTCGTGGTGGAACGAAAAGAAAGTCGAAAAAAGAGTCCGGCAGGCATTAAAAGAGTGGCGAAAATGTAAAATTGTAATGCCTAACGAAACTCGCAACATTGAAAATGGCGACAGCATCATCGCTATATACGGGACTATCAAGTATGTCTGTGGCGGGACTATCGAGTATGTCTGTGGTGGGACTATTGAGTATGTCTGTGGCGGGACTATTGGGTCTGTCGATGGCGGGACTATCGAGTATGTCGATGGCGGGACTATTGAGTCTGTCGATGGCGGGACTATTGAGTCTGTCGATGGCGGGACTATCGAGTCTGTCTATGGCGGGACTATCAAGTATGTCTGTGGTCAATTGCCTAATGAAATTAAAGGGAATGCCACAATTATTGCCTATAGTTCATTATCGCCGGAAATTCTAAAGTCCACACAAGCCGTTCTTATTGACCGCAGTAAAAAGACTGTGGTTTGCCACGTCGGTAAGGAGTCAAGGACAAAATTATGAAGAAAAAACCAAAATCAAAGGTGTTTATAGCAAAAGTGGCTCAGACTATACTCATTGGGTAAAAGATTTGAATGAACCCAAATAGCCCTTCGGGGCAGTTCTTTTAAAAGTAAATATGCTGGGGACAGTGGCGGAATAAGAAACGCAGCTAATCGGGGCGACCCTACTACCAGTCATATACTTGGTAAAGTCCGGTGTTGAATGAATTGTGTCTTGCAGGCATCGAACCCTGCTTGTTCCCAGCACCTATTAAAGCCAGCGGCGGCAATTTTGAGAGCAACGGACATTGTTGTGGAGAATAAATGACTTACACATTTTCATCACCTCCTCCGAAACGGCTGCCCCGCTTGGGTGTGGGCGGGGTAGCCTGAATTGAAAAGGAAAAGGTTGTGACAAAACAAAAGAAATTTTGGGCAGGTTTTTGCAACGACCATATTGCAGAGACATTGGAATATTACGGCGATAACGACAGAATTCTTGCTCTGTATCTTCGTAAAAAAGACGCAAAAAAACATTATCAGGATGTAAGGGCCGTAGAGATTAAAGAGTTAAAAAGTAAATGAAACGCCTACTTAAAAACCTGTTCAACATAATCGGCGGGATGCTATTTGTCTCTGGCATCTTGGCCTTGATTGTACTGTTTGCTTTGTATATTTCCCCCTCCTCCCTCAAAGATGTACGGGTCTTAGGTTCTGGGGCGGACGTTCTACGCCAGCATCTTCCGGCGTCCGCCCCGTTCCTGATTGAACGAATTATGGATATTCAAAGAGAAGTTGGCTGCACAATGATAGACGGCGAAATCGGGCGGGAGAGTATGGCGAAAATCAACGCCCAGACTGAAATTGAAAGGCCGTTACTACACAACAAATATGCAGCAGAATATATGACTTCAAGCGGCGCACCGGCAGGCAGTAAGTGTCCAGATACATATTTCAGGAAGGATAAATGATATGAAATTTCGACCAGAATGTGTTGGATGTGAATATATGGTAAAGGGCGAATCTGGTGCAGCTGCTTGTGCTGTGCCTAAATGTGTTGAGCAACTCCAAGCCGAGAACGACAAGTATAAGACAGCGTTGGAATGGTTCGAAAATGACTTAAAACAAATCGAAACAATGAATGAGCCTACTTTCTTTACTATCTGTCAGCGATGGATGCCACATATTCACCAAGCCCTAACAGACAAACCAGACGGAGCGGTGTCAGGGGAGCAGGGAGGCTCCCCGGAAAGGAGAATAATGACTGAACATACAAAAGGGAAATTGAAACACGATAAGGGTTTTAAGGGATGCTATGAATGTTTGCGTATTGATGGTGTTTTGATAGCAATTGTTCAAGAAAAAGTACCCAAAAAGGAGGCCATTGCCAACGCCCATCAGTTTGTCAAGTGCTGGAACGCCTTCGAGAAAGATGGACTGGTAGAGAAATTAGTGGGGGCTTGTAAAAGAGGACATCAAAGATTGCTTGAAATGGGACAAAAAGAATCTCGTAGAACAGTGAAAATATTACAAGAAGCCCTTGCAGAAGCAGAGAAAGAATGACGCTCGGTAATATCAAAGAGAGGGCTTAGGTCAAGCTGGGGATATACACTGCCGTGAACGAGGCTGAAGGGCAGGCGGCGGCAGGCCGAGAGTTTGGAGAAGCTATGAAAAAAGCAGACATAATAAACAAGCTAATAATCGACCACGATGTTTGGGCGGGCGGCTTTTTAAGAAGTGCGCTTGAAACGTGTACAAAAATGGAATTGGCAAATTGGCTAAATGAGCTAAACAAAATGGAGAGAACGGCTTGTCATAAGCGACTACAAAAAGTATCCGAGGCAAGGCAAAAAATAGAATTAGAACAGGAAAGAGAGGTGCGATATGAGCAAAAGTAAAGCACATACAATTTACAAACTTGCAGGCGGCACAAGAGTCCCCGGCGTTACCACTGTCTGTGGAGTTTTAGATAAACCCGCTCTTTTGGCGTGGGCTAACCGTATCGGCCTCGAAGGAATAGAGATGAGAAGATATGTAGACGACAAGGCTGATATAGGAACATTAGCCCACGCTATGATAGTAGCCGATTTGAAGGGCGAAAAAGCCGACACCTCTGATTACTCTGAAAACCAAATCAAGCAAGCAAAATGGGCGTGTGGCAGCTTCTACGATTGGCTCAATGGCCATAAAGTTAAATTGATTTGGGCAGAACAACCATTGGTAAGCGAATTTCATCGTTATGGTGGAACACCTGATATTTTTGCATTGGTTGATGGTAAAAGTGAATTAGTAGATTTAAAAACAGGGTCAGGAATTTATCCAGAACATTTGACACAAGTAGCTGGTGGGTACGATATATTAGTTACAGAAAACGAATTTCAACCATCCCAAATCAAAATACTAAATATCCCCCGCACCAACAACGAAAACTGGGGCGAGCTAATTGTAAACGATAGGCAAAGAAAATTACACAAAGAATTATTCTTATCCTGCCTGAAAATCTACAACCTAAAAAAACAAATCAAAGGCGAAACAGTCTATCCTAAAAAACACAAAGAAAGCGAGGTGTCAAAATGCCAACAGTGAATGACCTAAAAGACAGTAGGTTCTTGGCCAAGACCGATGTAGAGCCAGATGTATTAGCCACAATCGAGTCCTATGAAAAGATGAATGTGGCATTGGAAAGCCAAGCCCCTGAAATGAAGTGGACTTTGCGGTTTACAAAACTACCCAAACCCTTAGTCCTGAACTCGACTAATGGCCAGCTTATCGCAGCGATTACTGGCAGTGAAGACTTTGACAACTGGATTGGCAAGCAAGTGGTTCTCTACAATGACAAGACCGTAAGTTTTGCCGGCAAGCTCACGGGCGGGATTAGAGTAAAAGCACCAAGAAACCAAGCTCCTCAAGGTACGCCCAATCCTGATTGGGTTGATAACCCACCACCACCACCCGACGATGGAATACCTTATTAGAAAATGGAATTTCACTACATAAAACAAGATGGCAGACTGACTCTTTCTGCCACACAAAGAGAGTTGCGACAACGATATGTAGCTTCTCTGAAAGAAGGAACATTTATAAAAGCGACCTACAAGCGAGAAGGTAATGTCAAGACACATAAACAGGTCAAGGCCCAATTCGGTCTTGCAGTTGAAAAGGTCAGATTGCGGTTAGAAGAAATGGGCGTGGATGTCTGCGGCGTGGCCTGTAACAAGGATATGGTCTATGACATTCTGAAAAAAGCATGTGGCGGGGTCGGGGATATGGGTGAAGTATTAGGTTTAAGTGAAATGACAACAGTACAGGCAAGTAAATTTTTCAAAAACTGCCAAACGTGGGCGGCAAAAGAGCTACATCTTAATATTCCTGACCCCGACCCTGAATGGGAACAAAAAAACAACGCCCTTTGTTTGAGGAGACAAAACAATGAGAGAGATTAAGTTTAAAGTTTATTATGAAGCAGAAGTTAATGGGGAAATAATGAGAGGCATAGAAGAACCTTGCTCTTGGTTTTTACTGACTCAAACAGGTAAACTTTGGAGCTATGGACCAACAAGACCTCCGCAACCTTTAGAAAAAGAATACAAAAAAGCTATCCCCTTATTTTACACAGGCTTAAAGGATAAGAATGGTAAGGAGATATATGAGGGGGATATATTGAGATATGAACATCCTTACGCCGGAACGTGGAGGGAGCTCGTGGAATATAAACCTCAAAATGGAGCGTTCTCACCATTGTATAAATTTCACAAAACTTTAGAAGTCATCGGCAACATCTCCGAAAACCCCGAATTATTGGAGACAAAACAATGATAATCGAAAGAACAGCAACGGAAGCGGGGATAGAACTCTATAACTCTCTGCTGGCAAGTATAGTTAGAACCGCCAATTTACCTAAGCCCAAAAAGGTTGAGAGCCAGGAAGTAACTACGGCAATAGTAGTAAGAGAGAAAGGGGTTCAAAATGAAAAAGAAACCAACCCTTGATGAGACGTGGATTTTTTGCCCGCAAATGTGGAAGTGGATTGCGGGACAAATCCGAAAAGACCCAGAAAAAAATGTAGATGAGTTAAAAGAAGAATGGGTCACAAAACACGGATGGGATGATGAAGAATTGGCTGAGAATTGTTTTTTTTGCGACTGGGCACTTCGTAAACACCAAAAAAACAAACACAAAACAGGGGTTTATTATAGGGTTTGTAACTATTGTCCAGCAAGAAAAATAGACAAAGAATTTAACTGTGGAGATACTGAATACGACCATTACCACTATCCCCTCGAATTTTACCAAAAGATAGTCGAACTGAACAAAATTAGACAAGGACGGCGCAAATCTACTGCAAGGAAGCCCGATGCCAGAAACCTGCAAAAATAAAGGGTGTAACAAGCCCCGCATACCGCCTCGCCGAAATCTGCGCACTCGATTGTGTCTGGACTGCTATCGTACACAACGCCGCAATTACTATCGGAAAAAACACAACGTCAAACCAGAAAACTATAGCTACAAACGCGGCAAACAAAGGCTTTACTGGCGACCGGAACAGAAAGAACTTTTTAATGCCTATACCCGCAAATATGGCAATCTCGCCTGGCGTTCTCCGTGCAGAGCAATAGCAGTAACCCATAAGGTAATCCACGCCATAGACAAAGATAATAATGAGCGGGGCTTTGATACCTGTTTATTCAAATTCAAGAAGGAGCGGCAAATGGCACAAAGACGAATGTTATCAAAAAGAATATCGCAATCTAAAAAGGTTAATGGCTTACCGATAAAAGCACAAATTGTCTGGACTTGGACTATACCATTCCTTGACGACTACGGCTGTTATACCGGCGACCCCGAAGATATAAAAACAGAGGTATTCCCAAAGAACAAAAAAATCTCTGTAAAGGACATTGAAAAGGCTCTTGGCACAGAGGCTAAGGCTGGATTGATAGTCTGGTACAGCATTGGCAATGGAGAAATCGTCCAACAATACCGAAATTTTGATGATTTTCAAACTTTTAAGTCAGACCGACCAAGAATATCGGAATATCCCCAATATAAGCCCAATACTGAGGGTATGATTCCAGTTGGAAACCAAAAAATTCCAGTGGGTTCCCTAAGTAAAGTTAAGTTAAGTAAAGATAAGTTAAGTAAACATAAATATAGCGATTCTTTTGAAGTTTTTTGGAAGAAGTTCAAGGGTCGATGGATTCCAGAGGACGACCGACACGAAAAAGGCAGTAAGTTATTGGCGTTTGAGGAGTGGGAGAAATTGAGCATTGACGACCAACGCAAAGCATGGAGGGTGGCCGACCGGCACAAAGGCAAGACAATTCCAGATGGTTGCCGTTGGCTGAAAAACAGAAGGTTTGACGATTTTGGCTAAATTTTACTGAAAGGTGAATGATATGACACTGAAAGACAACCCAATGACAATAGATTTGGAAGAGCGTATAGCCGAACTCCTTGAGGCCAACAGGCATTATGTAGAAGTATGCAACGAGAACGCCCAACTCAAAGCCGAGATAGAGAAACTAAAAGAGGCCATTGGGCTTTATATTATTTTAAGAAGTCATCAACAATTTGCACCACCAGAAGTATTTTCAAGAATAAGCCAGATAACAGGCAAAGAATATAAAAAAGGACATTCAATAGGCCGTATAGACTGGGATTTAGAACAAGTCCTGAAAGGCAAATAAATGAAATTCAAAAGAGGCCAGAAGGTATCTCCGGTAATTGAGCCCAAGATTGTGATGTTGGTGGATACCATCCAACTTGGAAGCGGAGAGCGCTATCACTGTTATTGGTTTGTCAATGGCAAGGTCGAAGATAGCTGGTTCAATGATTTCGAGATAGGGCCAGCCAGAGAAAACGGGAATATAGGATTTAGCAGGCAAAATGTCAAAGCAACAGAACAAGGCCAGAAAAGAAGCAATAAATGAACTTTGTAGGTATGTTCGCATTAAGGAATGCTTAGAGACTACTGGGCTACCTTTTGTCGGTATTTGTTTTACCTGCGACCGAAGGTTTCACATTACCGCTTTGGATGCTGGTCATTTCGTTTCTGGTCGGCGGAACGCAGTTGTGTTTGAAGAAAATGGAATCCATATTCAATGCTCGGCTTGGTGCAATCGGGTGAACCACGGCAATCCCAAAATTTATAAAGACAAAATGTTAGCCCGTTACGGCAAAGAGGAAGTCAAGCGACTGGAACAGTTAAAGCACAAGGTTATCCAAGATAAAGATATGGATTTTGAAGGAATTGCCAAAAAGTACAAGGCAAAATACGAAAGCGTAATGAGAAAGTATGGTTACAAAACGTGGTCAGAAATTTTGAAAGGAGATTGAAGGGGCGGCTATGACAGAACATATAGTTGAAAAGATGTTAATGGTGGTCGCCCTTTTTGAAAGGAAAACCAAAATGAAAACAGCGTGGCATTTTTGTAGGAATGATAAAAAGCTCGGTTTTGGCGATGGCAGGCGAATACGAATTGGCCAAACTCTCAAGGTCAAAACGCCAATCAAACTATGCGAAAAAGGTTTACACGCATCCGAAAAGCTAATAGACGCCCTCAATTATGCCCAGGGTGATATTTTGTGCAAAGTAGAGCTTAGTGGCCAGATTATTCGTGATACAGACAAAATCGTTGCAACTGAACGAACAGTATTGGCTATGGTAAATGTTGCTGATTTACTTCACGAATTTGCCTGTAAACTTGCTGAAAGAGCCTTAAAAAAGGCTAAAGTTAAAGATAAACGATGCTGGAACGCAATCAAAATTAAAAGATTGTGGCTAAAAGGTAAGGCAACAGATAAAGAATTGGCCGTTGCGTGGGATGCTGCGAGGGCTGCTGCGGGGGATGCTGCG